>JAEEGL010650498.1_pt1 | contig 11228 bp, 9 predicted proteins | sample 9134231 | NCBI WGS metagenome assembly JAEEGL01 (sample SAMN16246548, study PRJNA631951) | gut metagenome | biome: gut microbiome; feature: rumen; material: fiber-attached | host: Bos | place: Iran: Karaj | collected 2018-10
ATGCTTGTAATGAAGGAGGCAATTTATTATGACATACTTTCCAACAATAATCATGTATGTTAATAAATAGCCATGTCTCTATTATAAAAATAAATAATATAGGCATGGCGCTTTAAGCGTGCCTATATTCATAGAATCATATGAATATAGGTTCATATGATTTTTTTAATGAAAGAAGGATAATTATGATAGAGATAAATTTTAATAAAGTATATAAAAATTTTGGTTTCGGTGATGTACTTAAAGGAGTAAGCTTTGAGGTGCAGACCGGAGAAATAGTAGCACTTGTCGGTAATAACGGAGAAGGTAAATCGACAATACTAAATATAATTAATAAAGATGAAAAGGAAACTAGTGGATTAGTCACTATTAGAAATGGTTCTAAGATAGGATATCTTAAACAGATAATAGAGAAAGATGATGATACTACAGTAGAAGATATTTTAAACAATAGTTTAAAAGAAATATTCGATATAGAACAAAGACTATTTGATTATGAATTAAAGATGGAAAATGCTTCTCCTGAAGAGCTTAATAAGATTATAGTTAAATATACTAATCTTCAAGATAAGTTTATTCAAAAAGATGGCTACAGTGTTCATAAAAAGTTAGGTAAGATAATTAAAGGTTTTAAGATAGAACATCTACTTAAAACTAAATATAATAACTTATCTGGTGGAGAAAAGAGAATAGTAAGCTTAGCTAGTTTAATACTAGAAGATCCTGATATTCTACTTTTAGATGAACCTACAAACCACTTAGATATAGATACTCTAGAATGGTTTGAAGACTACTTAAGGAGTATTAAAAAGACAGTATTAATCGTATCACACGATAGATACTTCTTAGATAGAGTAGTTAATAAGATTATCTATTTAGAAAATGGTGAAGCAGAGATTTACTTTGGTAACTATACTTATTTCGAAGAAGAAAAAGAAAAAAGAATAATGATTGAATTCGAAAACTATAAGAATCAACAGAAGAAGATAGAAGCTATGAAAGAATCAATCAAAAGATTAAAAGAGTATGGTAGAAGAGCATCGCCAGCAGGTGGAGAAATGTTCTTTAAACGTGCTGCATCTATTCAAAAGAGACTTGATAAGATGGATGTACTAGAAAAGAGAACTAATTCTAAAGATATCAATCTAGACTTCAAAATAGATAGAAGAAGTGGTAATGAAATATTAAGAATTAGAAAGAAAGATCTATATATTGGAGATAGACTTCTAATTAAAAGAATATTTATGGATATAGATTATAAAGATAAAGTATGTATTATCGGACCTAATGGTAGTGGTAAATCTACTCTTATAAAGAATATAATTAATATCTATAATGAAGGAATAGAAGATGAGAATATAAGATTAGGTTCTAATATAAAGATTGGATATATTCCACAAGAGATAACATTTGAAGAACCTAATAAGACAATCTATGAATATGCTAGATACATATTTGATGGAGAAGATAACTTACTTAGAAGTAAACTATTTAACTTCCACTTTTTCGATAATGATATGACTAAAAAGATAGGAGTCCTATCAGGAGGTGAAAAAGTAAGACTTAAGTTATTTGAGCTTATTCTTAAGAATTCTAATTTCTTAATACTAGATGAACCTACTAACCATATAGATATAGAAACTAGAACAGTACTTGAAGATGCTCTTAAGGCATATCAAGGAACTATACTATTCATATCTCACGACAGATATTTTATAAATAAACTTGCTAATAAGGTTTACGATATTAGGAATAATGAGATAAAATTATACTTAGGTAATTATGATTATTATAAAGAGAAAATAAAAGAGGTATTATGAAGAAAACAGTAGTGATTGTAATATTAGCAATAATTGGAATTTTCACAATATTTACGCTTTTATATGCATTTAAAAGTGTTTATATAACAAAAAATCCAACATATAATATAGAAGTCTATACTGATGCTCATATTAGTGATTATGCTAAAGATGTAGTAGATGATCAAGAAATAGATACTAGTACTTTAGGTAGTTATAAGCTAATATACGAGTCTAGTAGTGGGCCTAAAAGAGTTACTATTAATATAGTAGATACTAAAGCTCCTACTGTAATGTTAGGGAATAATTACAATCATATAATTGGTACTAAGTTCACTATTAAGACTGATACTGTCTGTGTAGATAATTACGATAGATCACCTAAGTGTGAAGTAATAGGTAGTTATGATCTAGATAAACTAGGTACTTATAAAGTTAAATATAGAGCAGAAGACTCTAGTGGAAATGTATTTGAGAAAAACTTTAACTTAAATGTTGTAGAGAAAAAAGATACTAAACCTGTATATATGACTTTTAAAGAAGTTAAAGATAGAGTTAAAAAAGCAGGTGGGAAACTTTTAATAGATGTATCTAAGTGGGAAAGTTATATCGACTGGAAAACTGTTAAAGAAAGTGGAGTAAATTATGCTTTTATAAGATTAGGTACTCAGAAATATAGTACTGATGAATTAGTACTAGATGAATTCTTTGAAAGAAACTATAGAGAAGCTAAAGCAAATGGCATTAAAGTAGGAGTATATTTCTTTACTTATGCTAAGAATAAAGAAGAAGTACTTAAACATGCTGACTATGTTCTTGATAAAGTAAAAGGAAAAGATCTAGAACTAGGTATAGCACTCGACTGGGAATGCTGGGATTTATTTAACAATATGAGTATAAGTATTCATGATTTAAATGATTTAGCACAGGCCTTTATCGATAAAGTAGAAGAGAAAGGATATAAATCACTTCTATACAGTAGTAAGAATTATCTAGAAACTGTATGGGATGTAGATACTGACATATGGCTTGCTCATTATACTAAAGAGACAAACTATAAAGGTAAGAAACTTATTTGGCAATTTGGCGATAAAGCATTAATACCAGGAATTAGTTCTGATGTGGATGTTAATGTTTATTATGGAGAATAATATATAAATATATTTAATAACTTGAAGAATTCGTAATAATATGATAGAATTACGTTGTTGCTTCGGTAATTAAATATATTTTATGGCCTGTTGGTGAAGTGGCTTAACACACTGCCCTCTCAAGGCAGCATTCATGGATTCGAATTCCATACAGGTCACCATTAGAAATGAAGTCCTTATTTATAAGGACTTTTATCATATATAAACATATATTCGATTAAAAGCTCTAGAAGGGTTGACTTTCTAGGGCTTTTTTGTTATAATAGCCACTTGTGTTTAGGGGGAATTGTGATATGGAATTTGAAAAGAAAGAGGTAGAGTACCTAGATAAAACGTTAGATGTTTTAAGAAAAACTATTAAAGAACAAGAAGCTGTTTGTGATAAGGCTTATGAATATGCTCAAGAATTAAGTGCTTATAACTGGGAAAGTAGAGCAGAGATGGATCTAGCAGAACAAGCCAGTCAGTACAGTGCTATAGAACAACATGCAGATCTTACTAATAAGTTTCAACTTACATCATTAAGAAACAACAGAGCAGCATTAAAGTCACCATATTTTGGTGAAATAACTGCAAAGTTTGATGAAGAAGATAAACCAGAAGATTTTTATATTGGTATAACAGGAGTTTTGGATAACGATGGATTCTTAGTTGTTGACTGGAGAAGTCCAATAGCTACATTATTCTTTAACAATAAAAAAGGAAAAGCTTCGTATAAAGCACCAGCTGGTGAAGTAGAATGTGAACTATTAGGAAGAAAACAAATTAAGATTAGAAATTCCAAGTTAAAAAGAATAGTTGATAGTGATGTTCATATAGATGATGATGTACTTCAAGAAGTACTTGCTAAATCATCTAGCGAGAAGATGAGAAATATAGTAACTACTATTCAAGAAGAACAAAATAATGTAATTAGAAATACTAAAGATAGAAATATTATCGTACAAGGTAGTGCAGGAAGTGGAAAAACTAGTGTTGGACTACATAGACTAGCATATCTTCTTTATAGTGATAAACAATGTGATAGTAATAATATGTTAGTATTCTCACCAAGTGAAGTATTTAGTAGTTATATATCTAATGTTCTTCCAGAATTAAGAGAAGATAATCCAGTACAAACTACATTTAAAGATTTTGCCAATCACTTTGTAAAAGGATTCGATAAATTAGAGTCTTATATAGAGTTTGTATCTAAATATTATGATGGTTTAAATAGTGATGAGAAGAACAAACTAAATGAGTTTAAATTCTCTCAAGATTTTAAGGATGCTTTAGATGAATTTATTATTAAGAAGAGTAGTACTTATGTAATAAATTTCGATTTTAAAGCAAATGACGATACTATCGTTAAAGAGTATATTAATAAACTATTAACTTCTGATGCATATGAAGGTAAACCATTACATGAAAAAATTGAAATGTTATCAGAAGACTTAGTTGGAATTATTAATAAAAGAGGTTCTAAGAAAATAACAGCACAAGCTATTAAAGCTAAATTTGAATCTAGAATATATAAGACTATTAATCCAAAAACTATATATAATGAATTTTTATCTAGTGATAGTTTTGTAGGTAGATATGGAAAGAAAGATAAGATAAGTGGTAAAACTTTAGAGTACCCTGATATCGTTGGAATGTTATATTTATACTTTGGTATTGTAGGATATCCAGAGAATAATGTAATTCGTCACGTGGTAGTAGATGAAGCTCAAGATTATTCACCACTTCAAATGAAAATGATAAAGAATTTATTTAAGGGAGCTACTTTTACAGTACTTGGAGATGCTAATCAAACAATTAACCCATATCATAAATATGATTCATTAGAAGAGATGACTAAATCTATTGGACCTGCTAAGTATATAGAACTTAATAAAGCTTATAGATCAACTCCTGAAATAATGAATTATACTAATGCCTTTATAGGAAGCAATGTCGAATCAGTAAGAAGACATGACAATAGACCAGTAATAGCAAAAGAAGTATCTAAAGAAGATTTATATACTGAACTTGTTACTGATATATTAGAACTTAAAAAACAAGGATTAGAAAGAATTTGTGTAATCACTAGAAATAAGAACGATGCAGAAGCTATAAGAGATGGAATAAAAGACTCTCTTGGAAATGTATCAGTACTTACAGATGATAAAGCAAGTTATGGAACTGATACTCTAGTATCACCAGCATATATGGCTAAAGGATTAGAGTTCGATGCAGTTATTTCATATAACAATAAAGAAAGTGAATACGAAGATAAAGATAAGTATTTATATTATGTTGCATGTACAAGAGCACAACATAATTTAGTTGTTTACAATGAACCAACAAAAATTAAAAAGATAGGAGGAATTAAATAATGGATTTTAATACGAAAGACTACATGAGTAGTCAAGATATAAAAAGATTTATTACATTCTTTCAAGGACATATTAAAGTAAATGCTAATAATAGAGCAACTTATGCTAAAGAAGACAAATTTGCTAAAGCTATGGAAATCTATGATGGAGATTTAATTACTATCAGAAAGATATATGAGTTATCTAAATTATATAAAGATGGAGATGCTCTTAGAAAAGCATTTAAGAAACTTGAAAAATATAATGACGATAGTTTTCTTGGTAAATACTGTGAAAAGATAAATGAGATTGCTAGTTATTTAGATAGTGCTAAAGAAAAAGGATTAATCGAAGCATCTAAAGAATTAGTAGAACACGAAGATTACTTTGATAATCATGCTGTTGCACAGGATTATTTAGAAAGATATAGAATGTCTAAAAGAATGTTCACAGATGATTTCTTAGAAGACGAAGGTCTATCTAAGATGGATTTAGATTATTTTGCTGAGATAGGGTATGCTATTGATCCATATTTAGAAATAATCTATAAAGAAAAAGTATACGAAAGTTTAAGAGATAGAAAATATAATACTAGAAAATGCTTTGAAGCAATGCATAAAGGAATAACTACTGGATTAACTGAAGAAGGAGCAACATTCGATGAACTAGAATGTTTCAATTTATTTCCATTTAAGAATCAAAAGAACTTAGAAGAATTACTAAGAGATTTTGGTGCAAGAAATGGTAGAGATATTAATACAAAGATATGTAATCTTCTATATGCAGTAGTACCAGATAAAGCAATTACTATCTATGATTATATGTTAACTCATAACATAATACCTCGTTTTGAAAGTCATATATCAGAAGATGAACTATTAAATACTAGAAATGTTGTTAATGGACATGAAGTTACTAGAGAAGAAAAAGACGTTATGATAAAATACTTACGTATTAAGAAAACACCTACATATCCAAGAGCAGTTAACCTAGTAAGAGATAAAGTATTAAGTGGAGATTTATTCTACGATAATGAAGAAAAAGTATTAAAGATGAAGAAATAATTCATCTTTTTTATTTTGTAATTTAAATTAGCAAACTATGTTGACAAGTGCTAACACAAGTGATAGTATTAACACTGAGGACTAAAAGAAAGAAGGAATACAAAGTGAAGAAGAAAGAATTTAAAGCAGAATCAAAAAGATTATTAGATTTAATGGTAAATTCTATATATACAAACAAAGAAATCTTTTTAAGGGAGTTAATATCTAATGCTAGTGATGCTATAGATAAGCTATATTTCAAATCATTAACAGATGATAAAGTAAAAATAGGTAAAGATGAATTCTATATAAAAATAGATATAGATAAGAAGAAAAAGACGCTTACTATTACTGACAATGGTATAGGTATGAGCGAGAAAGAACTAGAAGAAAATCTAGGTACTATCGCACAAAGTGGATCATTATTATTCAAAGAAGAAAACAAAGAAAATACTGAAGATATAATCGGACAATTTGGAGTAGGTTTCTATTCTGCATTTATGGTTAGTAAGAAGATTGAAGTAGTAAGTAAGAAATATGGAGAGAAGACTGCACATAAATGGGTAAGTAGTGGTAAAGATGGATATACTATCGATGAAGCTAAGAAAGATGAAGTAGGTACTGTTATTACTCTTCATATCAAAGATGATGATAAAGATGAAGATGGAGATAAGTATAGTAAATACTTAGATGATTTCACTATCGAAGGATTAGTTAAGAAATATAGTGATTATATTAAATATCCAATAAAGATGGATATAGAGCACGAAGAAGAAGGAAAGAAACATACTCATGAAGAAACTCTTAACTCTATGATTCCTATCTGGAAGAAAGATAAGAAAGATGTTAAAGATGAAGACTATGATATGTTCTATATGGATAAATTCTATGACTATCAAAAGCCTTTAAGAGTTATCAATACTAAAGTAGAAGGTACTTGTAGTTATAATGCATTATTATTTATACCTAAAGATGCTCCATACGACTTCTATACTAAGGAGTTCCAAAGAGGATTAGAACTATATTCAAATGGTGTTCTAATAATGGAGAAATGTGAAGATTTAATTCCAAATCATTTCAGTTTTATAAAAGGACTTGTAGATACACCAGATGTATCACTTAATATATCTCGTGAAATGTTACAACAAGATAAACAACTTAAGAATATTGCTAAGAGTATAGAAACTAAAGTTAGAAAAGAACTTGAAACTATGCTTGAAGAAGATAGAGAAAACTATGAAGAATTCTTTAAAACATTTGGTATGAATATCAAGTTTGGTATCTATGATGGATATGGAGTTCATAAAGATTTATTAAAAGACTTAATTATGTTTTATTCATCAACAGAGAAGAAGTTAGTAACATTAAAAGAATATGTTGAAAGAATGAAGAAAGGTCAAGATAAGATCTATTATGCCTGTGGAGAAACAACTGATAAGATAGATTTACTTCCACAAGTAGATGCAGTTAAAGAGAAAGGATTCGAAGTATTATACTGTACGCAGTACGTAGATGAATTTGCTCTTCAAACATTAGCTGAATACGATGGTAAAAAGTTTGCTAACGTGTCTACTGAAAACTTAGACTTAGAGTCAGAAGAAGAGAAAAAAGAAGTTAAGAAGTCTAATGAAGAAGCTAAAGACATGTTTGCTAAGATGAAAGACGTACTTAAAGATGAAGTAAAAGATATTAGATTTACTAAGAAATTAAAGAACCATCCAGTATGTTTAATAAGTGAAGGACAAATATCAGTAGAGATGGAAAAAGTAATAAATGCTATGCCTACTGATGAGACTGTAAAAGCAGAAAAAGTACTAGAAATAAATGAATCACATCCAATCGTAAAGAAGTTAAAAGACTTATATGAAAACGATAAAGATGAACTTGAAAAGTATACTAAGATACTTTATGCAGAAGCAAGATTAATCGAAGGACTTCCAATAGAGAACCCAACAGAGATTAGTAACTTGGTATGTGAATTATTATCTAAATAAAAATAACCTCGTCTATACGAGGTTTTTTATATGTCTTTTTATCAATATATGATAAAATAATAATAGATTATATGAGGTTAGATATGATAATTGAGATACTTAATGAGCGTAGTGAACAATTAGAGAGTTTAATACGTGAATCATTTAATGAAAATGTAGAAATAATAGATGTAGATGAAGCAAAAAGAAGAGGAGTTAGATTTCTTTGTGCCAAGATGGATAATACTATAGTAGGTAATATTATGATTACTACTAAATATGATCCTACTAAGAATAAAACTACTTTTTATCTAGATTACGTATGTGTAAAAGAGTCATATCAAAATAGAGGAATAGCAAGTAGACTTTTAGAAGAAGTAGAAACCTTAGCTAAAAGAGAAAACGTATCTAAAATACAATTAACTTCTAATAAGAAAAGAGAAGCAGCAAGAAATCTATATAAAAAATATGGATTCACAATAGTAGATACAGATATATTTGCTAAGACAATAGGTGAATAAATGAAAGTATATAAAAGAAAATTAAAATGGAAAGATAAAGTAAACTGGCGTAAAGTAATACTTATGTTTTTACTAGTATCAATAGTAGGTTTCTTAATATTATTTTATGTCGTAGGTAGTGGTACAGAACTTGTAAGAGCAATAGTAACATCATTTATAATTGGCCTTCTTCTTACTATTAGCAATATCGTATCTAGTATTATTTATTACGATGATTTTACTGTTTTAGTAGATAATAAGAAAAAGTATTTGCTATGTAATCAAGATGAAAATTTCTTCTTCGATGCTAAAGGAAATGCTAAGAGAGTTAAAGACTACGATACTGATGAAAAAGTAATTGAGGCATTTAATAATCTTGAAAAAAATATTGGAATTGATATATATCAAATAGATAAGTATGATATTATTAAAGTAGAAGATAAATATATGATAATTAAACTAGATGGAACTATTAAGAAATGGGATCGCAAACTAGAAAAGAGAAGATGTGAATATTTTCTTGTAGAAGAAAAAGAAGAAAGAATGATTATCATAGATAATAGATTTGAAAATTATGATGAATTAGTAAAAATATTTAAATAATTGGAGAGTGATTATAATGTTAGATACAAAATTATTAACAGATAATGGAGTAAATTTACAAAAGAGCTTAGAATTATTTGGAGATATGGAAACATATAATGAAAGTATTAAAGACTTTCAAACTGAGTTAAAGAATAAAATAGACTTAATAGAGAAATATAAATCTACTAGTGATTTAGCTAATTATGCTATACAAGTTCACTCATTAAAGTCTGATGCTAGATATTTTGGATTTGAAAAATTGGGAGATTTGGCTTTTGAACATGAGCAAAAGAGTAAAGCTAACGATATTTATTATGTATCAGAACACTACAATGAACTTAAACAAGAAGCATATAATGCTGCTAATATAGTTAATGAATATTTAGGAGTAGATTCACCTAAATTAGAGATAACTGCTGCTACTAACGATAAAGATAAATCAATATTAGTAGTAGACGATTCAAACGTAATCTCTACATATTTAACTAATATTTTTCAAAACAATTACAATATCATAATTGCTAGAGATGGGGATGAAGCAATAGCAAAACTAAGCGATCCATCTTTAAAGATAAAAGTTATGTTACTTGATTTAAATTTACCAACAGTAAATGGATATGAAGTACTTAACTATATGAAAACAAATGGTATCAATAATGTTAAAGTAGCTATAGTTACAGGAAATGACTCTAAGACAGTAGTTGAAAAGAGTAAAGGATTAAACGTAGGCGTTATAGTTGAAAAACCATTCAATGAAGCAAGTATTAAGAGTGCTGTAGAAAGACTAGAAAATCCAATCGAAAAACTATAATTACTAATTAGTAAGTGGGTGATGTGTATGAAGGAAGCTTTGACTGGACTTGGAAGAGCAGTCATAATCATCGTAATTCTTCTTGTCATAATGAATATTGCAAAGGTATTCTTCCGTGATCCAAATAAACAACAAGAAGTAATTATCAATCCATCTATAGTAGATGACAAAGAAGATGATAAGAAAAAAGATGAGAAGTACGATAATGATTACGATTATGAAGCAATATATAATAAATATAACTTTAAAACAGTAGAAGGTTTCTATGGAAAAGACTTCAAAAAGTTATACTATGAAGGAAATAATTTTACAAATGAATATTACTTATATTTAAGTGTAATTGACTCCAATAGAAATAATTATATATTCGTATGTAATAATGACTTTACTATTAAAGAGAGTGAAGTAAATACTAAGATGAAAGAACTATTTGGAGAAGTAACATATACTCCAACTTCATATACTTCAAGTGATAAGACGTTCTCTATAACTTACAATGAGAAAAAGAAAAATTATACAGTTAAAACAAGTAAATGTGCTGGAATTTCTCCATATACTGATTATGTAGAAACTAAATACTTAGGTGGAATTCATAAAGATAATACAATCGAAATATATGAAAATGCTTACTATGTTAATTATGTCGATGAAAATGGGGTTAAAGTAGAAAAACTTCATAAAGATGTAACTGAATATTCTAGTATAGTATTAACTCAGGATGATAAATCTTTTGCTAAATATAAACTAGTATTTGAAATAAATAATAATGGTATTGTATTTAAGAAAGTAGAACCAGTACAAAATTAAACTTAGATATTGAAATTATAAGTATTTTGTAATATAATCATTCTTATCGTGAAAGCAAATGAGGAAGACGAAATAGTAATATCTTCAAAGAGAGTTCTTAGTGTGGTGAGAGGAGAACAAGTAAAAACTATTTAGATCACTTCCATATGTGTTTTATGGATAAGATAAAAACGGTAACGCGTTATAGTTTTGAGTGCATAGATTAATCTATGAAATAAGGTGG
>JAEEGL010678353.1_pt1 | contig 11228 bp, 5 predicted proteins | sample 9134231 | NCBI WGS metagenome assembly JAEEGL01 (sample SAMN16246548, study PRJNA631951) | gut metagenome | biome: gut microbiome; feature: rumen; material: fiber-attached | host: Bos | place: Iran: Karaj | collected 2018-10
CCGGAATTTCTTAATCTTTGTTGTTCGGCATAGTATGCTTCCATCTTCTTGAAAAAATTAGCCATACTCAATTGAATTTAAATTTAAGTATCATTGGTATAAATTTACAGCGGCAAATATATGACAATTCATAATACAAACCAAAATTTTAGGGCTAAATCTGCATAATTATAGCACAATTTTTGGAAAAGTAAAATAAATTCCTCAATTTTGCAGCAAATTTATGATTATGAACAAGAAACATCAATACTCTTGAAAAAAGAGGTGGACTGGTCACTTCTGCAACAAGGATTCGCTATACCTAAATCCTACCAATCATTATGGCAAAGCCTACCCGAAGGAAGGATTGAAAAAGGAGAGAAACGTCCCGTAAAGTTCTTCTTTGATGGGAAGATGTACGAAGGAGCATCAATCAACAATCAACCATTTAATAAAAATAAGTATGGAGGACATTCTGATCTTCTACAGATTAGATATAATGAAACATCCGACTTGGCAAAAAAAATGCGTAAGAAGTTCGCATCGAGTTATCAATTCATTAGTAAGGAAAGGGTTGCTCTTGGAGGCAAGGCCAAAGGTGGAGTGGAGATACCTGACGAATTGAAAGAATACTTGATATGTTATTCCACAATTCAGCCCGATGTGTTCGTCATAGAGAGTCTGTATGTCGGCGATAGTACCGACATCAAGCAAGCTATGAAAGGAGTTTTGGAAGCAGAATATGAGTCTCCTGCAATAAAGAATATCCTCAGCAAGCACGATAATACTGCTAGCATATCTACAACCTAAAAATTGCAGAAAGTTCGCAAGTTAGATCGAAGCATCGGCGATAACCTCAAGAAACTTTTTGATTATCGTTGCCAAATGACAGGAGAAGTCATTGTTGCCGACCAAGGCGTTCATGTCGTCGAGACCCACCATATCATTCCATTCGTAACTTCACTCGATAATGATGCCGACAATCAAATAGTCCTCTCCCCTTCTTGTCATCGTATTGTGCATCAAGCAAAACCCAAGTTTGACAGAAAGGCTTTAGCATTCATCTTCCCAAATGGCCTTGTGGAAAAAGTCAAGGTAAATCTTCATCTTTATTGAAAATGATATTTATGCTAAATAATAGCAAGCATAGCAACATCTTCAGATTCAAATAAACATTAAAAAAATAAAACGATTGGGGGGTGCAATATAAAAAGATTTTTTATTTATTTTGGGGGATAAAGTAACGAATAAAGAAAAAAAAAATACCCACAACTACAATTTTTTGTGATTTCAATTGGAGTTTGTGATGAAAAATTGTATATTTGCAGCGGCAAAAAGATACAGACTATGTAAATGTCGTATCTAGTAATTACATTTGAATTAAATTTGCACTGCATAAGATCATTAAGATAATGACTAGAAAAGTTCCATTTAGACCTAAACTAGAAGGCGAGTTTAGGACGCGTTTTTATGATAAAGTATCTTGTCTATCATCAGATACGACTTCTGACATTATCGATAGACTTGCAGAAGAAGAAGAAGATTGGGCGACCAATATTTGCAAAATTAATATTGTACAACGAAAAAGATACAGAGCAACATGGTTGTTGCTCCGAGATTTATGTCGTGCATCTTGGAAACCTATATTTGAAAATGGTGTCTTAGAAATGGAACTTTCCGAAACTGATACCATCAGCGAAAAGAAAGAAGATATAAAGAATGTAAAAAATCTACTCCGATCATGGATGTCATCTAGTCGATTAGAAAAGATATCCATATATTCTGATTTTGTTAAGAGAATGGAGTCTAAAAACTCCAAAGGTTATTCTATTATGGATTTAATCGCTGATGGTGAAGAATTATCGGCAAGGATGAAAAAGCTTAAAACTGGGGAAAGAAATTTAGAGGAATCAATTAAACCATATCTTCAACTGGTAAAGGAAAACGAAATAGACCCTATTTCAGGTTTTAAATTATCTGAAATATGGAGGTATTTCAGACTAACATGGTCTTCTCCTTATGAATCAACGCCAGGTCGAACCATGCTTTATCTTCTAAGAGATGCTGCTCACTACAATCACCCAGTCATGGGTATTGCTTCTCTTGAAAACTGTGCACTTAAAATATTCGATAGAGATGTTTATATCGGATGGGATTATAAGTGCTTTTATGATAAAATGTCTCAAATAAAAAGTGAGGATCAAGCCCGAACCTTATATGCTTCTTTATTGTCCCTTCTTGACTATGGTTTTGAGACAATAGACTATAGTAACCTTTGTAAAAAAAGCGATCTTGAAAATCCCACAGAAGAATTAATTGAAAAACTTGAAAAAATAGCTTACCAATCAGAATCTGAGAGACAAGAACGCTTAAAACAATTAGATAATGAAGAAGAAAACAGAGACTTAGGTAAAACTGCTGCTACAGTATCCAGAGATGCGCTTTTTAAAAGAAAAAGAGCTGAACAAATGGCAGACTTCCTACGTGCCAAGAGAACTATATTGAATTTTTTATCACCTAAAGTCTTCTCTGCTTTTTGGGAATCATGGGACAAAGTCCAAGGTCTTCCTGGATCCGTTAAGATCGCTTTAATGATTCAAAAGAACAAGCATATTGGCTCAAGTATGCTTGAATTAAATGTTTGTGGTGCAATACCACCTTATAATGAATTGTTGGTTGGGAAATTAGTCGCTTTCTTAGCATTGTCTCCTCAGGTAATTCTCGACTATAAAAATCGATATAAAAACCAACCGAGTGAAATTGCAAGCGAACTTAAGGGTCAAGATGTAATTAAACCTGCAGATTTAGCTTATATTGGCACAACATCACTTTATAAAGTCGGTTCTAGCCAATATAATCGTTTGAAGATTCCATCTTCTGTTCTAGGAACAGATTTTACTATAGAATGGAAGCAAATAGGGGAAACAAAAGGTTACGGAACATTACATATCAGTAAACAAACGACTGCATGCTTATATGAAGCTCTGAATGAAAAGAGTCATTCTATCAATCATATATTTGGAGAAGGCGCTAGTCCCAAAATGCGCCTTTTAAGACTTGCTATTACAGAATTATTGGAAAATCCGAATAAAGATACTATAGATTTTTTCACTAGGCATGCAATGCCTAGAATTGTTTATGGTGCATTTACGGCTTCTAATAGTTCAGATTATTTATGTGGTAAAACTGACAAAATTCTTTATTATTTCAATCCGGAAAATGCATTGAATAAGACCAATGACATTATTCGTTTTTGGGAAGAACGATGGCTTATGAGCCGTTTAAATTTTGAACCTATATTTTCTAGAATATATAATTTTGACAAAAATAGCTTTTTGTTAAAAAATGATATAGATGAGAATAATGCCTATCGATTTATTCCTATTAGAGATGATATGAATTTAGATCAAGAAAGCAATGGCAATAAACAATTGGACTTTTTACGGAACTTTTATAGAGGGAATAGCGCCTATGCAGATTTCCAAGGATATGATGATCTAAAAAAAATACACATAAAAACATCTCTTGACGATGCAATTATTGATTGCATAGAAGCAGGTAATGATGTTGTTTTAACAGGCAATCCCGGAGATGGTAAAACACATATAATTCGGATGCTTAATGAAAGGTTTTTGAAATTAAAGAAAAAACCAATTATAGAACTAGATGCAAGTACTAAGTCCGATGAAGATTTATATGACATCTGGAAAAATGCCAGAAATAACGGGATCCCGTTTGTCCTTGCCATCAATGCAGCACTACTATACACACTTGGTAAAAAACATACTGAAAATTATATCCAATCGGCTAGAGAGCAGATGATATCTGCATTAGAATTATCTGAGGAAAACTTGGTTGAGCATAATAACAATAAAGACAATTATGGAGTTGTTGTGTTCGACCTAAGTAAAAGAGACATATTATCAACGCAATTAATTTTGTCAGCAGTATTTGATAATATGACTCAAGATAGATATTTTGTTAGATGCAAAACCTGTCCTTTGGGGTCTTCGTGCCCAGTTCAAAAAAATAAAGTATACCTAAAAAATGGACTCTTTCAGCAAAGACTATGGCAAATCTTAAATAGGGCCTCGTTGAAGGGATACCACACAACGCTTAGGGAAATTCAATCTTTAGCCTCTTTCCTTTTATTTGGGAATCGTTCATGTGCTCAATTTGCTCATACTGCTAGTTCGAACGATTTCAATATTGTTAACTTAATCTATAAAGGAAAAGGAAACATCTTTAAAGCAATAAAAACAACATTTGACCCATCTTCCGTTTCACACCCGATTTGGGATGAAATATTGCTCAAGGACCAAACTTTAAACGATTGGACAGAACCCAATCTTGGTGTCATAGAGTCGATTTCTCCTTCGAACGATGAAATCTTTAAGCTAAGGAAAAGACTATTTTTCTTCTTCCATAAAGAAGGAGATTCTTTGCTGAAAATTACTAAAGATGACGTAACCGACTTTCAATCATTTCTTAAACAAGGGAAAAATAGTCAGCTTAAAGATATAATCTATAAAATAAATAAATTGTTTGGGTGTGAAGACAAACAATTACGCATCTGGAATAGCCATAGATTTAATAATAATCCCAGAAAGATGTTATTATCTACAGGAGGTAAATCAAAAAAGGAATTTACAATCCTTGTACCTTCATTAATAAAAACTATGACTATTGGTATCGATTATCAGAAGAAATATGTTTTATTCGCTCTAAAAAATGATATTCATATTAATTTGAGAATAGATTTTAATATATATCATATGTTGAAATGTGTTGAGAAAGGAATACCTCAATTACTAATAGAATCAGAAGAAGTGAAACAGATATGGAGATTCATGGATCAATTACGAACTGACAACGAGGACGAATTTGAGGAAGAATATGAAATTCTCATTTCAGATTTAGAGTCTAGTAAAGAAATATCTGTTCACATCGAAGACAATAAATATCAATCATTACAAGAGCTAAAATAAAATGGCTGATTTCACATTAAAAGATATACGAACTGAAGTCGATAAAGAATATGTCGGCTTTAATCCAAATGGAGGAAATCCTAAACCTGTTCATATATATACAGGATTATCTCGTGTCGTTTTTGGCAAAACATGCATCACTGAAAATATCAAGAGATTCTCTTTTGTTTCTAATAAGAAAGGTCTTATTCCAAAAAATGGCGACCCTGAATCAATAAGATCATGGTTAGTCAGTGAAGATTATATAAACAAAAGCATAAGTGCGACCGATTTAAGTTTATTGAGAACAGAACTTCAAAAAGTATTATCTACTGACGATGGTGTGTTTTCAGAAAAAGATGACACTATGATAGCTTATAGTGCAGGTTCAGATATTTTTATAACAAATCGGGGAATTAGTGAATCTGGTGGTGAATTCATAGCACACGTCATCCAAAAATTTTGTCCACAGTTAGTTTCCTACATTAAAGATATATTAAGTAATCATAATGATCCTATAAGCCTTTTGGTAGCGCCTCTTATTTCAAATTCTAATGAAGACATATTTTCTTCATATGAGAATATTGAAGTAGGGAATATTAAACTTTTAGAAGAAAGCAGCAATGCTAATTTTTCTGATTTTGGCAAAGGTGTATATGAATCTGGCAAATGTTTAATGAAACATTTTATGCAGACTAGCAATAAATTAATAGTATTACGGCAATTTAATTTATTTGCTTTGTTTCACTTGTTCCGCTATATGACCAGATTAGACAACTTCTATAATGGCACTCTTGTTATTCCATTCGTTTTGGATTTTTCAGGGAAACCATCTTCTAGTATTGCCAAACTTTCTGCAATGTCATATATCAAACTTCACTGTTCCCTTTCTAATTTCTATTCGTGGGCATTTGGTTCTAGATTAGACAAAAATGGTTATACTATAGATGAACTTCTATGCTCAGACACCCCATTAGTAGATTCAAAGAAGGTTTCTAAGAAAAGTGGGAAAACTGAGAAGAAAAAGGAAGAAGAACTAAATGGCATCTGGGAATTAGCAAAAGAAACATCTAAAGGCAAAAATAAAAAAGACGCTCTTTTAGACTTTGGCACAGCTATGTTGGATATGCTATCTACTGATTCAGACTCTAATCCACAAACCTTTATTAAAAGAATTGGAATTAGAAGTGGTATTCTAATACATCCCAATGGAATTTTACCACCCAGGTTTGTCCTTCACCCTGACATGTTAGAAGTTGTCATGAAATCATGTGTTGAACCTGGAGAAACTTTACATAAAACAAAACTCAAGGAAAGACTCTGGGAACGAATGAATATCTTAATTGGAGGTGAGTCATTCGATTTAAAAATACTTGAATCTAGCATAGGTACTATTTTTACCGACGATGACTCATTAATCCACAACTTTGAAAAGTTTTCAACGAGGCTTCAAAAAATGAATTTTGCAGAACAAATGGCCGATGGCTTGTTACAGATTAAATTGGGAGGAATTAAAAATGAATAAGAAAGAGAATACACTTGTTAAAAGTTTACTTAAATACATCGAAAAATGTAAACTTGGTATCATTGTTAAATCTGTTGTTAACATTGATCCTTATTTAATACTTCATGACCTAGTTACTCAAACTGGGAAGGAACTTTACGTGTCTATCATCGGTTATGAAAAAAACTCTAATGTTGATTTGTCTAACAATTTACATATCTCAAATAAGATAGAAGATGCCGTTAAATGGAGAAGTGAACCTAGCAAATCCGGATCTATCTTAGTATTCTTAAATGAAGAGGTCGACAAGATGCATTCTCTTGTTGAGTTTGATGTGATTACAACACGAAATCTTACTGAAGAATTATTATCTTATTACATTTCTTTGTCTGAAGAAGGTAGTCCTATAAAAAAATTTTTAGAAATATTATATCATAACTCAGACAATTATGTATTTGAGTATATGAGCGATTTTCTTGACTCCTCCTATGACGGAACTTCTTGGGACCCAGGCAAACACCTTTGGATGTTAAATCTTTTATGCGACAAAGAGGTTAACAGTATTAGTGATAAAATAGAAGAGAGACTCTTAGAAAATAGAAGTCTTATCTATGAACTCGGTGTGCTTTCTGCAAGTTCGCGTAGTAACATAAATCATAATTTATCATTAGGATATAAAAATGAGGATCAAGATGTTATAGCAACATATAGTGCTCTACAACAATATTTGAAATTTGGAAAGCGTGAAAATTTAAAAGGTTTAGAGTTCGAAGTTGTAAAAGCATTACTAAAATATAAGAAAAAAATAGATCCTAATCAAGTTGAAGACGATGGGAACAGTGAAGGTGGTGAGGGAAGTGAAGGTGGTGAGGGTAATGAAGGTCCCATTATAGATCCAACTGTGCCAAAAGTTAAAGCTGTAAAAAATATAGAGTTTGATAAAAAAGTAATAAGTGTTATTATAAATAGAAATGAAGAAGATCTTATTGAACTGTATGAAATATATCAAATGATATGCGATAATATAGATCAAGGAACATATTCTATTCATATTGAAAACGGAGGTCCTCTTTTCGACAATCGTCCAATAGTTCTTAATTATAACAAAGGAGGTTTTAGAAAAGTAATAGGATCATTTTGCTGTAATGATAATTGGGGTGGAATCAAAACGACTAAAGATACCACTCTCAAAAATATCATGTATGATGATGTTCCTTCTAATGCAAGTATTTTTAATCCTTTTTCAAGTTCATTTAGGACATGGGATGTTAATAAATCTATTGTTGAAATGTTACAGTCTCTTTCTTCTACAAGTGAAGAGTGCCGAGAATGTAAGGACTTTATAAATCTAAAAAAATACAGAGATTTACTTCTTGAGAAACTAGATGCTATAATGTTTTTCCCTATTTTAGCATTTGGTATAGATGAAGAATTAAGAAATAATCTTATAAACTACATCGATTCTTGGAGAAAATTGTACACAGATATTATTGAAGATGAACCTTCGATGCATCGGAAAAGTACTTTGTATACTCCTATGGTTTTAAGATCTATTTTATCCCTAGATACGCTATTTATTAAAACCCAGTCTGAATGGAAATCTGTATTGATGCCTCTACATCCACTTCACTTATGGAAATATTCCGAAATAATGTTAAACATTATAAAAAATTATAAGGAATACGAAGATGGCGAAAAGAGGTCTTTACAAAAGTCACTTGAGAAATTGCCTACAACCTTGAATTTTGCAATTGTCCATGGTGATATAAATGGACTAGGTCGTCCTTTAGAATTACCATATTCAGGTGATATTGAAATGCTACCTGCTTATGAAAATAAGACAAACCGTTATTTGGGCAATGACGGAATAATGTCTATTGAAGAAACCATACCTAGATGGTTAGAATTTGCACCTTATTCGAAAAATGAATTGCGCATAGCATTAGTTGATATTCCAGATATCAAATTAGCGCTGAAGATTCTTTCGAAATATCTATTAAACAAAAATTGTAAAAAAATCAATTTGGTTTGCTTCTTCACTCGAAAGCAACAGGGCAATGATTTTGCTATACTTGATTTAGCATCAGACGAAGAAGACTTGCTTAATAGAATCAATGACGAAACTTTTTCTATTTCAACAATCAATATAAAAGACAAAAAAGATATTGCGAATTATCTTGCCGAATACCCTGTTCATCTAGCTTTTTATTTCGATCAACTGGCTTACTCAATAGGACATTCACCCAATCGTTCTCAATTGTATGTAAGTCCTCTTGTCGTAACTTACGACTTCAAATATGATGAGGTTAGTAACCGTGGTGATATATTCCCTGCTACAAATACTGAATCTGGAATAATTGGTAATTATCAGACGTTGTTGGCATGTGCTCAAATGGTATCAATGGCGGATTTTCCTCATCCCACAATAGACAACAACAACGATGTTTCATATGTTACAGAAGTACTAGATTTAAAACTTGTACAATGGCTCGTTATTGTTGATAGAAATGTATCTCAGTATCAACCTACAAATTCTTTCTCAATTGGCGAAAAAAATTACTCTCGTCGATCTATGGTCATCTGGGCTTCCAAAGATTCAAGAGTAATTGATGATTATGTTCGTCTCTTAAACCAATATAATTTATTTTCGACAAAAGAGAAGTTGGTTTCTATATTATCAGAATTCGGACACATTTCTTCTGAGGGTTTAATAACCATTCCTAAGACAGGGACAACAAAAGAAATAAAAGAAATCAGGCAGAAAGGGTTATTGGGCACTGTTTTTGCCGCATATCTTTACAAACAGAAATACCCTGATTCTCTTATTGCTAGTCTAGATGACAATAATGCACGCACTTGGTTGAGCGAAAATGAATTTGGACAAGAACGTGCGGATTTAGTTGGACTTAGATATGATAAAATAAACGATATTCTTACAATAGAACCTATTGAAGTCAAAACTAGAGAAGATGATTCAAATAATGATACAAAGGTTAGTTTATCAACAGAAACAAAGACATATAAAATTGAAGGACACGCTCCTGACCAAGTAGCTTCTATTATCAAAATAGTTAATGAAGTATTTGATTCTTCACCAGAGAAGAGCACTAATATTTTTACGGCATCCCGTAGAGAAGCGCTGAAATACCTAATAGTAACTGAATGCTATAGAAGCAGGACAAGTGATTATCAACAATGGCAAAAAGATTGGAGTGATATCATAACTAGAGCATTTTCTCACAACTTACAGGTAAAAACAAAAGGTATTGTTGCGCATATTAAATTGTCACAAAACCAAGGCAGACGTTGCGATAACTGTATATATTCAAATGAAGAATATATTATGGATTTTGTTGTTATTGGAACGGAGTATATTCAAAAACAAATATTTAGTATTTGCAATAATGATTCTACTTCTGCCAATCCTGCCACTCCATTAAACACACTGGAGTCATTAAATACAGAAACGGACTTGGATACAATTACTGTAACATCAAAATCCAAAGACGATCATATTACTACTATTGTAGTTGACGAAGCAACAAATACCTCTAGAGAAAATAAATCTTTTAATGATTCTAATAATTCTTCATATTTTGATAATAATGATATAAACAACCCATCAGATTCTGCAAATTGTGATAACTTAATAAATTCACAAAAAGAAGATGATATTGATTTGTTAATATCAAACTTCAAGAAATCGTGTCGCGTCTATGGAATTGAAATAGGAGATTGCGACAATGCCGATAATGCAATTATTGGACCAAGCATTATTAGAGTACATTTTACTCTAAAAAGAGGACAACCCTTAAGGAAGCTAAAAGAACGAATGGAAGATATATCTCGTGAAATGGAGCGAACTGGAGTCATCGTTCAAGAAAATAAAAATTCTCAAGTTTTGAACCTTGATATACCTCGAAAGTATCGAGAAGTTGTTTCATATTCTGAGGCAATCGATAAACTACCACAAATAACCTCTCCAGAGCAATTATTCTTCACTTTAGGTCGAACTCCTGATGGGGAAGATTTAGTAAAGAATTTGAGTGAAATGCCACATCTTCTAATTGCAGGAAGTACTGGTTCTGGAAAGACAGTATTACTGTTTACCATTTTAGTATCTTTACTTAAAACGCACCCAAATCCGAAAGACTTGAAGATTCTTATTTCTTCTTCAGGAATCGAGGATTTTGCGCCATTCATGAATTTACCCCATCTGATTGGTGGAAAGATAATTGATGAAGCTGGGGAAGCTACAAATATAATAAAAACAACAATTATTCAAGAATTCGAACGAAGAGCAACATTATTAACTGAAGTTGGAGTTCCAAATATAGTGGAATATAATAAGATTTCACCTCAGAAGATGGAACCAATTGTTGTTGTTATAGATGAGTTTGCTGACTTAACAGATCAACTGTCTACAAAATCAGAAAAAGAAGATTTTTTTACTCCTGTTAAAAGAATAGCTCAAATTGGCAGAAAGAGAGGTATTCATTTGATACTATGCACACAAAGATCATCTGCTAATTTAGTGCCTTCTCCAATTAAATCACAATTAAATGGTAGAATTGCACTCAGAGTTAATGATGCCATATCTTCAAGAATGATCCTTGAAACTTCGGATGAAGCAAGATTCCTACTCAAGTATGGGGATATGATTTTTAAGGAAGGTCAAGAATCTCAACGTGCACAAGGTTATTACATTAGCACAAAAGAGCTTAATGACTTAATTGATAAATTAAAAGGTAGTTCATGTCATTAATGCTTACTAAACG
>JAEEGL011131888.1_pt1 | contig 11228 bp, 9 predicted proteins | sample 9134231 | NCBI WGS metagenome assembly JAEEGL01 (sample SAMN16246548, study PRJNA631951) | gut metagenome | biome: gut microbiome; feature: rumen; material: fiber-attached | host: Bos | place: Iran: Karaj | collected 2018-10
TCAATAGATGAATATCCTATGGTACAACAGGCTTTGCGGGGAATCAATGTTGCCGTAGCCGCTTTGTTTACCTCGGTAATAGTAAAGTTTGTTAAAAAGACAATTAAGAAACCCTTGCATGTGCTTTTTATGCTTATATCCTTTACGCTGGTTTATTTCTTTAAGCTTCAATCCTTCTGGATTATTCTTACAGCTATATTATGCGGTGTGGTAATTACGTTTATAAGTATTAGAAAAGCCGCCAAACAGGAGGAAGAAAAATGAGTTTGTTTGGTTTAGCCTGTACTTTCTTCTATATTGGTTTATTTACTATTGGCGGCGGGGTAGTTGCAATTACTTTAATGCAGCAGACAATAGTTGCACAAGGTTTGATTAGTCAGGAACAGTTCTATAATATGGTTGCAATTTCGGAAAGTACTCCGGGGCCGATTGGTGCAAACATGGCAACCTACATAGGCTACAATCTGTATGGCATTCCAGGTGGAATAATTGCAACTCTGGCAGAAGTTCTTCCTTCTATAATAATTATTTTATTAATAGCAAAAATCTTGCAGAAGTTTAAGGAAAATCAGTATGTAAAGGGATGTCTTGCCTTTTTAAGGCCGGTAACAACAGGTTTAATTCTTGTGCCTGCCGTTCAGATTTTTGTATTTACGCTTGTAAATGTTCCTGAAGCCTGGAGTGATTTTGGATTAGCTTCTACGTGGGCTGGGCTTTTTGACTGGATAAAGCTTGCCGCTTATGCAGTATTTGCATTCCTGCTTTTTAAGTTCAAGCTTCATCCAATCATTTTGTTAATCTTAGGTGCAGTTTTCGGAATTATCTTCTGTTAGTTATTTCTTTGCTATCTCAGTAATTCCTGTAACAACACCGGCCATACTCTGTAAATCAGAAGGGATTATTATTTTTGTTGCCTGACCATTACTTGCAGCTTCAAATGCTTCAAGACTTCGCAGTTTAAGTACTGCATCATCCATTCCTGCATCCTTAATCATTTTCAAACCCTGTGCCTTAGCCTTCTGAACTTCGCGAATAGCTTCAGCTTCACCAAGAGCCTTCTGAATTGCAGCTTCCTTCTGAGCTTCTGCTTCAAGAATTGCAGCCTGTTTCTGTCCTTCTGCAACAAGAATTGCCGACTGTTTCTGTCCTTCAGCAATCAAAATCTGCTCACGGCGTTCTCGTTCAGCTTTCATCTGTTTTTCCATTGCTTCCCGAATAGCCTGTGGAGGCTCAATGTTTTTAACTTCAACACGATTTACCTTAATGCCCCAAGGGTCAGTTGCTTCATCAAGAATAGAACGCATTTTAGTATTGATTACATCACGGCTAGTCAAAGATTCATCAAGCTCAAGCTCACCAATAATATTACGTAAGGTTGTTGCCGAAAGATTTTCAAGAGCATTTATAGGACGCTCAACGCCGTAAGTATAAAGCTTCGGATCTGTAATCTGGAAATAAACTACAGTATCAATCATCATAGTAACGTTATCTTTTGTAATAACCGGCTGAGGAGGGAAGTCAAAAACCTTTTCCTTTAGCGACATCTTGTTTGCAATGCGGTCAATAAAAGGCATTTTTACATGCAGACCAACATTCCAGGTTTTATGATATCCGCCAAGACGTTCAATTACAGCAGCTGACGACTGTGGAATAATTCTGATGTTTGTAATAATCAGAACCGCAATAATAACTAAAAGTGCAATAATAATATAAACCATCATGTTTCAAATCTCCTATTTGTCATACCGAACTTGATTCGGATTCTTTTTTCTTTAAAATAAGTGTATTTCCTTCAACCGCAGCAATCGTACAGATCGTTCCCTTTGTGATTTCGGAACTGTCCTCCGAAGTAGCGGACCAAATTACACCATTCTTAGCTTTAGCTTCACCGTGCTGGAACTGGGTGATGCTTTTTGTAACCTGAACCTCCTCTCCAACTAATGTATTTACGTTAGTTTTATTTTTACCAATTCCAAGCTTCTTTACCGCAAACGGACGGGTAAAAACAATCAACGCAACCGTAATGACTGCAAAAATCAAAAGCTGCCACTTAAACGGAAGCCCTGTTCTTGCAATAAAAATCAATGGAATAGCTGCAATGCCACCCCAGACCGTTGTTAGTGCCATAGTAAAAGCTTCAATCAGAATGCAAGCAATCAGCACCCCCAGCCAGAACCACGGCAAATTAGAAATAATAAAATCAGCCATACCTTAAGTATACATTAAAAAAAGCCAATTGGGGATTTTTTTTACGAATTTTTAAATTTTTAGATTTTTTTTCAGAAAATGGTCTATGCCTGTAGAAAAATTGACAACTGTATAAAAATGAGCTATTTATTTTTTGTACGTTAACCGTAAAGAAAAGAGAGAATATTTTAAAAGCTTATCCTAATCGGAACTCGGAATAATGGAAAAATAGAACAAATTACTCCAGGGGGGAGGTTTGAGTGTTTAAGAAGTTCATAAGTTCACTTAAGAAAAAAATGTCGTTCTTCCTTATTTATATGGAATCATAACTTTCTGTGCTCCCCACCAGCTGGAAAGTACTTGCCCAGGTGAAAAATGAATTGTAATTTCTTTTTTGCCCGCTACAAAAGCTTTGTAATTTATAGGAACTGGACGAGTACCATTTTTAATATCATCTGTCATGATAATCTGTTCGTATTCAGATTCCCACTTTTCTTCTGCTAATAATGCTTTTTCACAATATTTACTTATTTCTTCCAAAGTTTTTCCAGTAAGATTTTCTAAGGTTTCAATTTTCTTAGTCTTTTTATTATAAACAAACGTTATAAAATATTCATCTTCAATATTCTCTCCGGCATAAATGTATTTTCTAATAAAGCAATTCAGATATTTAGAATTAGAATAATCCGCAACTTCTGTTCTATATGTAGACGTTATTCTTGAAAAAGGAAAATCCATTTCTGCATATTTTTTATAATTTTCAAAATCTTTTTCAATTTCCTCCCTTATAGTCGAAGAAAAATCTGGATATTTTACATATTCAGGGATTTTTACAGTAGCTACAAGTGCTTCAGATTCCAATTGTTCTGTATTGATTTCTATCTTTTCTTTGCAAGAAATAAATGATATTGATAATACTAAGCATAAAAATAGAATCAAATTGAATAAATGATGTTTAGAGTTTGTTTCGTTATTAGCTAGATTTCTCATAATACTTCCTTAATATAAATATAAAACATTTAAAGATAGAAAAGAATAACAAAAATTTGTTAAATACTAATTTTTTTAAATTTTTAAACTTTTTTTTATTTACGTGATCCGAAATCACATATAAAAGCCATATTAATTAGCGAAAGCTACTGCTCTTGTTAATTGTCAATTTATTTTGCTTTCGCTTGCAGTTTACATAGCAAAACTGCTGACATTTTATTTTTCAAGGATGGTTTTATGTCAAATAAAAACAAAATTACACAATGCCTTAAGGCACTATCAGAAAATCTTGAAAAAAAGGATTTTATGGACTTAGTTAATGTCGAGTATGAAAAAGGAAATCTGCTTAATCCGCGCTGTGACCCTATATTCAAGACTCTTTTCACGCATAATTCAGAGGAATCTAATTTTGCTCTGAAATGTTTCCTTTCTGCAGTACTGGACAGAAAAGTCGCAGAAGTTACCCTGCAGCCGACTGAGCTTCCTAAGGAATCTGCAAGTGATAAGGATACCATTTTCGATGTCTCTTGCCGCTTTGTCGATTCCAAAGAATATTTTGATGTTGAGATGCAAGGAAGAAACAATTACGATTCCTATGATAAACGTGCTGAATATTATGCCGCCCACCTGCTTAATCATTATACACGTGTAGGAATGGACTGGAAAAATGTGCCGAAAGTGTACCAGGTTTCAGTTTTGAACTTCAACCTTTCAAGAAATAATGAGGATATTATTGACTGGTACTTAATGAAAAATCAAAGTAATGATGTACTTGCAGAAAGGCTGAATATCATTTTTGTATATCTTAAAAAGTTGTTTAGAAGAAATTATGATATCGGGAACCTGGAGCTAAAGAGTTTGACGTCTGTAGAAAAATGGTGTATTTTTTTCTTATGTGCAGATGACAAAGAGTACAGGCCACTTATTGATGAACTTGCACAGAGCGAGGAAGGAATAATGGAAGCACAGAAGGTATTATCACAAATAAGCGATGATGAATTGAACTGGTGGCGACAGAAAGCCTATTATGACCGCCTTTCACATGAGGCAACAATAATTGGTGATGCTGATTCTAAAGGATACCAGCGTGGCTATGATACTGGACTTGAACAAGGTGCACATGAAAAAGCTATAGAAACTGCCAAAAAACTTATTGAGATGAAACTTGGAAGCATAGAACAAATTGCTCAAGGGGTAGGGTTAAGTGTTGAAGAAGTAGAAGTTCTTGCTACAGAAAATAATAGATAAAAACTTAATAAAAAAGAACTTGTATATGTAACCATTTGAAAGTACAATTATTATTGAATTAGTTAAAAAATGAGGCAATCCTTCGTATGAGGGATTATAATTTTGGTTAAAAAGCCCGAAGCTATTCGGACGGATTTTTTTATTTTCTTTAAACACGGAGGACTGTTATGTTAAAAAGAAAATTAGGTTTATTGGTTGCTGCAGCAGTAATCGTTGGTATGTTTACATCTTGTGTTGTTAATGTAAATGACGACAACAAGAATGGTGGAAAAGACGGAAATGGAATTGACTATGCTGATTATACTGGCAGAGACTATTCTATCAAAGTAAAGAACGAATGTTCTTCAAAAGTTTTATGCTTTGTTGGAGATCCTTCTGAAGAAACTTTGATTAGTGGTGCTATTGGTGGCGGAAAAACAACTGCTCTTAGAAAATCAAGTTTATTTGGTGCTAGCTCTTTTGATTTTGTTCTTAATGTTGTTACAGAAGAAAACTATCTGAAATATAAGAACGATTATAAAGAAATGGCAAACAATGTATTGTGTCGTGTTTATGCATTCTACAATAGCGATGCAGAAGCAAATAGTAACCTTATTTACACTATTTCTGAAAAGCTTGGTGGCGAGAATTTCTTCTTATTGAACAATACTACAAAATATAATTGTGAAATCCGTAAAGATGGACTTTATGGCGAACCTTTCTGCTATGCAGGTGCAAATACTTTGAAGACAAAGATTTATGCTCAGGCTGGTGATTATGATTTCTATCCTGTTTTCAGAAAATTTGATAAAAATACAGGTTCTATTCTTACTTCTTATCCAAAAACAGCAAAAGGAAATCCACAGTATATTCCTGTAGGTTTGGGCGGAGATTCAGAAGCTATCGCAATTGATTGTAAAGATTATCTTACTTCAGATTTCACATTGACAGCTTCAACTGCATTCCTTAAGGTAAATAACCAGTCTAAGGTTGGTGTTAAGCTTTATCAGGGTGCAAATGCAATTGCTTCTATTACTGATACAGGTATTGCTACTATCAATTCTGGAAAAGATGCAACTTTCACAATTAAAATGGAACAGACTTCTTCAGCTCAGGGACAGGATGTTCAGTACGAAGTTCAGAAAGCAATTGCTGCATGGAAAGTTGGTCCAGAAGCTAATAAGATTGAAGTTCCTGCAATGACATTTATGGCTGGTTATCGCTATGTACTCGTAGTTGAAGGTCCTAGCTATGATGATTTGACTTGTCACTTCGATGTATATGCAGATGATGCAACTGATGGTTCTTACAAGAAGGGCGAATTTGTAAAATACGCAGTAAACCTTGACTAATTTTTCTTAGGTAGTCGGAATAAAATCCGGCTGCCTAGTTTTTCAAAAGATGGAACGAAATGATTTTTTATAACTAAAAACATCCTTTTGTTCCGTCTTTTTCTTTTAAATATTTACAGGAGTTTTTTATGAAAAAAACTATATTTCTTTTTCCTTTATGCTTCTTATTATTCTTTTCTTGTTTTAATGTAAATCAAAATTCTAATCAGAATAAGCCTGATGGATCTGGTGACAATAATAAAGATGGAAAAAAATCTTCTGTAATAATCAATAATAAATCACAATTTGATGTTAATCTTTATTTTGACAAGAGTCCTTATTATGAAGTGGCTCCAACTTATACTGTAAAAAAGAATTCGACATATCCTTGTGAGCTTTTACCTTCTGATGAAACAGGATATACAGTTTATATTGAATATTTAATTGATATTGGAAATGCAAAGTTTCCTTATTGGTCTATAGAGTCCAAAAGTGGACATAAAGATTTTATTGTAAAAGAAAATACTAGTGCAGAATTAATAATTGATTCTTTGAATGAATGTGAATCACAATCTGCATATTTTTATATAGAAAATAATACTACTGCTGATATTTATTTGCAGAATGGAATGTCTTATGTGCGACCATCCGGTCAAGAAGATTATTTGATTTCTGCTGGGAAAGCTGCTGTATATGAAGTTAATGAGACTACAACAGCTATAAGTTTTGGAAACTATACCCAATTGAATGGTATGATTGGCTCTCAGAAATATAGCCTTCCAATAACAAAAGAAAGTGTTGTAAAAGGCAATATTTACACAATCTCCGTAAACACAGACGATAAAGGTGTTTCATCAGCATCCTTAAAAGCTATAACACCGTTTAATATAGACACTCAGAAAAAAATCTGGGCATTCGACGACAGTTTGTTTGATACAGATTTTTCTATCAGCATGAGACCTTCTTATGACAAAAAATCAACTATAATAATGGGAACTCCAAAATCAGATTATAAGAAAGTTGGTTTTGTAAAGGTTGATGAGTACAAAAAGCAGGAGTTTAATCGTGAAAACTTTATAGGTTATGAGTTTGATGAAAAATCTCCTTATGCGCTTGTAGAATCTGAAATTGTGGATTTTGTTGAGCAGGAAGACGGTTCTGTATGTTTCATTGTGAGCCGCCTGTTTACTACAAAAGAGAATCTTACATCATCAGGAAACCTTATAGATGGAGATCTTCTGGGCCAGGATTACGTTATTTCTTCTTATGATTTTAGAAATAAAAAAATGTATTGGTACAGTTATCTGTCTTCTGATGTATTCTTTAGAAATGATTCCAAGAATAAGCTTGTTCCTGTAGATAAGGATAAATATATCCTTGTTGGATCAAATTATTCAAAACCTGAAGGTTTTGCAAACTATGCTTACGGATATGAGCTTATTTATGTTGATGCTTCAAATCCAAAGGCTATTACTAAGACAATCATAAACAGCATGGACGAAGGTTCTTATGATGATGCAGGAGATGGTACTACTGCTGAAAAAGAGCGTTCTCTTACATCAGCTTATTTTGACGGAACAAATCTTTATCTCTGCGGTTATGAAAACTGGGAGCCTAAAAACTATTCAACAGAACATGTTGGAAAAATCTGGAAAACTACAGTTGGTGAAATAACAGGAAAAACCTTTAAGTTTACAGATGCTTCAAGTGTTATTTATTCGCATGAAAATTGTTTATTCTTCAGTATGGATGGAGAAGGTTCTAATTTTGTTGTTTGTGGTGAATATAAAGATGATGGAAAGCTTTTAAAGGGCTGCTTTGTTTCCAGCAGGGAAATTGCAAAGAATGCAGAATGTGAACCTGTCATTTATGTTGCAAAAGGTAAGCAGAACTGCTGGTTTAATCAACTATGCCAGTATAACGATAAGGTAGTTCTTTGCGGTATCGCTGATAATAAAAGGGATGGAAGTGATAATCCTCTTCCATTTGTTGTTGCCTATGATTACGCAAACAACAAGCTTTGGGAAAATCTTTCATTCAGCGATTATAAAGACGCCTTGAATATTATACCTAATACAATCGGAACTTATATGTTACAATTGTCAGGTAAAAATGGTATTATACATTATGTAAATGCAGATTTACTTGGTAATGAAGTAAAATAAAAAATATACGGGAGAATTATATGAAGAAACTTAGCTTTAAAGTTGCTTTATTTTTTGCTTTAATCTGCTTGTTGTTTACGAGTTGTCTGGGGTTTTGGGAAGATGTAATTATAGGAATTAATTGTCCGACTGATAGCATTTATCTTTATCCTTATGATGATTATGATGCTGGAGACCAAGACCATCCAGTCACCTTTAGTGTTGGGCAGACATACGAAATAAATTATGAAATAGAATATAGCTTAGAAAACACAAAATCAGTTTCCTTTATTCTTAAATCTACAGATGAGTCCGTTGCTGTTCCTGAACAGTCATCCCTAACAACTTATGTTAAAACAGGCTCCTTCAATATAAAAGCGGTAGGCGAAGGCAGCTGTATGATAAAAATGTTTGTAGACAGCTCTACAAATTATGAAGACAATCAGTTTGGCTGTGATGTTGTTTATGTAAAAGTAAATCCAAAGAAAGAAGTTCAGATTGTTGATGCTGATGGAAAACATCTTACAGAGCTTAAGGTTTATAAAGGCGATTCAATGTACCTTAATTCAAAGAATAATACAGGAAAGCCTTATGTAAGATGGAATACTTCTAACGGTTATATTGTTTCTGTTAATTCAAGTGGTATGATTAAAGCCATTGCTAAGGGTGAAGCAAAAATAACCCTGGAAGCTTGGGGTGGAACAAGCGATGGATTTAAGTATACAGACGAATGTTTTGTTACTGTTCTTGATAATACGGGATGGAGTGTTTCAATTACAAATGGTTCTTCAATTCCAGATCTCTATCCGGGTGAAACCTATAAGTTAACTTGTTCAGTAAATGTAGATGGAGTCAGCGATGATGTATATTGGGAATCTGACAATAAGGCTGTAGCAACTGTTGACAGTAATGGTAATGTAAAAGCTGTCAGTGCTGGTACTGCAAAAATCTATGCTGTTCTTTCTGAAAATACAGGTGTAAAGAGTTCTCCTGTAACCGTAACTGTTTTACCTCCTCCAGTTTCAGCAAACCAGTTCTTCTGGGGTAAATGGACTAGAATGGATAATGGTAAGAATTACGAAATTGAAGAAACCGCTGTAATTTTTGAAGGAAAATCTTATAAGATCAGTTCTTCTACAGACACTAAGCTTGATGTAATCAACATTGGTAAGTTTACAAAAATCAGTGACCGTCAGATTAACTGGCATGATGATAAACATGACATAGATGTTCCATTCTACAGACAGGGTGGTACAAACCTGGCATATACCGTACACGTTGTAGGCTTTACAGATGAAATTGGTACTGCAAATGCCAGCAATATTGTTCTAGGAAGAGCTGCTTCAACAGCAGACACAACTGTTGCTAAGAAGGGTCTTAAGGTAAGGAGCCAGTCTGAAAAGTATTCAACATATACAGATGAAGGTACAACTGATGAAAATGGTAATGTTACTCTTAAGGCACCTGTTCAGGGCGATACACAGACAATTACTATTGAAGATGTTGAAACACACGATATAGTAATTGTTTCTGGTCTTAAGATTGATAATGATGGTTCAAATATGGGTACAGTTCCATTTGTTGGCAAGAATGATTACTCTTTGAAGGTTACAGGAACTATTCCAGAGAGTGCAAAGAATAATGGTTATCTCTATGGAAACAGTTATAAAACATATCCATTAACTCTTACAATTTCTAATATTTCTGAAATAAAGAGTGCAACTTCAAGCTGTAAGATTTCTACAGATGATCCAAAGCTTTCAATCAAGCTTGTTAATTCACCTTATACACTTGATTCTGTAGCTATATCTTCTATGAAATCTGGAGCAACAAAAACAATTCAGCTTGAGGTTTCTTATGCAGATTTGGTTGAGAACTTCATTGATACAGAAATAAAGATTGAAGTAGAAAACATGAATACAAAGCGAGTTTGGAGTGACTATGTACCGCTGAGATTCTTTGCAGGACAGATGCCTATTACAATCACTACTGCAAATACAGAGGAAAATAACAATGCTTCTTTGAACGGATTCCTTATCTATCCAGATGGAAACAGCAAGTTCTTTGCCGTACCAGATCATAGTTCTAAGACTATCTACATCCCTGTATTTGGTACTACAAACAATTATGCTTACAGAATGGTATTCAGTGGTGCTACTGTAACTGGAAATCTTGATGAAAGTACAGAAATGTACTATAAGGTTTTGTTTGATTCAGAAAAAGCTACTGCTCCTGATTTAGCAAACTGGAAGCAGTCATACGATTTCGGCGAAGATAACGATACAGAAGCTAAGGCTAAAGCAGTTGAAGGTGACTTCGAAGCTTACTTAAGCGAAGGTGATATCGACTTCTACACAATCAACGTCAAGTCTGAGTCAAAGAAAGTTTATGAGTAATTAGCTGTCTCAGCATATTTATCACCTTCGGGTCGTTTGATTCGAAGGTGATTTTTTATATAATAGTCATATTCGTGTGTAACACGGGTATATTTTTGTGGAGGAAAAATGAGTACACACATCAACGCACCAGAGGGAGCAATTGCAGAGGCTGTTTTGTTGCCGGGGGATCCGCTGCGGGCTAAGTTCATTGCAGAAACTTTTTTGGAGAATCCTGTATGCTATAACGAAGTACGCGGAATGTATGGCTTTACCGGTACCTATAAGGGGAAAAAGGTTTCTGTTCAGGGAACCGGAATGGGCCAGCCTTCGCTTTCTATTTATGTTCAGGAGCTTTTTCAGTTCTATAATGTAAAAAAAGCTATTCGTGTAGGAACAGCCGGCGGAGTAAGCGAAAAGCTTCCTTGCAGAAGTGTAGTTATTGCAAATGGTGCGTGTACAGATTCTGCTTTGCAGACACAGCGTTTTGGAAGCGGACATTATGCACCAGTTCCATCCTTTGAGCTGCTTGATACGGCTTATCATAAGGCTAAGGAGCTTGGAATAGATGCTAAGGTAGGCCTTTGTTTTTCCGGCGATAGATTTTATGATGAAAACGAAACCTGGAAGTTCTGGAAGAAATACGGTGTTCTTGCAATAGAAATGGAAGCTGCTGAATTGTATACTCTGGCAGCTGAGTTTGAAAGACAGGCTTTAGCTATCCTCACAATCAGCAATAATTTTGTTTCAAATGAAGAAACTACAGCGGAGGAAAGACAGCTGACTTTTACAAAAATGATTCAGCTTGCACTTGAAACCGCTATTGAATAAAATAAAACACAAAGAGGTAAATATGAAACCAACATTGTTAGTTCTGGCTGCCGGAATGGGAAGCCGTTACGGGGGAGTAAAACAGATAGACGGAGTAGGACTTCACGATGAATGTCTGCTTGATTTTGCAACTTATGATGCAA
>JAEEGL011768822.1_pt1 | contig 11228 bp, 9 predicted proteins | sample 9134231 | NCBI WGS metagenome assembly JAEEGL01 (sample SAMN16246548, study PRJNA631951) | gut metagenome | biome: gut microbiome; feature: rumen; material: fiber-attached | host: Bos | place: Iran: Karaj | collected 2018-10
CGATGGAAACGGCGGGCGGCGTTTCGACGCGGACGCACGACGAGGAGGTGCTTGCGGCAGCGGTGCTGCACGACACGGTGGAGGACACCGACGCGACGCAGGACGAGATACGTGAGCTTTTCGGAGAAAGGACCGCTGCGCTCGTCGCCTCCGAGACCGAGGACAAGCGCCCCGATCTGCCCAAAGCCCAAAGCTGGCGCATACGCAAGGAGGAATCGCTGAGGGAGCTTGCGGCGGCGGAAGACCCCGGTGTATTATGCCTGTGGCTCGGAGACAAGCTTTCGAACCTGCGCAGCCTGCGCCGCGCGCGGCAGGCGGAGGGGGACGGCGTTTGGCTGCGTTTCAACCAGCGCGACCCCGCTCAGCATGCGTGGTATTACCGCAGCATAGTCGAACTGCTCTCTCCCTTATCGGACTCGGACGCATGGAAGGAGCTCAACGCGCTGACCGAGGAGATATTCGGCGGCATAGGGCAGGAGCAATAACAGATACGAAAAAGCGGCACGGGCGATCGCCCGTGCCGCTTGGCTTTTGTCTTTTACTTCCTGAACGCGCCCATGCCGGGGTACTTGGCTGCGGCGCCGAGCTGCTCCTCGATGCGGATGAGCTGGTTGTACTTGGCGGCGCGCTCGCTCCTTGCGGGGGCGCCGGTCTTGATCTGGCCGGTGCCGAGGGCCACGGCAAGGTCCGCGATGGTGGTGTCCTCGGTCTCGCCGGAGCGGTGGGACACGACGGCGGTGAAGCCCGCGCGGTGCGCCATGGAAACGGCCTCGATGGTCTCGGAAACGGAGCCGGTCTGGGTGAGCTGTATAAGGATGGAGTTGGCGTTCTTGCCTGCGATGCCGCGGGAGAGACGCTCGGTATTGGTAACGAACAGGTCGTCGCCAACGAGCTGCACCCTGCCGCCGAGGCGGGCGGTGAGCCTTGCCCAGCCTTCCCAATCCTCCTCGTCAAGGCCGTCCTCGATGGAGGCGATGGGGTACTTCTCGATGAGCTTCTCCCAATGGTCGATAAGCTCGTCCGCGGTAAAGTCGCGGCCGCACTTGGGCTGATGGTAGAAGCCCTTGCCCTTTTCGCTCTTCCACTCGGAAGCGGCGGCGTCCATGGCAAGCACGAAGTCGCGGCCGGGCTCGTAGCCGGCCTTCTTGATAGCGGCGATGATGTGATCGAGCGCGTCCTCGTCACCGGCAAGGTCGGGAGCAAAGCCGCCCTCGTCGCCGACGGCGGTGGTATAACCCTCGGCCTTAAGGATGGACTTAAGGGAGTGATAGACCTCCGCGCACCACCTGAGCGCCTCCGCAAAGTCGGGAGCGCCAACGGGCATTACCATGAACTCCTGAGTGTCAACGGAGTTGGGCGCGTGCGCGCCGCCGTTGAGTATGTTCATCATGGGAACGGGCAGAGTGTTTGCAGCCGCGCCGCCGAGGAAGCGGTAAAGGGGCAGGCCGAGCGAGTTTGCGGCGGCCCTTGCGGAAGCGATGGATACGGCGAGGATGGCGTTTGCGCCGAGCTTGGTCTTGCCCTTGGTGCCGTCCGCCTTGAGCATGGCGGCGTCAACGGCGTACACGTCCATGGCGTCAAGGCCCAAGACGGCCTCGCGGATGACGGTATTCACGTTATTGACGGCCTTCAGAACGCCCTTGCCCAGGTAGCGGGACTTGTCGCCGTCGCGAAGCTCCAAAGCCTCGAACTCGCCGGTGGAGGCGCCGCTGGGAGCAGCGCCGCGGCCCATGGTGCCGTCGGCAAGATATACGTCGGCCTCTACGGTGGGGTTGCCGCGGGAGTCAAGGACTTGCCTTGCGCGGACTTCTGTGATGACAGTGTTCTTCATATCTGATTCACCTTTCGTGTTTATTCTTGTTTTCAGGGCTTTCGCCCGCGCCGGTCGCCCGGCGCTTTTAATGGTTTATTATAGCACCCGCAGCAAGGTATATGCAAGCATTTTTTATGCGCTCGCAGAGTTTTTCGCAAAAAAGGGGCTGCGTGCGCAGCCCCGGTCAGAATGCGGTTTTTCAGCGGGTCTCTTTGACGAGCCTCTTGAACTCCTCCACCTTTTCGCGGTAGGATTCAAGGCTCATGCGCCAGAAATCCTTATCCGTCAGGTCTATGCCCGCGATCATGGCGGTGTCCTCAACGCTCATAACGGGGGTGGCGTGCAGCAGCTCGCGGTACTTTTTGACGAAGGAGGGCCCCTCGCTCAGGTACTTTGCATAGAGCCCGCGCGCGAACAGCCCGCCGAACGCGTACGGGAAGTTATAAAAGCTCAGCCCGGAGGAGTAATAATGCCCCTTGCACAGCCACATATAGGGGTGCATGAACTCGGGATCGAGCCCGTCGCCGTAGGCCTTCTTCTGAGCGTCCAGCATCATGGCGCAGAGCTTGTCCGGGAACATGAACTCGTTCTCGCGGTTTTCGAACACGGCGCTTTCGATGAGGAAGCGGGAGTATATGTCCACGATTATCTGCGTGGTGTCCATAAGCTGGCTTTCGATGAGAGCGAGCTTTTCACGCGGGTCTGTCGCGGAGGCGATCGCGGCGTCCATCACGACGTGCTCGTTGAAGGTGGAGGCGGTCTCCGCCACGGGCATGGAATAATCGTTGTTGAGGGGGCGGTGATCCTCTATGTTGAGGTTGTGGAACGCATGGCCCAGCTCGTGCGCAAGGGTGACTATATCGCTGAACGAGCCGTCGAAGTTGGTCAGCACGCGGCTCTGACGATAGGGCTTGAGCCCCGCGCAGAACGCGCCGCCCACCTTGCCCTCGCGGGGGTAAAAGTCTATCCAGCTTTCGTTGAATGCGCGGGCGACCATGTCGTGCAGGTCGGTATCGAACCCCGCGAATATGTTGAGCAGGTAGTCCCTTGCCTCCTCAACGGTATAGGTCTTGTCCGAGGAGCCCATGGGCGCGAACATATCGTACCAGGGCATTCCGTTTTTATGGCCCAGCGCCTCCGCCTTTACCCTGAGGTATTCGCGGAACATGGGCATGTACTCGTCCATTGCGGAAAGCAGCGCGTCAAGCGTTTCGCGCTTCATGTGGGCCTGGTCGAGAGCGCGCGCAAGCGGCGACTCGAACCCGCGCAGCCTCGTCTCGTTGATGACCTGCAGCTTTATGTTGTTGAGCGCCGCCGCAACGGGATCCTTTATCTTGTCGTAGCAGGCAAGCTCCGCCTCGTACGCCTCGCGGCGCACGGCGGGGTCGGGATCGTAGGCCTTGTTGCGGATGGCCGAAAGGGTCAGCTTTTCACCGCGGAAATCGGCCGTCACCGTGGAGGTGAGCGAGCTTTGCAGGTCGCCCCACGCGCTGCCGCCCGAAATATCGTAAAGGGCCATTATGTGCTCCGCCTCCTCGGAGAGCAGATGACGGCTGTCCTCCTTGATGCAGCGCAGCATATAGCCGTAATCGGTCAGCTTTTCATCGGAGGCGATGACGGCCTCAAGGTCGTCCGCGGCGGCGACGAATTTGTTGAACGCCGTGCGCGCCTTTGTGGTCTCGCTCATGCGGGCCATAAGGCGGCCCATGTAAGCCGCGGCCTTCTCGTCCTTGGTGTTGGTGGCCTGGTTAAGGCTGCAGAACGAGAACAGCTTGAAGAACAGCCCCTCCTGCCGCTCGTAAATATCCAGTATTTTGAGTATGGTTTCCTTGACGGGCGCGCCGTCCAGATGCGCCGCCGCCTCGTTGAGCTCGGCCGTCACGGCCTCCGCGGCCTTAAGATCCGCCGTAAACTCGGGCGCGTCATAGCCCTTGTAAAGCACGTCCAATGACCATTCGCTGTTCATTCAAACCTCTTTCCCCCGCAGGCGCGGGCAAATTATTACTCATATATTGTAACACGGAGCGCCGATCCTGTCAAAGGCCCGCGCTTCACGTCATCAGCGGAGGCATGGGACCGGCGGCCTCGATGCGCTCCAGCAGCGAGCTTGCCGCGGCGGCGCAGGAGGCGCGCAGCTTCGCCTCGTTCACCGTCGTCAGCCTGCCCCCGCGCATTATGATGCGGCCCGAGGCCATGACCGTTTCGCAGGATCTGCCGGAAAGGCCGAAAAGTATGTGATTCATCACGTTTTCGCGGTCTATGGGCGTAAAGGGCCTGTATTCGAAAACGGCGACGTCGGCCGGCGCGCCGGGCTTAATCCGCCCCAGGCCGGGGCCGAAGGTCTTTTCGGCAAGGCGCACGTTGCCCGAAAAGAGCATTTTCGCCGCCTCGTCCGCGCCCCGTCCGGGCAGGCCCGCCTCGTGGCTGCGGATGAGGGTATAGCTCCTTGCGGACTCGATCATATCCCCCGTATAGCCGTCGGTGCCGATGCATACGGTGACGCCCGCCTCCATCATGCGGGGCACGGGCGCAAAGCCCACGCCGTTCGACATATTGGACTGCGGCAGGTTCACGACGAACGCGCCGCTTTCGGCGATGAGCGCGATCTCCTTCTCCGTTGCGCGGACGCAGTGGCAAAGGAGCGTATCCGGCCCCAGCACGCCGTGCGTTTTGAGCCGCTGCGCAGGGGAATTACCCGACGTGCGGAAGCAATAGCTGCGGTCGTCCTCTCCCTCGGACATGTGCAGGTGAAAGCCCACCCCATCGGGCTTTGCCGCGGCGCATTTTCGCAGGGTCGCGTCCGTCAGCGTGAACGGCGCGTGCAGCCCGAACATGGCGGCGAGCTTTTCGCCGCCGTTCCTTTTGCAGTAATCGGCAAACTCGACATTCTCGCGGATCTGGCTCTGAGCGCAGGCATAGCCGCCCCTGTCGCTCACCTCGCAGGCAAGGCATACCCTGACGCCCACGTCCGCCGCGGCGGCGGCGATGGCGCCGAGCGTTCCGGCGGGGTCCGCGCAGGCGTGGTGGTCGAACAGCGTCGTCACGCCGCAGTGGACGGATTCGATTATCGCGGCGTACGCCGCGTTTACGCAGTCGGTAAACGAAAGACGCCTGTCCAGACGCCAGGCGCGTCCGGCAAGCGCCTCAAAAAGCGAATCGGGCGCAAAGCCCTTCAGCTTTACGCCGCGAAGCAGCGAGCTGTAAAAATGTGTGTGGGCGTTGATGAGCCCCGGCAGTATCAGCCCTCCCTTGGCGTCGATGAACTCCGCCCCGGAAAAAGCCCGCTTCATTTCCGTCGTTTTGCCGGCGGCGACTATGCGCCCGTTCTCCGCAGCCACCGCTCCGTCTGCCTCGAAGGGCATATCGGGATCGTTGGTAAAAAGCGCTCCCCCGCCTATCAGTATCATTTGCCGCCTCCGCCCGCGGAGCCATTCAGGTATTCCAGTATCTCCGCCGCGTTGGTATCGGGCTTGACCTTGGGCATAATGCGCTCGATATTGCCCTCCGGGTCGATTATGAACGTGGTGCGCACCACGCCGAAGCTGACCTTGCCGTAATTCTTCTTCTCCTGCCACACACCGTAGGCCTCGATGGCCTGCCTTTCGGGGTCCGAAAGTATCAGGAACGGCAGCGAATATTTCTCGGCAAAGCGCCTGTGCGAGGCCGCCGAATCGCGGCTTATGCCTATCACCTGCACTCCGAGCCTTTCAAACTCGGAGTACGCCCCCGCAAACGCGCACGCCTGCCGCGTGCAGCCGGGGGTATTGTCCTTTGGATAAAAATAGAGCACCACACGCCTGCCCAAAAACTCCGCCGGGCTGTGCATGACTCCCTCGCCGTCCTCCAGTAAAAAATCCGGAGCCTTCGATCCGACCTCCAACATATTGCCTCCTTACGGGCGCAGCTTGCCGGCGCTGTCGTCCTCAAGCGTGAAATCCGGCATACGCTCTTTTATTTTCTTAAAGAATTGCTGTACGTTTTCGGCGCTGAGCGCGTCCGACAGCACCCCGTACACCCCCGAAAGCGCGTCGTTCAGCCGCCGCTTCTGTTCGGGAGTAAGCCTCTCGAAATACTCCTCCGAGGCAAGCAGCGTCTCCATCGTCTCCTGCTCGCGAATAACGTCCGTGCCCCCGTCGTCCACGACGGTCACGTCGTAGCGGCCCGCCGCCTCGCGGATCTGCCGCTCTATCCCCTTCCAGTCCACGGCCTTGAGACGCCCCTCGTATTCCTCATAGAGCTCCACGAGCGCAAGCGGCGCGTCGGGCATGCTCTCGAACTCCGCAAGCTCGGGTATCTGCTCGCGCGCACGCGCGTAATCCATCCCCTCCGGAGCCGACCCGTTCGCGTCGGGCCCGTCGCTCATCTCCATCATCTTCCTTATCACGACCCGCCCAAGCGCCCTGGTCTGCTCCGAGGCGCGGGGCCGGGCGCAGGCGGCGGTAAGGCAAAGGAAAACGAGCGCAAGGAGGAGGGAAAGGAGGCGGAAGGCGGTGCGGCGTATCATGTGGTTCACTTCTCCCGGAGCAGCATAGAAAACCCGTCCTTGTCGACTAATACCTTCCTCTGCCCCGTTCGGTCCTGCGTCGATATCATCCCTTTTTGTTCCATCAGCTTTATAAGCTCTTCTGCTCTTGATTTTCCAACTCTCAGCCTTTTTTGAATGTCCGTATTCGAAACGTATCCGGTTTCCATCACAACATGAACCGCATGCAATAATAACGGATCTTCAAAGCTGTTCTCATTAAACCAGATATAGTCAGTGCCAACTGCCACTTTAGAATAATCAGCTACCCGTTTCGGTTTTTGTATCAACCCTTTTGATGAATCTCCTGTGACAGCATTGTTTGTTCCCGCGGTACTGCCGCTGCCGATTAAGCGATTGCTACTGTAATAACTGTTGTTCTGTATCGGGGGAATAAAAGATGTATTCTTAAACAGAGCAAGTGAACGCAACCGATTCTCAACGAAAACTTTGGGGGTCGTCTGCCTCCTTGAATATTCATTCCTATTCAAGGCTTTATAGGCTGAGATAGAATCGTTTTTTAGTATTCCTGCCTTTTTGAAAAGGTTGTGTATTTTCGCCAACTCCGCATCATCCAGACAGTAGTTATCAATATTGATCGAACACACCTTGAGTGTTCCTGCTTGTCTGCGCCGCTCTATTTCAATCATTTCGAACGCGGTAGTACACCCTTCGTTTATTCTGCCATCATCCTTCAAAAAACCTGCAGTAAAGCCTTTGCTTATAAACAAAACAGCATATTCGGCTCCTGATACCATACGATGAATATCATTATGAAAGTTGCCCACAGGCTCCCCATCAGAGTACCAGACATTGCCGAAATTTAGACCTGTTGACTCTTTCATAGCAAGCCATACGTTTTTTGCAGTTTCCGCATCTTTGTCACGATAACACAAGAAAATCCTGATGTGATCATCCATTGTCTTTCCCGGCATACGAGTAACCCCCCCGTCGTTTGTTGATATTATTGTATCACAAACAAGTCAAGTGTCAAGCTGCTGCAGCCCCGAGCTCACTCCATCTCCTCCTCTTTTGCGAGCGGGCAGAAGTAGCGGAATTTCTTTTTGAAGCGGTCGAACAGCACGGCGTGCGCGGGGCAGCGGTGGTAGCAGGCAAGGCAGGCGATGCACTTATCCCCGTGGACCGGGCTGTTTTCGCCCATGGTGATATTGCCCGCGGGGCAGATGCGGGCGCATTTGCCGCAGCGGGTGCAGGCGTCGCCCGTGTGCAGGCGGGCGCCCATTTTGCGCCACGCGTCGCGCATTTGGGGCGTGTCGGCGCGGCCTCCCTTTTTGCGGCGGGGCGGCGCGGGCGTACCCAGGCGGATGGCGGATATGATCGCGCCGAGCTTTTCGGGAGCCTTTTTGCAGACCTTTTTAACGTGCGCCCGGGGCACGTTCATGAACACGGTGAAGCTCTCCACCATTTTCAGCGTGAACACGCCCCGGCAGTCGAGCCCCGCCGCAGTAACCGCGTCAAACGCCGCGCGGTCGGCGCCAATCACCGCGCCGCCGTAGGTAAGCACCACCCAAACGGGGGCCTCGGTTTTAAGCGCCGCTATGAAGTCCGCCGTGGGCACGGGAAGCCCCAGCGCGTAGATGGGCGAAACGATAACGACCCGCGAGGCTTCTGAAACGGGCTCCGCTCCCGTTATCGCGTGCAGCCTGCCGTCAAGCTCCTCCGCCAGGCGGCCGGCGGCCCAGAACGAGTTGCCCGTTGCCGAAAACCAAAATACGTCCGTACTCATAAAAACTCCTTTCAGACAGTCAAACGGGGTTGCCCACGGGTATCTGAGCGCGGGCGGAGAGCGCCTCGGCGGGATCGAACTCTACGGAAAGCACTTCCTCCCCCGACCCTGCGCGGGCAATGACGCGCCCCCAAGGGGACACGGCTATGGAATTGCCGTACGAAACGTACGGGCCGCGCTCGTCGCGTGCGGGGGCGCAGCCGAAAACGAACGCCTGCAGGTCGACCGCGCGTGCGCGGAACAGCAGCTCCCAATGAAGGGGGCCGGTGGTCATATTGAACGCGGCGGGCACGAAAAGCGAGCTGACGCCGCGCATTTTGCAGATGAATTCGGGGAACCTGATATCAAAGCAGACGCACACGCCCGACTTGCCCGCAGGGCCTGAAAACACGGTGGGGCCGGGGCCCGCGGTGAACGTGTCGGATTCACGGAAGCGCTGACCGCCCCGAACGTCTATGTCGAAAAGATGCGCCTTGCGGTGGCGGGCTGCGACGCCGCCCGGGTCGGTCACAAGGCAGGTGTTGTATATGCGCCCGCCGTCGGCTTCGGGAAAGCTGCCGCCGACGATCACCGCGCCCGTCTCGCGCGCAAAGCTCAAAAGCGCCCGTGTCACGGGGCCGCCTTCGGGCTCGGCGTTCTGCCTGAACGACTCCGTGCTGTACGGGCAGCAAAACATCTCGGGCAGCATTATAAAATCGGAGCCCGCCGCGCTTTTCACAAGCTCCTCCGCGTGCCGCAGGTTGCGCGCCTTGTCGCGCTCAACGCTCATCTGTATCAGTGAAACCTTCATTTTTCCGTCCTTATTCGGGGAGAACAAGCTCCTCCTCAGTATAAACGTACGCGCGCCCTTCGCGCCGCCTTTTAAGCGCCCCGACCGCCAGCATAACGGCACACATGGCGGAGGCCGTCCTTGCGGGGAGCTTCAGCGCATCGGCAAGCTCCCTGACGGTAAAGCCCCCGGGCGAAAGCTCCGGCAGCAGCGCAAGGTGATCCGCCCCGGTCGAAAACGTGTATTCCTCCGCGAGCCGTACCGGAACGAGCTCGTATTTTAACGGGCGAGGCCCGCGCCTGCCCGCCGCGCCGTTTGCAACGCGGTATTCCTCGGCGTCTACTATCGGCACGGTAACGGTCAACAGCGGGTCCCGGAGCTCCTCCCTTATGTGGACGAGGCCCGAATATGCGTCCTCTACCCTGCCCTTTTTGGGCGAAAGGCGCGGCCGCGTCAGCTCGCCTGTCGCGGGGTCGAGATAGATGATGCTCCTGCGGCGGACGACGGGATGCACCAGGTTTACGGCTGTCCCCGAGTAGGCCTTTAGCTTGCGGCGCAGCGCAAACAGGCTGCCCGTTTGTATCTCGGTTACGCCGCGCTCGTTGAGGATATCGGCAACAAAGCCCGAAAACGGCTGCTCGTGCCTGCTCTCGTCCGGCTCATAATAGTATTTCAATGCGGAATGCAGCGACTTTTCGCCCAGCATCCCGATGCCGCCGCCCTCCGCTTTGCGCAGCAGAGCCCTTGCACAGGCGGCCTCGAACCGAGTTTCGTCCATCATAACGCCTCCGTTTTGTATATTGTACCACCCGGACAAGCCCATTTCAAGGCGCTCAAGGCCAAAAAAAACTGTGGACAAGGAGCATACGCTTCTGCTATAATATATTTGTGGAAAGACGCCCGCCGAGCGCGGGACAAAACGATATCGGCGAGTTAGCCGGGAAAGGCTGCCTTTCGGGGCATGGTGACAGTATGAACAATTTTTGTATGATCTGCGGCGCAAGGCTGACGCCCGCCGCAAAATTCTGTAAAAACTGCGGCGCTCCCACGCCGTCCGTCGGCGTGCAGAGCCCGTCCGGGGAGGGAGGCTTCTGCAAGTACTGCGGCGCGCCCGTTTCCGCAGACGACCGTTTCTGCAAGACCTGCGGCAGGCCCGATCCCACGCCCGTGAAGGCGCCGGAGCCCGCGCCCGAAAAGCCCGCTCCGGTATGCTCCAACTGCGGCGCGCAGCTTAACGAAAAGCACCGCTTCTGCCCCGTCTGCGGCACGCCTACCGCGCCCGAAAAGCGTCTCTGTCCCTCCTGCGGCTCGGAGCTTGAGGCAAAGCACCGTTTCTGTCCCGTCTGCGGAGCGCTTGCCGTCGCTCCCGCCGCCGCGGTAAAGCCCGCCGCCCCCGTCAAAGCCGCGGAAGCGGTCGTGGAAGCAAAAGCCGAGGCCGCGGAAGCCGTCGAGGAAGCAAAAGCCGAGGCTGCGGAAGCCGTCGAGGAGGTAAAAGCCGAGGCCGCGGAAGCCGTTGAGGAGGCAAAGGCCGAGGCCGCGGAAGCCGTTGAGGAGGCAAAAGCCGAGGCCGCGGAAGCCGTTGAGGAAGCAAAGACCGAGGCCGCGGAAGCCGTTGAGGAGGCAAAGGCCGAGGCTGCGGAAGCCGTCGAGGAAGCAAAGGCCGAGGCCGCGGAGCTTGCGGAGCCCGAGATTTCCGAGGACGAAGCGCCCTGCATTATGGGCGACGTGGCTTTGGAAGACGCTCCCGACGAGCCCGACGCGCCCGAGGACGAAGCGCCCTGCATTATGGGCGACGTGGCTTTGGAAGACGCTCCCGACGAGCCCGAGGCGCCCGAGGACGAAGCGCCCTGCATTATGGGCAAGTTCCCCGCGGCGGATCCGGAGCCCATGCCCGAGCCCGAACCCGAGCCCGTTCCCGTTCCCGTACCCGAGCCCATGCCCGAACCCAAACCCGAGCCCGCACCCGAGCCCGTTCCCGTACCCGTTCCCGAGCCTGCTCCCGAGCCCGTCTGCGCCGTCTGCGGCGCGGTGCTGACCGGAAACAAAAAGTTCTGTTCCAACTGCGGCGCACCCGCAGCGCCCGCGAAGGCCCCCGAGGCGGCAAAGCCCGAGGCGAGAGCCGAAGCTCCCAAGGCATTCTGCCGCAAATGCGGCGCCGAGCTCACCGGGACCAAAAAATTCTGCCCCAAGTGCGGCACTCCCGCAGCTCCCGCAGCTCCCGCGCCCGAGGCGATAAAGCCCGAAGCGCCCGCGAAGGCCCCCGAGGCGGCGAAGCCCGAGGTGAGCGCCGAAGCTCCCAAGGCATTCTGCCGCAAGTGCGGCGCCGAGCTCACCGGGACCATAAAATTCTGCCCCAAATGCGGCACTCCCGCAGCTC
>JAEEGL012144197.1_pt1 | contig 11228 bp, 9 predicted proteins | sample 9134231 | NCBI WGS metagenome assembly JAEEGL01 (sample SAMN16246548, study PRJNA631951) | gut metagenome | biome: gut microbiome; feature: rumen; material: fiber-attached | host: Bos | place: Iran: Karaj | collected 2018-10
ATGGTGGCCGAGAAACTCATCGTGAGCCACCCGCTGTGGAAAGGGCAGATTTCCATAGGCGAGGAATACACCAACACCCGCTGGCGCAGCAGTTTCGAGAATACAGAGGGCTACATCTTGGGCAGCAACAACGAGCAGCACGAGAGCAACGTGGCACCATTCGTGGAGCTGCGCCAGCAGTTAGGCCGTTTCCAGCTTCAGGCTGGCCTGCGCTATGAGCATGTATCGTCAGAATACTTCGTCAGCGGCCAGCGCCGAGACGACCAATGCCGCTCTTACGACGACATCTTCCCCTCTGTCGCCCTGTCCACATCCATCAAGAAGGTGCAACTCTCCCTCAGCTATGCCAAGCGCACCAATCGCCCGGCCTACTGGCTGCTGAGCAACGACGTGATCTATGAGAACCGGCTGAACATGCAGCGAGGTAATCCGTATCTGCGACCAGTAAAGTATCACAACTTCAGCGCCATGACAATGTGGAAAGGATTCTACCTAAACACCAACTTCAACCACTGTGTCAATCCCTTCATGACAGTGATGGAAAGCATAGAACAGGACAGCAAGGTCAACATGGCCACCACCAAGAACTACGACCACGTCAACTGGCTCATCGTCACGCTGGGCATGCAGCGCGACATCCGACTGGGCAACGGCGTGACATGGACACCGCAATACAACACTACGTTCATGAAGCAATGGCTCACGACGACCTTCAACGGGCAGGACAAAAGCATGAACCAGCCCATGCTGTCGCTGCAACTGGGCAACATCGTCACCCTACCCCACGACTGGCTGCTGCAAGCCGACTTCAACATGCACACCCACGGCTACACAGGCTCGAACTTCAAGATTGAAACCACCAACGCGATGCTCTCGCTCAGCATCAGCAAGGACCTGTTCAAGCGACGGCTCAACGTCAAGCTCTCGGCGAACGATATCTTCAATCAGGGCATCAGCAAAGGCACGTTCTACTTCGAACGCATGATACTCCGCAAGACGGAGGACGACGACTCGCGCAGCCTCACCCTCTCCCTGCGCTACCGTTTCAACGTCACCCCGTCGCGCTATCGCGGTACCGGTGCCGGAAACGCCGAGAAAGACCGACTTTGACACATAGGAGGCTCTCCTGCGTACATGCCAACCTGCTTCATCATCACACATAGGAAAGGCATCTGCGTGGGAGGCCTCTGATTGTGCCCACGCGTTTGCACAAATTGTGCAGATACGTTGCACAAGTTGTGCGGATGCGATGCACAAATTGTGCGGATGCGTTGCACAAATTGTGCACTTCATCTGCACAAATTCTGCACTCCTGTAGTTTCCCGTCGGAAACAGTTCAGAAGTCGCGCTCTATCAGTTCCAGACACATGCGGCTGTTGTGATAGGGACACTTCCAGAAGCCAGCCTTATCGTCCTTACGGTTGATGTTACGTTCCGGGTCACGGCTCCACCACCACTCGCCGCCTTCACGGTCAATAAGGTTGTCCTTGATATACTGCCAGCAACGGAGGGCTTTCTGCAAGGCAGACTCATCACCGAAATACTGCCAGATGTTGATCCATCCCACTACGTTCTCGGCCTGCACCCACCAGTGGCGATCAGTATCCACATAGCCTGTATCGAGGTTGGCTTCGTGAACCATAGATCCGTCTTCATTGAGCCCTTTTTCGGAAGCCTTAGCCACCATCTGCACGATATTCTCCACCTTTCGGAGAATAGTTTCGTCGCCCAGTACGAGGGCGGCCTCGTGCATCAGCCACGAACATTCTATATCATGTCCGTAACTCTCCAAGCGCCCGGCCTGACGCGTCCAGTCCATATCGAAGAAGAGATCGAGATGGTGAGTCTCAGGATTCAGAATCTTATCGGTGAAGATCGTGATAAGGTTGCGGAGGGATGATTCGAGCCTGACAACAAATTCATCGGGAACCGTGATACCGATGGGAAGCACCGAGCCTATGGCGGGCACGTAGTTGCAACTTTCGGCCGCCTTGAGCTCCTTGATGCAACGGTAGAGATTGGTGTAAGGCTCGATGATGTGGAGGTGCGTATTCTGCGACTTTGGATAATTGGCGTCCAATTCGGATAGTCGCATGTCGGCTATCTCTCCCCATTCACGGGTACAAGCTTCGATATAGCCGTTGTATTCACGGTCGAACGAATGCTCTTCTATGCATTCATAGAGTTCGATAGCATAATCGAGCGCCTCGCGGTCTCCCGTGGCACGTGCATATTCAGAAAGTCCGTAGATGGTGAAGCCGATGGCATAGAACTGCTTCTTGGTGTCGCGGGGCTGGCCTTTATAGTCAAGACTCCAATAGGTGCCGCCATACTCCTTGTCGATGAAATGATTGATGATATAGTCTTTGGCGCGAGTGGCTGCCTCCAGATACTCTGGCTTGCGAAGCACGCGATAGGCTGCGGAGAAGGACCACAGGATGCGTGCGTTGAGGATGCAGCCCTTATCGGCTGTCTTCACGAGCTGGCCTTCGCCAGTCATCTGGCCGTAGAAGCCGCCGTTCTCTTTGTCCACCATCTTCTCAAGCCAGAAGCTTAGGATATTGTTCTCAAGGACGTCGCGGACTTCGGCCTTCAATGTTTTGACTTCTTCTTTCATATTGACTAAAAAAGCCCCTCCGGGGAGGGGACTTATGATAAGGGTTTTACTTCTTGATAGGATACTTGTAGAGCAACCATATCATAATCACGATAATGATAGCCGGGAAGATGGAGAACAATGCCCATGTCATCTCGCGCACGGCTTCCATGTTAGTGATGTTGATAACGGTCTGGCCGTTGGCATCAGTTCCAGAATAGAAACCGGCGAATCCCAACAACAGGGCCACGAGCGAACCGGAGATAGCGGTGCCGAACTTCTGCGCCATCGTACCCGATGAGAAGATGAGACCGGTGGATGAGGTGCCGTTCTTCTCGGTGGCATAGTCAGCCACATCGGCATACATCGACCACAGGAGCGGGGAATAGAGACCTACGCCGATAGAGGTGAGCACCACGAGGGCTACGAGCACCCAGATGTAAGCGGGGTCCATCGGCACAAAGAAGAAGGCGATGGAGAACACCATGCAGATGATGCCGGCTACGATGAAGGCTTTCTTCTTGCTGCCCATCCACTGGGTGAACTTAGGCGAAAGGCCGCCGAAGATCATGCAGGTAACTTCACCGAAGGTCATGAACACCGTGTAGTTGATAATCAGCCCCGAAACGGTGACATCGCCATGCAGACAATACTCCATGAGATAACCGGCCACGGCATAGCGGAAACCGTTGAAGAAGTTGGTGCAGATGCCGATGAGCGTCAGATATATCCAAGGCTTGTTCTTAAAGAGGTCGGCGAAAGGCTTGAAAGAGAACTTCTCTGCACGGACGGGTTTCAGGCGCTCTTTCGTAAGCAGGCCACAAGCCAGCGTCATAACCGTGGCCAGTCCACCGAGGCAAGCACCCAACACGGCATACTGATGTGCAGGCGTACCGCCCACCATCTTCTGGAGGTAAGGGAACGAGAGCAGGGTGATGAAACCCATGGCATAGGCTCCTACCATGCGGAAGGATGAGAACTGGTTCTTCTCGTTATCATCGGCGGTCATCACACCGAGCAACGATCCGTAGGGCACATTGACGGCGGTATAGCAAGCCATCATAAGCAGATAGAGCGTGTAAGCATAGATACGCTTGCCTACAGGACCAAAGTCAGGCGTATAGAGCAACAGGGCGAAGATGACGCCCAGAGGCACGGCACCGAAGATAAGCCAGGGCCGGTAAGTGCCCCAGCGGCTCTGGGTGCGGTCGGCCAGGGAACCCATGAGCGGGTCGGTGACCACATCAAACATACGCGCGATGAGCATCAATGTAGCCGTATCAGCCACGGTCAGTCCGAAAACGTTGGTGAAGAAAAGCGGGAAAGCAATCGACATCACCTTCCAAGTAATACCACCGGCCGCTGCATCACCGAGTGCATAGCCGATTTTTTCTTTTAAACTTGCCATATCGTTTTTATAGTAATGTTAATAGCAGGATAGCAGGCGCCACCTATATTATTACATAATATAACTGCCGCCTGCCGTTTTTATTGTATGTTTTTGTTTTTCCTGACCAACTTCTTGATGGTCTCCACAGAGGCCGAGGTGGTGAATCCGTCCTCGGGTGTATTCATACAGTAGTCGATGAGTTTGTCAATCGTGGATACGGCTACATGCATACGGGTGTCGGAAGAAGCGTAGTAGATCAATACACGGCCATCCTCGTCGGCTATCCATCCGTTGGCAAAAGCCACATTCATCACGTCGCCGATATACTCCCATCCCTCGGGAACGAGGAAATAGCCGGCAGGCTGTGCAATCACACGAGTGGGATCATCAAGTGCCGTCATATACATATACAGCACATAGCGCAGGCCTGAGGCACAGCCACGTACGCCGTGGGCCAGATGGAGCCAGCCCTTGGGGGTCTTAATGGGATGCGGGCCTTCGCCGTTCTTCACCTCCATGATGGTGTGATAGTGGCGGGCGTTGATAATCTTCTCTTCTTTCACCTCAGCATGGGTGATATCGTCAACGAGTGCCCATCCAATGCCACCGCCGCTACCGGTATCGATGAAACCATCTTGGGGGCGGGTATAAAGGGCATACTTGCCGTCAACAAATTCGGGATGAAGCACCACGTTACGCTGCTGGCTCTTGGTCTTCAGGTCGGGAAGGCGTTCCCAGTTCATCAGATCTTTCGTGCGTGCGATGGCAGCCGTAGCCGTAGCAGCACTTAGATCGCCGGGCAGGCTGTCGTCATGACGCTCCGCGCAGAAGATGCCGTAAATCCAGCCATCCTCATGGGCCGTGAGTCGCATGTCGTAGATGTTGGTTGCGGGAATCACGTCGTCGGGCATCGTGATGGGTTCGTCCCAGAAGCGGAAGTTGTCGATACCGTTGGGGCTCTCTGCCACGGCAAAGAACGATTTGCGGTCGGCTCCCTCCACGCGCACCACGAGCAGGTATTTGCCCTGCCACTTGATGGCTCCTGAATTAAGCGTGGCGTTCATCATGATACGCTGCATCAGGTAAGGATTGTCTTTCTCGTTGAAGTCATAGCGCCATTCCAGCGGCGTATGCTCAGCGGTGAGAATAGGGTTAGCATACTTCGTATAGATACCATTACCCCACTCCAGTGGTTGGTTCTTTTTAGTGAGCAGCTCCTCATGATGGGCACGCAGGGCTGCTACTTTTGCTTGAAAATCACTCATGTCTGTCTGTTATTTAATGTCATTCTGGAATAATGTCTTCTCGTCATTATAGAAATCTACAAAATATTTTGCATCGGGCTTTGAGGTAGAGGGCCCGAACCATTCTTCCTTGTAGTTGCGCCACGTGAGCAAATAGCTGATGGGGAAATCCTTCACGGCGGGCAGCAGGGTTGATGTCCACCAGTCTGGTTGCGTCATGTTCTTCATGCCGGTCTCTGTCAGGGCAGGAATCAGGTTGTGAGCCTTGGCTACCTCGCAGAGCACCTGCAGGTTCTGCTTCGTGCGACTGATGAAGGCGTTTTTCTCCTCCGGTTTCCACTGATAGCCGTCGAGTCCGATCATATCTACGCGGTCAGCCCCAGGATAGCGGTCGAGCAGTCGTTCGGCCGTCAAGTTGTCCTGGCAGCCCGGAGAGTATGACCATACAAGGTTGTCATAGCCATCGGCCTTCAGCTTGTCTTGAAGCATGTTCCACAATGCCTTATACTCTTCAACGGTGCAAAGTTTCTCGCCCCACCAGAACCAAGAGCCGGAATTCTCGTGCCAAGGACGGAAGATGACGGGAATCTTCTGGCCGTTATCATCCTTCAAGGTGGCGAGGAAATCTGACACACGCTGCATCCAGCCTTCAAACTTCTCGTGGAATTCACCGCCAGGCAAAATCTTCTTCACTACGGCAGAGTCGGTAACATCCCATGCGGTTCCCTCGGGGAACTTCTGGCCTGCCCATCCACCACCTTCTATCGTGGTGACAGGGTTACGCGGATGCCAGCTCAAGGTGATAATACCTCCGCGACGGTAATGGTTCTGAATCTCCTCCGTCATACGGGTAAAGGGAACGCTGTCGAGGTTCTTCTTATCACCCATCTCGATTCCGCCGAGATCGAAGCCCATGATTGCAGGATAGTCGCCACAGACATTCTTCACATCGCTGGAATCTTTGTCATACTCCCATGTAAGTCCGTACATCGGATCATCCTGATGGCCGTACATGATGCCTTTCTGGCGAATGGAGTCCAAACGCTCCAATAACTGCTGAGCCGCCGTCGGCTGGGGCTCTGCCTTCTTTGTAGCACATGCAATCATTGTCATTGCTGCTAAGAACATTACTAAAATCTTCTTCATATATTCTATCTGTTTTTATTTATCATCTTGGCTATTACCTGAGGTGCATCTGCTTCAGCATCCACTCTTCCCACTCATCCCATTGTTCCTGGAACCAGAAGTGCCACGTGGCTTGATAAGGCTTGATGGTCTTGGGGCCCTTCACGGTATTATAGGTGGCCCAAGCCGTCGTGGGGGGTACCACGTCATCGTTGTAGCCAAACGAGAACCAACCTGTCTGCTGGTCGGTTATCAGACGGGCAAAGTTCACGCCATCGTAATAGCGAGACACCTCAATCTGCTTCTCCTGCCCCTTGCCCTTATTCCAATAGAAATAATGCGGCCAACCGCAGGCAATGCCCTGCAAAGAAGCGGTATGATCACAAAGGGCGGCATGCACAGGGGCATAGTAGGTGATACGCTTGTCGAGCGCAGCTGTGGCAAGTGTGAGGAAGCCTCCCTGACTTGAACCTGACACACCCATTTCCTTTCCGTTCCAAGGAGTGTACTCAGCAATATAGTCAAGGGCACGTAAACACCCGATAACCACACGCTTGTAATAGTTTTTGTCGCGATTGTCCATATTGAACTCCCAATAGCCCATCAGGGCACCGTTGAACATATCGTCATAAACTTTTTGCTCCATGGTGACAGGCACGCCATGAATACCAATCTCCAAGGTGACTGCCCCCTGAGATGCCGTATAGAGATCACCACCATAAGGACGCACACCAGCACCGGGCACTCTCAGCAGAGCCGGATAGCGGCCTTCCTTCACCGGAACACACAAGATACCATACGTACGATAGTTAGGCTGCATATTCTGGAATGACACCTCATAGACGTTCACATCCTTGGTGCAACGCTCAGGCAGAAGGCGCTTCGTAGGATTGAGATCCACCTTGCGAGCCTCCTTAACAGCATTCTGCCAGAACTCCTCGAAATCCTTCGGCATCAACGTGGTAGGCTGCAACTTCTCGGGGGAAAAGGCTGCACTGCAAGCTCCTTTATACTCCTTACCATCCACGTATGCCTTCACGTCAAGACGATAGAAACCAGGCTTTGACATCTTGCCCTTCAAAGTCAGCGTGCCATCTTTCAGTACAACTCCTTTTTTCTTCACTTCGGAGTACATTTCAGGACCAGCTTCATAGTCAACTTTTACATTGTCTATAAGAGTCCCAGAGCGCAATACGTTCACTACGAATTTACACTCCTCGCCCACCCTATAATTCCAATCCTTATGATCGGGAGTTACAGTTACCGTAATTGAATTGCCACGAATCTGTGCGCCTGCCGTAAGAAGCACCATCAGACCCACAAAAAGCATCGCTAAACGTCTCATTCAGGCTTTAAAAATTTAGTTAGTAATAATTTTTTGCAAAGATACGAAATAAAGGATGATAATAATGATACTATTTTGCTCGTGTTTTATACTTTGGGGGAGACCGTTGTTAAAAAACGTAAACACCGCTCTATATCAACTATATAGAGAGGAAATGCTATTATAATAAATAAGGTATAGGGATAAGTTATTGAAGGAGACTTCCGTTCCAATAGGCTTTGGAATCACGAATCTCAATAACCCCGCCAAGCCATTCGGTAAGAGGAAGCTCACCTGAAAAAGTATAGTAATCGACGACACTTCCCTCCCTCAATTCCACCACGGCCTGTATCAGCACATGACCGTCAACGTGCACCTCATGGGCAGCAACCTTCCTGATACCTTCTGCCATGAGAATTACCTTTCTAATCTTTCAACTGGGGCTCCTGTTGTTCTCGGGCTATTAGGCGTTCCCGTCTGGGAATCAGGCCCCTTGGTTGCGGATTTCTCCCTGATGCTGTCTGGATCGCTCTTCTTTTCCACTGGCTTTACTTCGCGCACACGCATACGCAAAAGTTGGATGCGGTTCAGGAAAAGCAGTTTCAGGGTAGTAGAGGTCTGAGCGTTTTGTTCCTTGTTCAGATAGAAGAATCCACGTATCTCCTTCACGCCCAAACGGTCGTTATCATTGATTTCAAGATTATAACGGCTGTTGGAGGAGAAATGAATAGAACGCGTGGCAACACTGTCATTATTAAACTGGATGGCAAGCATGGCAATACCGTCCTTGAAGCCTTCCTGGAAGAGGAACTGAGTGTCAAATCCGAGATTGAACCGGTCACCTTTATGGAAGGCGGTATCTGCCTTAATCACAAAGGAAGAAACATTGTAAGGCCTGCGTTGCATGAGTACGAAACCTGGCTCAAGGGGCCATACGTTGGCCGTATCTCCTTGAAGAGCTCCGCCGGCACTCATGGCGCTGACGCTTGCACCCACTTGACTGGCCTCAGCCCTCACCCGTTCGGTAAGTGACTTATACACCTTTTGAAGATCTTCTGCATGGCGCATGTAATAGACCATGGAGTTTTCAAATTTCTCTTCGCTTACGTTATGCTTTTTAAGGACAGCCAGCTTATACAGGCGTTCATTATAGGCCCTGTTCTGGTCATTTCGCATTTCACCGTTAAGCATCCCAAGAGCCACATGATAATCATATAGCACATCCTCCAGTTCCTTGGGTTGCAGATACTCACTTGGTATGGAATCTCCACAACTGCAAAAACCAGAAGCGACTATAATAACTATGGCCCAAAGAATGGTGAAATGGAAATGACGACACATAGCTTACTCTTTTAATTTAAATCTGAATCTATAGAAGTAGATTGCTCCTTTGGCTTATCATCTTTGAAAAGCTCCGTCAGCTCTCTCTGGTAAAAGAGGAGGACAACAACTACCCCAACGGAAACACAAGCATCGGCAAAGTTGAATACTGGAGAGAAGAAAACAAAATTCTCGCCACCCCAGAAAGGAACCCAATCAGGAAAAGTGCTCTCAATAAGAGGGAAATAGAACATATCAACGACCTTACCCATCAAGAATGGAGCATATCCGTCACCAAAAGGAACGAAATAACTCACATAGTAAGGTGAAGACCCGCTGAATATGAGTCCATAGAACATAGAGTCGAAGATATTGCCAGCCGCCCCAGCGGTCACAATAGCCACACATATCAGATAACCCAGACGGCATCCACGACGCACGAGCAATGAAATATAATAGCAAAGCAACACTATAGCAGCTATACGGAACAGACTGAGTACCAATTTGTTGACAAAAGTCATACCGAAAGCCATTCCATTGTTCTCGATGTAATGGATCTTGAACCACGAGGTGATCTCTATGGTATCATATAATGGCATATTGGTCTTGACCCAAATCTTGATGACCTGGTCAATAACCAATAATACCAAAATAAGTGTAACGGCAAGAATACCGCGTGATTTCTTAATGTTTGCCATTCAATTTACTTTGAACACTCAGCGTAGCATGCGGAACGGCACGAAGGCGCTCCTTTGGAATCAGCTCGCCGGTTATACGGTCAATGCCGTAAGTCTTGTTCTGAATTCGTACAAGAGCGGCCTCGAGGCCTTGGATAAACTTTTGCATGCGGGCAGCCTGTGTCATCAGTTCCTCTTTGGTCTGCGTAGCACTGCCTTCCTCAAGTACCTTATAAGTGGGTGAGGTGTCGTCCACATCATTACCATCTGCATTCATCAATGTGCGCATCATCTGCTGGTAGTCGTGCTTGGCAACCGCCAGTTTCTCATCGATGATTTCCTTGAACTCCTGGAGTTCTTCGTCGCTGTAACGTGTCTTTTCTGCCATATTAATTATAGGTTTAGGGTTGTATGGAGGCAAAGTGCTGCTTAGGACTTCACCACCTTAATATTTATACTAAAATCGTCAAAATCTATCTCCTGACCATCATTATATGCCACCTCAATACCGTCAGCCAACACTTGGGTCTTGATATATTCAGCATAATCGGCAATAGCAGCATCCGTCTGCTCATTGGGAGCAATGGTTACCTTTATACGGTCTGTAATCTCGAAACCGCTGTCCTTACGGATATTTTGGATACGGTTGATGAGTTCACGGGCCATACCTTCCTTGAGCAGTTCATCACTCAGTTGAACTTCAAGTGCCACGGTTAGATTACCTTCATTAGACACAAGCCATCCGGGGATGTCCTCGCTGATAATCTCCACGTCAGCTGCATCCACTACTGCTTCCTGGCCCTCTACTTCCACCTTCAGGCACCCCTCGTTTTCGAGTTGTGCTATCTGTTCCTGCGAGAGCATAGCCATCTGAGCGGCTATACCTTTCATTAACTTTCCGAATTTCTTACCCATCGTCCGGAAGTTGCACTTCACCTTCTTCACCAGAATACCCTGACCTTCCACAAACGTGAGTTCCTTCACATTCACTTCATTCATAATCAGGTCTTTCACGGCCTCGATATGCTTCTGCTGTTCGGCATCAACGGCCGGAATCATAATCTTCTGGAGTGGTTGACGCACCTTGATGTTCACCTTGCGGCGAAGTGCCAAAACCATAGAAGTTATCTTTTGGGCCATCTCCATGCGGGCTTCAAGATCTGTGTCAACGGCATTGGAATCAGCCTCCGGGAAACGAACCAAATGGACAGAGGTATCGCTACCCGTCAAATCGCGATAAAGTTCATCAGCATAGAACGGCGAGAAGGGAGCCAGCAACTTGGAAACCGTCAGCAGGCAAGTGTAAAGTGTCTGATAGGCTGATAGCTTGTCGGCAGACATCTCCTTACCCCAGAAACGCTTGCGGTTCAGACGGACATACCAGTTGGAAAGGTCATCGCTTACAAAGGTGTCAATAAATCGGCCTGCCTTCGTAGGTTCGAAATCGGCCAAAGCCTCATCCACATTCTTAATGAGTGTGTTGAGCGAAGAGAGGATCCATCTGTCAATCTCCGGACGCTCGGCGAAAGCCACTTGAGGCATTTCGGGATCA
>JAEEGL012194421.1_pt1 | contig 11228 bp, 4 predicted proteins | sample 9134231 | NCBI WGS metagenome assembly JAEEGL01 (sample SAMN16246548, study PRJNA631951) | gut metagenome | biome: gut microbiome; feature: rumen; material: fiber-attached | host: Bos | place: Iran: Karaj | collected 2018-10
ATGTAACATACGGATATTTGGCGCTTTACTTTGCGGGATACGGAAAGCCCGTACTGCAGAAGATCACGATACCTACAAAATCCGCAGCACCTGCATATGTTCTCTCCCAGACTGCGACTAAGGAAAACCAGACCAATAGGGACGGACTGTTCAAGTTTAAGATCGTTGATAAAAAGACAAAAAAGATCACCATGGTATCACAGAACAGTCTTGCGCCTAACGGCATAAGGATCGATCAGGATGCCTCGAGCCATGGTGCCTTTACAAATGTTGTTATGGATGGTGAGGAAATAAAACTTTCATCACAGGGCTCATTTACCGAGAAGCTTACTGCAGTTATAAAGGTTAAACGTCAGAACTGGGAGAAGGAAGCAACCTACAAATATACAGTGAAATTTGTTGAGAATACTGTGAAGCCCAAAGCCAAGTTATCTTCAGGAACAGTTAAGATAAACAGAAATTATGTGGGTACTGCTATCGGCGCCGAAGCAGAGGTTATTTTAACACTCGATCAGCCCAACTGTATACTTACTCTTAAGAATGATTATTCGGGAACCGGTAAGCCATTTAAGTACATAGGGAAGAGTTCGCTTGAGACAGACGCGTTAAACAAGATGGCGATCGTACAGGTGCATGATCCGGACAGTGCAAAGATAACGCTCAAAGTTATAGTCACGGATAATACCATAACTCCGGGAACTTATAAGTGGGAATTCCAGCCTGAGTATACGTGGAAGGACGGAACCTTACCATATGATGGTCAGCAGCTGAAAAAAATGGCGTTTAACGTAAATGTTTTGGGTAAGGCTCCGGTGATAAAGCTTGCCAAGTCTGCATATACATTCAATATGCTTTATCCCGGACTGGAAGAGCATGTTGTGAAGATAAAGTTAACGAATCTTCCAACCGGAGTAACTGCTGAGAAGGCTCAGATTGATGTTTCGGGTGCAACATTTACATATAAGAGCGGAAAGGATACTTATAATATTGCTAATAAGATTGCGTCTATGAATAGTGTTGCCCATGAATATGATCCGGTAAAGAAGATCCATTATATTAAATTCAGGCAGGATGCAAGAACTTTGACGCCCACAACCTACAATTTTGTATATATGTTATCGGGAATTAAAGTAAACGGAGCTGTTATTGAGCCGATCAAGGTCACCCTTAAGGGAATTTCAAAAAGTGCGCAGGTTACACTTAGTCAGAAGAGTCAGCTGAATGCAGTGGATTATACTTCGTATGCAGAGTATGCGACGAAATTCAAATACCTGACCAATCCGGATGTAACGAGACTTCAGGTTGAAGATAATACGTCGGTCAACAGGATATCCACGGTACTCAGAGCTGAATGGGATGCTGATAAAAAGATAACTAAAGTTTATGCACTTCATCCTGATGCTAATCCCGAATTTGCAAATAAGCAGCATCCTTTGGTGATAAGATTCTTTATTGGAAATGATTCTGCCAGATATCCGTTTAAATCGTTCAATATCAAACCTGTACAGAGAATGCCGAAACTGTTGGTATGGTGGAACTCGAAGATGCAGAAAGCTGTATTCCATGCCGGTGTAAGGGATGATCGCAGGAAACAGGATTTTCTTATCATCAAAGCGACACAGCTTAAGGATCATATAACTGAAGTGAAGATAAGTGATACAAATAATTTTGCACTACGTAATGCATTTAAAGTAACTTATGATAAGTGGGATGGAAATGACCCCAGATATCCCGGATGGCATGACCATACGAAGAAGTTAATTGCAGGTGAAGTAACGATAGAATGTATTGCTCCTGAATTACTTGTAAGCGGTAAAAATTATGAACTTACTCTTGTGACGGAATATGACGGACAGTTCTATAAGCGTGATAAGAACGGCAATGTAGTCTACGAGAAGAATGCTGACGGTACGGATAAGATCGATCCTGCTACAGGGAAGAAGATTCCCGTAAAGATTGGGGGAGCAACGATTAAGATACCTGTGGTAGTATATAAGTAAGTTGTGTTTTTTGATTGGAGCCGCTGCAAATGCAGCGGCTCCTTGTACAAGACACTGACAGGATACGTAAAGGCTCATCTACACAAAACTGCTTCTATATGACCGTATTATGCGTGTGAGTGAAAAGAGGAGTAAAAGTTTTTCTAAGGGGTTGGAAATATGAAGGGAAAAATAGTAAGGGGAATCGCAGGTGCGGCAGCGGCTGTGCTTGCAGTCATATCTGTAAACGACTCTGTTTTCGCACAAGACACGGAGACAGTTCTTCTGTCATATCCTGAAGAGGCGGTGATAGATAAACTATACGAAGCCGGTCCGCCAGGATTGTCTTATCCTGAACTCACGGATAAAAAAATGGAAGGATACTCTTCTTCAGATAACTTTCTTTATGGAGTTACAGAAACCAACAAAGATCTGTTACGTGATGAGGCAAAAGAGGAAACGGCTATACCGTTTGAAGATCAGACATATGCTATCCTGTCCGGTTCATCCGATCAGACAGGTGATGTTTCGCTATACTTTAAAGAAAACAATGAAAACGCATCTTCAGCCTTAGATTCAATCCTAGAAAAAAAGGATATAATGGCAGTCGTCTATCTTACCGGCAAGTGTAATGTCTATAGCGAGCCGGCTACTGATTCGGAAATCATCACACATATTTCCGAGGGTGAAACGGTTTACATAAATGGGACAGCTTTTACGGAAAACGTGAAAGCGATGTTTCGTATATCAGTTTTTGTCGACGGCACGGAATACACAGGTTATGTAGAAGCAAAAAACCTCATCTATTCCGACGAAGACCTCAAGAACTGGGCGGATGAATATCTTACGGGAAACGGTATCGCGGCGGATGCTCTCAGCGCAAAAGCCGCCGAAGAAGCTTTAAACACGGACTATGCAGCAGAAGGCACTTCATTATTCAGCACCACTTATGAGGAGATCGACCGCTTCCCGTATTCTTACAGAGCTAAGCTTACTGCCCTTAAATCAGCACATCCAAACTGGTTCTTTGTTCCCATGAATACAGGCCTTGATTTTAATACGGCCGTTTCAAACGAGATGGGTGATAAGAGCTGGATATACATAAACGATTCAAACACAGCTAACGGCTGGGTCGGAAATGCCACAGGTCAGGGAAAATGGGCCTACGCCACTCAGGCAGGTGTACAGTTCCATATGGATCCCAGAAACTCACTTACGGACAGTTATATTTTCCAGTTCGAGCAGCTTACCTTCAATAAGAGTTATCATACTGTCGAAGCGATACAGAACTTCCTAAACGGAACGTTTATGAAGGGATCTCTTCCGGACGGTTCCATGACCTTTGCCGATGCTTTTTATCAGATCGGTTCATCCCAGGGAGTGTCTCCGATACACCTTGCTTCCCGTGTTTACCAGGAGCAGGGACGGGGCACATCTCCGCTCATTTCCGGCACTTATTCCGGATATGAGGGATATTACAATTATTTCAATGTGGGTGCGACCGGCAAGACCGACGCAGAGGTCATAAAGAACGGTCTTGAGTATGCTAAGAAGCAGGGGTGGAACACACCATACAAGGCTCTGACCGGCGGTGCGGCGACGATAGGTAATGGTTATATAAAAAAAGGACAGGATACAGGTTATCTTGAAAAATTCAATGTTAACCCGAATGCGTCACATGCTCTCTATACCCATCAGTATATGCAGAACATCCAGGCTCCGCGATCCGAGTCTTCAAGCACTAAGACGATGTATGCTAATGCCGGCTGCCTTGACTCCTCCTTCGTATTTAAGATCCCGGTATTTAATAATATGGGAGGAGAAGAGGAACCGAGACCCATTACTTCCTTTACGTTAAAGCCGGTTACAGTAAATGAACATGAAGAAGATGGAAAAGTGACCGGCACCAACCTGCTTTTTGCGGGGCAGACTGCCGTTCCGGAGTATGAATACGAACCGGGTGACACGACAGATCCCCTGGATGTTACTTATACATCATCGAATCCCGGTGTCGCGGTCATTGACGGCGGAAGGATACGAGCCGTATCAAACGGTACAAGCGTGATCACGGCTAAACTTGGTGAGTTCAGTTCTTCAATAACCATAACGGTTAAGAACTGCAATGCAGTGTTCATGCGAAGTGACAATACCACCAGATACAAAACGGTGGAGCTTTCCTACAACGCAAGCTTAAAGGGTGATCCGCTCGCCGGTAGCGGTGATTATCCCGATCCTTCATCGGTAGAAGGTACCTCTTCGGATAATACATTTGCCGGCTGGTACACAGGTCCCGGCGGAACGGGCAGGAAGGTGGATGACCACATGGTATTTAATACCGGGGAGACCTTGCTGTATCCCTGCTTTATTGAGCACAACAGGGGATTCTGCGTTCTCCCCGTAGGGGACGCAGTATATACCGGATCTGCGATAAAGCCCGGGGTAGAGGTGTATGATTCTCCCGAAAACACTGTGGGACTTGCACCCGTAAAGCTCGAACTTAACAAGGATTATACGGTTTCATATAAGAATAATAAAAATGTGAATACATTACCGGATAAGAGGCCTGCGGTTATCATAAAGGGAAAAGGCAACTATTCGGGTACACAGTATGCATATTTCAACATCCTTCCCAAGCCCATTACGGATAGTGAGATTTCCTGTGAGGATCTTACTCTTGCCTATAACGGCAGGGTACAGAAGGGTTCCCCCGTTGTTGCGTTTAACGGAAAAAATCTTAAGAAGGGTACTGACTATACACTCGAGTATCCCGTTTCGGGAGCCGGAGCCTACAGGAACTCAGGCACATGGCCGGTAAGGATAAAGGGAAAGGGCAATTTTACCGGCAGTGTGGCTGTAAATCAGACTATAACAGCCAAGATCCTCATAAGCAAGGTAACAGTCAAGCCGTCAAATATCGTTTATGATAAGACAAAGATCAATAAAGCTGCGGGCAAAGGGATGGAGCCGCCTGTAAAGGTCACATACAAAGGCAGGGACCTTATGCTGAGCACAGAAGGCGGAAAAACGGGTGATTATACACTTGAATTTTCCGATAATACAGATATCGGTAAGGCATATGTGACGGTCCGTGCGGTAGATGGCAGTAATTATGCGGGCAGCAGGAAGGTTTCCTTTAAGGTGACGGGAACACCGCTTAATACCGCGATCGTCAGTGGATTGGAACCCGTGACATATACGGGGAATGAAAGCGACGTAAAGCAGAAGGCATACAGGCTTGAACTTAAGGACGGGACGCTGCTTAAGGGTATCGAAGAAGAGGCATATGAAGGGCTGTCCGAGCAGGCCGCACTGGCATATGACTATACGGTATCATACATGAACATCAGTAAGGCAGGGACGGCTAAGATCGTTTTTAGGGGTGTCAATGCTTATACCGGTACGGTAAACAAGTCGTATAAGATACTTAAGGCGCCGGTTTCAGAACTGTACTCAAGTATCTTTACGCTTAAATACTATACGGAGGCCGATGCCGCTGCACACGGTGTTGAGATAAAAAAGAATGGAGTCGGCCTTGAGGAAGCTTTTGTTACATCAAAGGGTGTGACCGTAAAGACAGTGAGCAAACTTGATGATATCAGGGATGATTACGAAAAGGGCGGCAGCAGGCCGCAGATAATCCTTTACTTCCGCGGAGTACAGATGGATGATACCGATTTTAAAGTTTCATATAAGAACAATGGCAGGGCGACAGCGGTAGATCTGCCTGAAGAGAAGAAGCCGGTCATAACTCTTTCCGGAAAAAAGAATCTCTCCGGCACTATTTCCGGGATCTTCAATATATCGGATGGAGATTTTGCAAATGAGAAAAAGATAAATATTTCTGTGCAGGATGTCATTTTCACGGGAAAGAGGAATAAGTGGAAGGCATCGGTAGTCTTAAGAGACGCAAACGGAAATACCCTTAAGTCAGGCACGGACTATGAGAGCGCGGTCATCTATACTTATGCTTCAAAGGTTACGGAAGCGCCGGATGCGAACGGGAATGCGGTATCGAGGAATATAGGCGATGAAGTTGCAAAGGATGATATACCGCCGGCGGGAACTTATATTAAGGCGGAAGTGACGAGCAAGGGATCATATGATAAAAATGCGGCCGGTACAGACCCGCAGACGCTTAAGAGGTCCGTAATATACAGGGTGGTTGCAGTAAACATCGGATCATCGGCAGTCAGAGCGAAAGTGGCTGATAAGGAATATTTAAACGGTAGGGCAGTAACTTTGAGTGCGAACGATATAACACTTACCTGCGGAACACAGACTCTTGTGTACGGAGAGGATTTCATAATTGATGAGAACAGTTATCTTAATAATGTGAACAAGGGAACGGCTTCCGTGATGATTTATGCGATCGACAAAACATCACAGGGAAATACCAATTACGGTGGGAGCAGAAAGCTCACCTTTAAGATAAAGCAGAGAGGGATACTGTGGTGATCACGGAACACATATGGAATCAAGAACATCAAAATAGTTCTCGAAGGTTTTGGCACAGCAGCCGGGATTTAAGACAGTAACACCCGGGGTTTTAAGACCGATCAGTGAGAAGGCCATCGCAATGCGGTGGTCTTCATATGTTTCTATCGAAGCACCGTGCATTTTGGAAGGCTCTATATAGATACCGGTATTATCATCGATGGGCCTGCAGATACATCCAAGCCTTGTAAGCTCGGTTACGATCGCACTCAGCCGGTCTGACTCCTGAAGTCTTATATGTCCTATATTGCGGATCGTCGTGGGTGATGATGCGTAGGCTGCAACTGCGGCCATCGTCATTGTCTGATCGGAAAAATCCTTCATGTCGATATCGATCCCCGGATATGTTATGTCAACCGAGGGCTCAAGCAGGATCCCTTCATCGGTATCGACGGATCTGCACCCCATGCTTTCAAGCGCTTTTATGAACTTTATATCTCCCTGCATGGAATCGGCATGCACACCTGTGACCAGAACACTCTTATGGCATATTGGAGCCATGGCATAGAAGTAGCAGGCAGCAGATACATCCGGCTCTATATCATATGATAAAGGATGATCTTTAAACTGCTCCATCATCCTGCGGGTTATGTTTATATATGCTCCCTGTGTGCGGGAACCCGTAAGCTTTATCGTAAGTTCGTTCTCAAGCAGCGGAGCGGCCATCAGTATCGCGCTCGCAAACTGAGTGCTAATATCCGTATCCACGGTTATCTCATCGGCGTTTATACCGTTTGAATCCATGATGAAGGGAAAATGTCCCTCTGCGCCCGTGCAAGTTATGTCAACCCCGATATTCCTCAGTATATCGATGAGCGGACCCATGGGGCGTTTACACATCTGTTCGGATGCATTCATGACATAGTGTCCACCGGCGAAAGCAAGGAACACGGTTAGGAATCTGGCGGCAGTACCGGCGCTTCCCACGTTTATGGATGCATTGCGGCAGGGTATCTCTCCTCCGGTACCCTCGATTATCACGGTCTTATCTGCTTCATTTATATCAAGTGAAAATCCAAGTTCCTTAAGACAAGAGAGAAAGGCCCTCGAGTCCCCGCTGAACAGGACACCGTTAAGCCTGCATTTCCCGATTCCCATGGCTGAGAGCAGCAATGCCCGGTTTGTTATGCTCTTTGAACCGGGTACGCTCACTTTAATAAGATCGGTTTCCTTAAGGGGTCTTACCGTATATGTATCATTCATTATTTAGTCCTCATGCTTTCTGGGATCATCGGGCCTGTCTGTTTGCGGCCGTCGTCATGTTTTTATACAAAAAGTAAACAGATCCATCTTTGCCGCAATTAACATGATATATAATTTGATGTCCTCATGCAAGCACTTCTGCTTGCATACGGGAGGATTATCCTATAGAATGATAACAATCCGGACACATCCGGTTTTATACAGGGGAAAATGAGAGAATTTTAATACAGAACGGAGACGGTACATTGAACAGTTCAAGAGTCTGGACGATAAAATATGCACTTCTTAATATGGCCTATTTTGCGGCCTTTTGCACACTGCATGCATATGCGGCAGTATATCTGCTCGCGCACGGCTTTACGAATACCGAGGTCGGCATACTGCTGGCTGTCGCAAACGTAGTATCTGCAGTCTGTCAGCCGTTGGTAGCGGGACTTATAGATAAGCCCGGCCCGCTAACCAATAAGAATTTCATCATAATTTCGGTTTCTTTTATAATGGCCGGTTCGATCCTGCTTATGTTTGTTCAGAACAATAAGGCTGTCATCTTTCTTGTCTATGCACTCATTTACATGATCCAGTTTGCATACCAGCCCGTAATGACGGCCCTGTGTTTTGAGTACCGTAAGGCAGGATGTGACATCTTTTACGGACTTGCAAGGGGACTCGGTTCCGCAGGATTTGCCGTGACAAGCGCGTTTGTTGGCGGCGTGGTCGAGAAGAGCGGTGTATCTGTACTGCTTACTGTAAACGTTGGCACGATGATAGTTTCGCTGATAGTCATACTGATGTTTAAAAAACCGGATGCGGTATCAACGGATCTGATAAACAAGGCTGCGGATAAAGAAGTGCAGGAAAACGGAAAGGAAGCTGCCGCCGGGGGAGAGGCCCACAACAATATCATTGAATTTGCCCGTATATATCCGGCCTACACCTTATTCCTCTTAGGGGTGATCTGCTTCTTTTTTGCGCATAATATGATAAATGATTTCATGATACAGATAATAAGGGATCTGGGTGGAGCAGAGACGGAACTTGGATATTCCAATTTCCTGCAGGCGATACTTGAACTGCCTGTGATGGCTCTTATCGGGTTTGTCCTTAAGCGCATATCTGCGGCTAAGCTGTTGTTGTTCTCGGGAGTCGCTTTTTTTGTAAAGATACTCATACTTATATTTGCAAAGAGCATGGTTGCAATGTATGTCAGCCAGTCTTTCCAGTTGTTTGCATATGCCGTTTTCATTCCGGCTGCTGCGTACTATGTGAATGAAACGATGGAAGAATTGGATCAGGTTAAAGGCCAGGCCTTTATCACGAGTGCTATAACGGTCGGAGGTGTATTCTCAAATCTCATAAGCGGATCGATACTTGACAGGCTTGGGGTAAAGCCGATGCTGGTCACCGGAACTGTTGTATGTGCGCTCGGAGTTGTTATATCGTTTATCGCATTTAACGCACTTAAGCATCACAGCATCGCGGGAGCGTCGGAGTAAAACACGCGAGAATACAGTCAGTGCACGGTATATACGCATATTGTCCTGTCAAGGACAGTATCATATACATAGAAACCCAGACCGTCCTGAGGCATCGCATATTTCTCATAATCCGTAATCTTCTGATATCCCATTGAACCGTTGGTACGTACAAAAGTCTCCATATATCCGCTGTTCTCATCGGTGTTTCGTAAGAACAGCAGTCTGCGGTTCCCGTCATTTATGCCTGCCTTGAAATCATAATCATGAGATTCGTATAATATCTGTCCCTTATTTAGAATGAAGGCACCTATATCTGTGAGTTTATCTTCGCTTAGTCCGATCGTATTTAAAAACGGTATGAGTGACGGATCCGATATCCCCCCATAAGCAGGCGAAACAGCACAGAATATCACGTAGTTATCGTTGTTTAGATGGTCGAGAAATTTTCCGTCTGCGTTTTCAGCAGCAGCCTGTTTAAGTATATATGCCGCATCATCCTGACGCTGGTACAGGGCATCGGCATCCCATGAAACATACTTCGTGTCGCCGCGATGGTCGGCCAGTTCGTAATTATCCTTAAGATATTTTCCCAGATACTTTGTGAATTTTTCGTTTCCGCTCCTGTTAAGATGGAGTACTTCGGCAAAATCGGTCTCAAAGTCGATCCCCATCTCATCATAGAGCAGATTGAAATCAACATGGGGCACACCGTATTCATCGGCAATATCATATATATAATTGTATTTTTCCTGTTCCTCTGCGGTCTCGACAATATAAGGAGTTGAGATGAACAGAAGGGGAATGCTCTTCTCCTTGACGTATGAGATTATAAGACGCAGATATTTCTCTTCCTTCTCGGTAAGTTCATGCCGTCCTGTTATGGATGACACGTCATGTACTTCGAACGGAACGGTGGTCTCCCTTGGATCGAAACCCTTGAAATTCACACTGCCGCTGTACTCCATGAAGTCTTCCTCACTTAAGTCTGAGTACTTACCGTGAGTTGAATTGAACGGTATTATTAATCTGTTAAAAGAATCCTTAAGCGCGCTTATTTTGATCGAATCATATCTGTCCTTACCGTATTTTATCCCGTAGTTGTTTGTGATAAGCCAGTTCTCGGGCTGATAATCCGTGGGACGGATACCGGGAGTTGATATGTCGAGCACTATAAGCTCCGGCGTCTGAGTCTTGAGGCCTTCCTTTATATAATAGTAACTGTTCCAGAAGGGCTGTTCTGCTGCTGCCAGGTCGAAGGCCGGGATACCGTAGTCATCCCACAGGATGCCTGTATTCACATGGCAGAAAATATGCGAACTTCCTACAAACAGGACATCTACCGAGTCTTCGGGCTGCTTGTAGTAAGCATGTATCTGTTCGATGCCATCCTTTGATTTAAGAAGCAGGATGCGGTCAAGCACAATGAGCACTGAAGAAAATACGACGAGGATCAACAGTGTTTTGGCTGCGCACGTTATGAATCTTTTTTTGCTTATCCTTTTAAACATATCGATATATCAAAACCTTCCGTAGATGAAATCCGAAGCATTGTACTCCGAGCCGTAATAACCCCATGTGATGATCATTATGAACATTACCGTAAACAGCAGAAGGCGGAAGATAAAGCCCTGCCGCGATAAAAACTCTCTTGTGCCTGTCATCTTCTCAGGCTCTGCTATCCCGGTCTTCTGTGCATGGTCATGCTCGATCATGGATACGATCAGCATGATCAGAAGCGAGAACAGCAGTATATTGAACTCGTGTTCATTTAAGCCGAGCGCGTAGAGTGAATGGTCGAAAAATATCCATGGATTGAAGATGGAGAAGGCATTCTTCCACATCTTAAAGCCCAGTGTCAGGGTATCTGCCCTGAAGAATGAGAGGCCGAATATGAAAATGAAGAAAGTCCGTATCCGCTTGAACAGCTTGTAACTTAAGGTCTCCGTATCAATGTGAAGAAGCGTTGTGAGACGCTTGAATAATGGTTGACATAACTCGCTTATGATTATTATTATCCCCATATACACACCGACGCCGAAGATATAATTCCATCCACCGCCGTGCCACAGTCCGATCA
>JAEEGL012438637.1_pt1 | contig 11228 bp, 7 predicted proteins | sample 9134231 | NCBI WGS metagenome assembly JAEEGL01 (sample SAMN16246548, study PRJNA631951) | gut metagenome | biome: gut microbiome; feature: rumen; material: fiber-attached | host: Bos | place: Iran: Karaj | collected 2018-10
ACTAAAGTAAAAATCTGCGGCATCACCCGTATAGAAGATGCAGAACTTGCAGACAAACTCGGATCATCATTTCTCGGTTTTATTTTTGCTGATGCCTTTCCACGAAGCATTACACGTGATAACAGACTTGAAAAAATTTTACCACACTTAAAAAAACTTAAGGCAAAAAAAATTGCTGTCATTACGAATCTTGATTCAAAAGAAAGTTTACTTGCATTTAAACTTGTAAGAGAAAAAATTTTTGATGCAATTCAGTTTCATAAAATTAAATATGAAAATGTAAGTAAAGAACTTTTATCTCTTCCGCATTATTTTGCAACAGATTCACTTGAAGAATATGAAAAACTTATTTCAAAAGGTGAGCTGCGCGTTCTTTTTGATTCAAAAGACATAAGAAATTCTGCGTCAGAAAGTCTCAATGATTGTAAATGGCTTGCAGGCGGAATAAATGAAAGAAACATTTCTGATGTAATTAAAAAGTTCAGTCCTGAGCTTATCGATGTTTCAAGCGGAATTGAACTAGAAAATAAAATCGGAATCAAAGATAAAAATAAGATGAAAGAACTTTTTAAAAAAGGAGTTTAAAATGAGTGACAATGGATTTTTTGATAATTATGGCGGAAAATATGTAGCAGAAGTTCTTCGACGCCCTCTTGATGAACTTGAAGTTGCTTTTAAAAACGCAATGCAGGATAAAGAATTCTTAAATGAACTTGAAATAATCAGGCGTGATTACATAGGACGTGAAACACCTCTTTATTTTGCAAAAACAGCAACAGAAATCTTAGGCGGCGCACAGATCTACATTAAGCTTGAAGGACTTGCAAACACCGGCGCCCACAAAATAAACAATGCAATCGGACAATGTCTTCTTGCAAAGCGTATGGGCAAAAAAAGAATTATCGCAGAAACCGGAGCCGGTCAGCATGGCCTTGCAACCGCCGCCGCCTGCGCAAAACTCGGACTTGACTGCACAATCTACATGGGCGAAGTTGACGTAAGGCGTCAGCAACCGAACGTCGCTTCCATGGAATTGTACGGCGCAAAAGTTCATCCCGTAACAAGCGGAAGTCGCACATTAAAAGATGCCGTAAATGAAGCGATGCGCGACTGGGCTTCTAATCCGGATACTACGCATTACGTCCTTGGAAGCGCTCTTGGCCCTTCTCCTTTTCCAGACATCGTACGCGAATTCCAGAGTGTAATAGGCCGCGAAGTAAAAAAACAGGCCGAAGAGCGCGGCATTAAAATCGGCGCAATGGTTGCATGCGTAGGCGGCGGCTCAAACTCAATAGGCTTTTTTGAACCGTTCATAAACGAAAAAACTCCAAGGCTTATTGGCGCAGAAGCAGGCGGGATCGGTCCAGGCGTTGGAGAAAACGCAAGCCGTATGACAGGAAACGCTTCGCGCGACGGAATTCTTCAGGGGTATAAAAGCCGTTTTCTTCTTGACAAAGACGGTCAGGCTCTCCCTACCCGTTCAATCTCTGCAGGGCTGGACTACTGTGGAATCGGACCACAACTTGCAGCTCTTGGAAAAAGCGGCCGCGTAGAGTTTACTTCGATACTGGATAAAGACGCTCTGGAAGCCGTAAAATTTTTTGCAAGAAATGAAGGAATTCTTTTTGCGCTTGAGTCTGCACACGCTGGAGCGGCTGCAATTAAGATTGCACGTGAAATTCCTAAAGACCAGGCTGTCATCATAAATATGAGCGGCCGCGGTGACAAAGATGTGTTTATTACAAGTCCGGTTTTCAGACCAGAACAATGGCTTGAGTTTCTTAAGCATGAGGTTACACGTCTTGAAGGCGGAACCGATATTCACGACGCAAAATAAAGCAGAAATTTTCTTTAGAATATTTAGCAGGAGAATAAAATGAATAAAATAAAACTTATGAGTCATCTTGTTGCAGGTTACCCGACATCAGATCTTGCCCTCAGCGCTGCGCGTGCTCTTGTAAAAGGAGGTGCAGACATTCTTGAAATTCAGCTTCCATTTTCTGACCCGAGCGCAGATGGTCCTGCAATCCAGACTGCATGCACGAAAGTTCTTGAGAACGGCTTTAAAACTTCTGATGGATTAAAATTTATTTCACAGATTCACAAAGAATTTCCAGATACAACAATTTATCTTATGAGCTACGCATCTCTTGTTTACACACCAGGAATTGAAAATTTCTGCGCTCAGGCTGCAAAAGCCGGAGTAAAAGGAATGATTATTCCTGATTTACCGTTTGACTTTGATGAAGGCCTTACAAAAGCATGCAGAAAAAACGGAATGATAAATATTCCTGTTGCAGCACCAAGCATGTCAGCAGAGCGTCTTGAAAAACTTTCTTGCGCAGGCTTTCCTTACATTTACGCTGCACTTCGAACAGGAATTACCGGTACAGATACGAAAATCGATGAATCAACACTTTCTTTCTTAAAAAAAGTAAGTGCCGGTGGATCAAAAATTTACGGCGGCTTTGGAATTTCTGACGGATCACAGTCAAAGGCTCTTGCAGATTCCGTAGAAGCTGTAGTTGCAGGTTCAGTTTTTGTAAGAATAATTACAGAAAATCAAAACGATGAAAAAAAACTTTCTGAGCAGATAGAAAAAAAGGTGCGCGAACTTTGCGGACTTTAAAAGATTAATTTAAACGGCTCTTAAACTTTCTGAAATGCTAAAGCAGTTGTCACCGACTTTTTCGATCTGACGAACAATGTCAATATAAAGAAGTTCGGATTTAACATCTGCACCGCCTTCAAGACGTTTTCGTGCAAGCTTTTTAAGATTCTTTCTAAAGAGGTCAATCTGATCTTCAAGTTCAGATGCCATAGAAAGTTTATTTTCATCAAGTTTTTTATTGATGTTAATCCTGATAAACTGCAGGAACTGGCGTGCAAGTTCAACATAAGGAATCATTCTGTCCATGTCATCCTGCGGGAACTTCATATTCTTTGAAATACTCTTTGCAATAAGCATGATTGTTGCAAAACAATTGTCAGACATATTCTCAAGTTCTTCTACAATCTGAATCATAAGTGAAATATGATTAATCTGACTTTCTGTCACATGAAGGCTTTCGCATTTTACAAGATAGTGTGTAATCTGTTCATGCATCTGATCAAGATAATTTTCTGCCTTCTCTGCTTCTTCTACATGATTGTCTATAAAACTCTGATCACGGTTTTTAAGTCCGATCTGAATTCTGTCAAACTCACCTGTTACGATATCCGTCATATCTGCAATTGCTTTTTCTGCACGGATGATATATGCGGCAATATTTTCTTTTCCAAGAGGAGATTCAACAAAATCAAGTTTATAAGTTGAAGGACGTTCGCTGCTGTCATCCTTAATGATTTTCTGAGAAAGTTTTACGATAGGATTCTGAAGCGGAAGAAGAACAACAGTTGAGAACGTTTTAAACACAGTATGAAGCATTGAAATTCTTATTGCTATATTTGAGTGTTCATGTCCAGGCGTTAAGAAAGTTACAAGCTTTAAGAACGGACTGAATGCAAAAAGAACGATTACTGTTCCTGCAATATTAAACAGAACATGAATAAACGCAGAACGTTTTGCATCTGCATTAGTTCCGACTGCAGCAAGAACCGCATCTATTGTAGAACCTATGTTACTTCCGAGAGTGAGCGCCGCAGCAAATTCCCATTTGATTGCATTTTTAATTGCAAGAGAAATTACGATACCGGAAAAAGCACTTGATGAATGCAAAAGGCCTGTAATTATTGTTCCAATTATAAAACCGATTAAAACAGAAAACGCACCATAATCCTGAATTCGAGTTAGCCACAAAAGCTTGTCCGGATCCGTCGGAATTGCATTCTGCAAAAGTTCAAGTCCGAGAAACAGCATGCCGAATCCCATGAGGGCTTCACCCATGTTTTTATAAATTGCTTTTTTATGTAGTGTAAAAAGATATCCGAATCCAAAGATAGGAATTGCCATTGCGGCAATCTTAAAATCAAATGTAGAAAGCGAAACGATCCAGGCTGTAATCGTTGTACCGATATTTGCACCAAATATTACCCCGACAGACTGTACAAGGGTTAAAAGCCCGGCATTTACGAACGTAACTACCATAACTGTAGTAGCACCCGATGACTGGATAACCATCGTAACAATCATACCGGTCAAAAGCGCAATAACGCGGTTGCCCGTCATTACGCTAAGCGCACGCTGAAGTCTCTCTCCCGCGCTCTTTTGGACACCGTCGCTCATAAGCTTCATGCCATAAAGAAGAAGTGCAAGTGCTCCGAGAAACTCTAAAAATACTTTTATTACAGCCATATTTAATGTAATAGTATCAAAAAAAAGGCCCTCTGGCAACAGAGAGCCTTAACATCTACCGTATGAAAACACGTATTATTCAACTTCGGTAACTGACTGGATAACCTTAAAAGCTTCGAGAAAGCCCGTATCCTTTACGCGGTTAAGAGCTGTAAACGACATATTCATAAGGTAAAGCTTATAGCCAGACTCGAGCCCGTCGTTAAATGCAGCAAAAAGCATTCCCATTCCGGTTGAATCGATGTCGGTTACCTGAGACATATCAAGAACAACATTCGTATTCTTTATTTCGCTAAAAACCTTTTCCTGAAGATCACCGACTGTGTATGAATTGGCAGAGCCGGTAAGTTCATAAAGGACGTAGTTTGCACCACGCTTTTCTGTAATCGCTAACTGTTCCATTCTGACTTACCTCACTTACTCAATATCAATTTTTTCTTCAAAAACATCCGGATCAACGATGTCATCAACACTTATACCGGCAACATTCGTCAAATCTGCATTTGGATTTGAAAAATCTCCGCTGAACATATCATCATCACCAAAATTATCCGGCATAGAAAAATCTTCTTCTGAACCTTCGATTACAGAAGTAAACTCACCAGCCTTTAAATCCTGCGAAGGATTACTCTCTTCGTTCTTTGCAGTCTGCTCATTAATCATAGCTTCCTGTTCGATTACTTCATCTGATTCAACATTTAAAGAAGTGTCAGAAGTATTATCAGAAGCAGAAACATTGTCCACTGCACTATCTGCATTATCATCAATTGCATTATCAATTAACGAGTCAGCATCAAAGCTGTCTGCATGATCTGCAATGCGCTCCTGTGCAGAATCTTCTGAATCATATACAAGAGCACCTTCTTTACCAAGATAACGGATTACGAGCATCGTAATGTCATCTTCAAGTTCCTTTGACATAAAGCGCTGAAGGTTATCATAAGTAAAGCGTGCGATTCGGCTTGCAGGATATGTGTAGTTATCCATGATTGCCTGTTTAACTCTTTCCTTACCAAATGTTTCACCACGAAGTGAATGAGAATTAATAAGTCCATTCGTAGAAATTGCAAGCATATCTCCAGATACAAGTTTTACCTGTTTTACTTTTACAAGCGGATAAATATCTTTAACAAATCCAAGAATATATCCTTTACCCTGAATCTCGATTACGTTGTTATATGTTTTTGAATACATAAGCATTGCAGGAATTCCGCAGTTAACGTAATACATCGTATCAGTTGCAAAATCAACAAGACAGAAAAGTCCGCTAAAGAATGTTCCCTTCGGAAGATTAAATCTGATAAATGCGTTTACTTTCTGAATCAATTTCTTAAAATCATGTGTATCTGCAAGGAACGTTCTGATGATGGACTTTAAGATGACCATACTCATAGATGCAGAAATACCTTTACCGCTCATAGAACCGATAACAATGATGTGTCTTGATTCATTCAGTCTGATAAGGTCAACAAACTCACCACCAATATTGTGAGCAGGAACCATAAGATAACCTACATCAACTTTAGGGTTGTGTATATAATCCATGTTCTCCTGAATCGAAGTAATGATCTGACTCGACATTCGGATTTCACGGTTTACAGTTCCGACAACAGAAGCGTTTGCAATGTTCTTCATGTAATAACCGAATACGAAGAAGTATGAATAGAATTTATCAAATACACTCTTATCGTATTCATCATAACTTGAACCAGTTCTCTTTTCACCAAGAAGCAAAAGTCCAAGAACCTGATGACCTTCGTGCAGAAGAATAAGAACTTCTGATTCTGTTTCATCAAAAATTTTAAAAATCTCATCACGTACATCGCGGATGATATAGTTATTTTCTACTTCGTCGCGGAATAAAATAAAAATACCGTTGTTAAGAAGAATCTCACGAGCCTTGCTTGCTTTAGGAAGAGTATAATTTGCCCCTTCTGAATTATAAGCTGTAGAATATTCTCCGGTTCCGTTATCAACAAGAACTGTCATCGTTGTTGTCTGGATATTATCCTGAAAGGCCTTTAAAAATTCCTGCGAAATATTAGACTGTTCACTTTCATAATCGATAGAAGCAAGAGCTTTTTCAAATTCTGCTTCGTACTGGCTTGAACGATAGTTGATGATTTTTGAAAGCGCCGATGTCAAAACACGGCATACAATCATGAGCACAAAAACTATTACAAAAATAATGGTTGTATACGCAACAGAATTTTCTGAGTAAAGCGGGCGAAGCGTAACATATGCAACAGCACCGATTGCAGCAGGAAGAAGATATTTCATAAAAAGAGAAACAATGGCAGAGAAAAGCATTCCGCCATCATAAACTTTTTCCTGACTTACAGAGTTTAATATCATGATTGCCATTACAGAAATGATGTACATGAACAGAGAACGCATCATAGGAAGCATTTCTGCAATATAGTAAATCATTATAAGACCAATCCATCCAAACAAAAGAGAACCAAAACTCATTGCAGCTTTCTGTGTAAGAATTCTGGAATTATTATTCTCTGCATTTAAAAGCATGATCATAAGACCAAACAACGGAAGTACAAAAATATAAAGTCCGATAAAAATCATCGTCCACGTAACCGGAATGATCTTTTCTAACTGACCAGAGAATACTTTTTCTCCGCCAAATTCAAACAGAGTATAATCTGTAATCTTAAGTTTAAAACATACGATAAATGCAGCAAGAAGAAGGAATACTACCTTAAAAAACATTCCCAAAGCAGAACGTTTTTTTCTTGCAACGTTAATAAACATAGTAAATATTTCTGTAAAGATTGCAGCAACAAGAAACAGTACAAAGTGCTCAAACACAACAGAAAGTCTTTCCGGACCATGAAGTACAGAAATTACCGTAAGGAACATTACGATAGTTGCAGCGGCGTCAAGCAGCATGACATTAATCATACTGTTTTCTGTGTTGAGATTCTTTGTGTTGACATTCATTGATGTCCATATAATATAAGCCGCAAGAACTGCGTTAAGAAGAATATAAATCATCAGCTTACCACCTTTGTAACCATCATCGTAATATCATCATGAAGTTTATTGTTTCCCTTGTAATCAAAAATAAGTCTTACAATGTCATCAATAAATTCCTGAGGCTGTTTAGCAGCACTGTTCTTAATTGTATCTGTATAAAGCTGTGTATCACCAAGTTCAACACCTTCATCGTTCATAACTTCAGAAACACCGTCAGATGCAAACAGAATAAGGTCATCACGGAATAATCTCTGTTCATCAATTCTTATGTCATCAATATCAATGATTCCGACAACACCACAGTTAGAAGAAAGAGGTTTAATCGTATAACCGTCAGGAGCACGTGTTACGATAAGCGGATCAGACATCGAAGCGTTTACATAACGGATTGTCATCTTCTGCGTATCAACTACGCTGATAAACAATACAGTATACTTATCCTGAAGTTTCATTCCCTTGATGGCTTTATCAATAGCACGAACAATTGTAATAAGATCTTCTTTGTCTTCGATAATCTTTACTGTGTTCATTACCAAACCCATGATAAGAGCAGCAGGAAGCCCTTTACCAGAAACGTCTCCAAGCATTAAAAGTGTTTTATGTTCATCAATAGGAATTGCAGTGTAATAGTCACCCGAAACATTTACGAGCGGTCTAAAGTATGCAGCAATCTTTAATCTCTTTGTATCTGGCATAACTGCAGGTAAGAAGAGTCTCTGTGTTTCTGCAAGCTGTTCCCATTCTTTAGAAAGACCTGCAATTTCACTCAAAGATGCAATTGTCTGAGTTCGTTTTCTGAATCTCTGGAATTCGTCATTGAGCTGTTTGTAAATTCCGGTATCAAAGAATCTTGTATAGCGGCAGAGTACGAAGAAGTGGAATTTATCCTGAGACATTACAAAGCCGCGTGCTTTTCTATATTTTGAAGTAATACCAAACTTATCACCTACAAAGTCAAAACCATCAGGCCATGTTGCAGGAAAGTTATTCTGAAGAACACGCAGAGTTTCTTTATCACATGTAAGTCTGTTAGGGCTGTTATAAAGAACGTATTCTTTATCGCTGTCTATATAGAGAACAGAACAGTCTGCTTTCTGTTCAAGTATAGTCTGAATTATTTCATAAAAGTCTTCGAGTGTGTAACAGAATCGCAGGCTGTCAATAAACAGCTGAAGATACTTTGTTTCCTCTCTCTTTAAAACCTTATCTTCAAGTTTTTTGTTAATCGCCTTTGTAATTGTTGAACTCATGATGATAAAGAACATGAGAAGAACAAACTCGAGCATTATAAAATACATCGGATCGAGTAACTCAGTTACCCGTGGTAAGATGAAGTATGAAACTACCATAAAAAGGAATGTCGAAATAATGTAATTGATTACTTCAACATTTCGTTTTCTTTGTTTTAGCATATCGACCCCATTGAAGAGAAATATTCACTATATTATAGCACATTATCGGCAGAATTTGTTAAAAAAAGTACTATAAATGGGGTAAGAGAATCTGTTATCGCGAGAGCTTTGAAAGTGAAATAAGTTCTGGTTTTGTCGTCGCATTTTCCTCTGCAGCATATGCTTCAAGAAGCTTTTTCTGTGCAGGAGTAAGTTTAGACGGAACCTGAATCATTACCTTGATGTAAAGATCGCCCTTTCTTCCATTTGCTGCCGGTACACCTTCTGATTTTACGCGGAAAATCTTTCCGTTTGCTGTTCCTGCAGGAATCTTTAAGTCAATTTCCTTATCATCAAGAGATTTTATAGTAATTGTAGCACCGAGTGCTGCCTGGCTCAACGAAACAGGTGCTGCACAGTAAAGGTCATAGCCGTCGCGTTCAAAATATTCGTGTTCTTTAACATGAAGGACAACGATGAGGTCTCCGCTTGGAGCACCGTTTCGTCCGGCATTTCCCTGGTGAGGAATTACGATGCGCTTTCCTTCGTCAACGCCTGCAGGAATCGTAAGTGTTACGCGGCTTGTTTTCTGTTCAACTCCGGTACCACGGCATGCACGGCAAGGGCTGTCGATGACTTTACCCGTTCCACCGCATGTAGGACATGTCTGCTGAACAGTAAAAAAGCCTGCACTGCGTCCGATCTGTCCCATTCCGTTACAAGTCGTACATGTTTTTCGAGACCCACCCGGAGCGCAGCCGGTTCCATTACAGGAACTGCAGGGCACTTCGTGTGTAAAACGAACATCCTGCTTTGTTCCGTATACTGCGTCTTTAAAATCGATTTCAAGGTCATATCTTAACGAAGCGCCCTGCCCCGGCTCCTGCCTGCGTGACCGACCGCCCATTCCACCCATTCCGCCGCCGAAAAGGTTTTCAAAAATATCACCAAATCCGCCGCCAAACAGGTCGCTAAAGTCGGTAAACGCATGGCTGTAGCCGCCGGCTGCGCCAGCGCCCATTCCGTCAAGGCCGGCAAAACCGTACTGGTCGTAAATCGGACGTTTTTTGTCATCCGAAAGAACTTCGTAAGCTTCTGTCGCTTCTTTAAATTTTTCTTCTGCTTCTTTATCGCCCGGGTTTCTGTCCGGATGATATTTTATAGCAAGTTTACGATATCCTTTTTTTATTTCGTCCAGTGAAGCACCCTTCTGAACTCCGAGTACTTCATAATAATCACGTTTTGCCATAACCAAAAATCCTTTTTAAAAGTAACCAGGCGCCACGAACGGCGCCCTTTTAATTAGTTGTCGTGTACTTCGTAGTCTACGTCTTCTGCACTGCCTTTGTCGAATCCGGATTTAGAACCCGAGTTAGAATCAGATCCAGGCTGTGGACCTGCTCCTGCTTCCGGACCTGCACCCTGAGGACCCGCTCCAGCTGCTCCCGAAGCCTGCTGCTGTTTGTAAACTTCTTCGGCTATTTTGTAAGAAGCCTGTTTAAGTTCTTCTGTCTTAGCCTTGATGTCAGCAGTGTTGTCACTTTCGAGTGCTTTCTTAAGAGCAGCGATTGCATCATCAATCTTCTGCTTGTCTGCACCGTTAACTTTATCGCCAAGTTCTTTTACGCTCTTTTCTGTTGCGTAAATCAAACTGTCTGCTTCGTTTCTTGCATCAACACTTTCGCGTTTTGCTTTATCGCTTGCAGCATTTGCTTCTGCATCTTTTACCATCTTGTTGATTTCTTCTTCGCTCAATCCAGATGAAGAAGTAATCTGAATGTGCTGTTCCTTTCCTGTTCCGAGATCTTTTGCAGATACATGAACGATTCCGTTTGCATCGATATCAAAAGTAACTTCAATCTGTGGAACACCACGTGGTGCTGCAGGGATTCCGACTAAATCAAAACGACCGAGTGTACGGTTCTGTTCTGCCATTTCGCGTTCACCCTGAAGTACGTGAATAGAAACTGCTGTCTGTCCATCTGCTGCTGTAGAGAAGATCTGACTCTTCTTTGTAGGAATAGTTGTATTGCGTGCAATGAGTTTTGTCATTACTCCACCCATTGTTTCGATTCCCAATGAAAGAGGTGTAACATCGAGAAGGAGAACGTCTTTAACATCACCCTTCAATACACCGCCCTGTACTGCAGCACCGATTGCAACTGCTTCATCAGGGTTAACTGCACGGCTTCCTTCTTTTCCGAAAATTGATTTAACAACTTCCTGAACTTTAGGCATACGTGAAGAACCACCAACAAGAAGAACTTCATCAATTTTATCAGGAGACATTCCTGCATCTGCAAGTGCTTTGCGGCAAGGTTCCTTTGTTCTTTCAAAAAGATCATCTGTCATCTGTTCAAACTGAGCACGTGTCAAAGACTTCTGCAAGTGCTTTGGTCCTGTTGCATCTGCTGTAATGAACGGAAGGTTGATATCTGTTGTTGTCTGGTTAGAAAGCTGAATCTTTGCATTTTCTGATGCTTCACGAAGACGCTGCATAGCCATCGGATCTTTAGAAAGATCAATTCCTGTATCCTTTTTAAATTCATCGA
>JAEEGL012506251.1_pt1 | contig 11228 bp, 6 predicted proteins | sample 9134231 | NCBI WGS metagenome assembly JAEEGL01 (sample SAMN16246548, study PRJNA631951) | gut metagenome | biome: gut microbiome; feature: rumen; material: fiber-attached | host: Bos | place: Iran: Karaj | collected 2018-10
CCGGATTTTCCGGGGTTTCCGGGTTTTCCGGAAGCGGGTGCTGGTTTGTTCGGCGGTCCGCCACGGCGGGACGCCGTGGCTACGGCCGCAAATGCGCCGGATTTTCCGGGGTTTCCGGATTATCCGGGTCTTCCGGGGGCCTTTCGGCGATCGGCGTCAGAGATTGTCGATGATGGCCTTTGCGAAGCCGGAGCAGGAGACGAGGGTGGCGCCTTCCATCTGGCGGGCGAAGTCGTAGGTGACGGTTCGCTGGGCGATGGTCTTTTCGAGGGCCTGGATGATGGCGTCGGCGGGTTCGCGCCAGCCGAGGTGTCGGAGGAGGAGTTCGGCGGAGAGCAGGAGGCTGCCTGGGTTGACCTTGTCCTGGTTGGCGTATTTGGGGGCGGTGCCGTGGGTGGCCTCGAAGATGGCGGCGCCAGTGCGGTAGTTGATGTTGGCTCCAGGGGCGATGCCGATGCCGCCGACCTCGGCGGCGAGGGCGTCGGAGATGTAGTCGCCGTTGAGGTTGAGGGTGGCGACGACGCTGTATTCGGCGGGGCGGGTCTGGATCTGCTGGAGGAATGCGTCGGCGATGCAGTCCTTGACGGTGATGACGGTGCCAGTGCGGGGGTTCTTGAAGGAGCACCAGGGGCCGTTGTCGATGGGGGCGGCGCCGTATTTCTCCTTGGCGACGGCGTATCCCCAGTCGCGGAAAGCGCCCTCGGTGAACTTCATGATGTTGCCCTTGTGGACGAGGGTGACGGAGGGGCGGTCCTCGCGGATGGCGTAGTCGATGGCGGCCTCGACGAGGCGCTGGGTGCCCTCGCGGGAGACGGGCTTGATGCCGATGCCGCACTCCTCGGGGAAGCGGATCTTGGCGAAGCGGGCGGGGAACTCGCGCTTCAGGAAGTCGAGGACCTTGGCGGCGTCGTCGGAGCCTGCGGTGAACTCGATGCCCGCGTAGATGTCCTCGGTGTTCTCGCGGAAGATGACCATGTCGACGAGTTCGGGGCGCTTGGCGGGCGAGGGGACGCCCGCGAAGTGGCGCACGGGGCGCAGGCAGACGTAGAGGTCGAGGGCCTGGCGGAGGGCGACATTGAGGCTGCGGATGCCGCCGCCGACGGGGGTGGTCAGGGGCCCCTTGATGCCGACGAGGTATTTGCGGAAGCCGTCGAGGGTGGCCTGCGGCAGCCACTCGCCAGTGGTCTTGAAGGCCTTTTCGCCTGCGAGGAGTTCCAGCCATTCGATGGCGCGCGCGCCGCCGAAGGCCTTTTCGACGGCGGCGTCGACGACGGCGCGGGTGGCCTTCCAGATGTCGGGGCCGATGCCGTCTCCCTCGATGAATGGGACGACGGGGTGGTTTCCGACGACGAGGCCGCTGGGGCCCATGGTGATGATGTCCGACATGGTGGTATGCTCCTGGTCAGAGTGGAGGGGTAGTGGAAACAAGACAATATAATACCTGCGCCGAGATCGGGGGCGGGTCAGGCGGTCGGAGTGGCGGCGTTGGCGGCGCGCTGGTACTGGCGCGGGGAGACGCCCATGATTTTGCGGAAGACGCGGGCGAAATAGTTTCCGCTGTGGTAGCCGCACATGGCGCCGACGGAGAGGCAGTCGCCTTCGCGGCTTTTGAGGAGGGTGGCGGCGAGGGCGATGCGGCGTCGGTTGATATAGTCGGTGACGGTGTGTCCAGTGGCCTGGCGGAAGCGGAACTGGAACCTGCGCTTGGAGAGGCAGGACTTGCGGGCAAGGAGGTCGAGGGTGAGGTCGTCGGTGAAGTTGGCGTCGATGTATTGGAGGGCTTCGCCGACGGGGAAGGACTTGGGCTTTTCCTGCTGGACGAGGGGGTCGCCAGTGCGGAGCAGTTCAAGGATGAGGTTGAGGAACTTTACCATGGCGCCGAACATGTTGCCAGGGAGTTTGCGGGTGAGTTCCTGGTCCAGTTCGTCGGCGAGTCGGATGATGCGGGCGAGGCTTTCGGGGGTGGGCAGATGGAGGATGGGGCGCGGGGAGGCGGGCAGTTCGGCGTGGGAGGTCGGCAGGAAATAGTGGAAGAGATGGATTTCGGCACCGTCGATGACGGGGAGCGGCAGGCGCGACGGATCGTACATGACATTGTAGAGGCCGAGGAGCGGGCCTGGCTGTTTGGGGCGCCCGTAGCCATGCCGTATCTTGGGCGGGATGATCAGGACGTCGCCTGGTTCGATGTCGGCGGAGGCGCCGTCCATGATGTGCTGTCCGCGGCCTTCGGTGATGATGGCCAGTTCCATCGAATCGTGCTCGTGGAAGTTGTAGAAACCCTGTTCGCCTGAAGGGCGTGGAAAGACCGCGATGGGGTATTCGGCGGGGCTCGAGTTGAGCCGCTTGGTGAAGGAATGCAGGGTATAGGTGCCGTCGTAGGGCATGGCGTTTTCTCTACGGGAGGTAGTCTGGCGGGAAGGGTGGCTGGACGGGGTGTTCGGTCAGTTCCTCGGGGGTGGGCGGCTCGGCCTGGGCGCGCAGTTCGGCGAGGAGTTCGGGGGTGAAGACGGCCTTGAGGACTTCAAGTGCCTCCACGGGGGAGTTGGACATGATGCGGTAGCCTGGGGGCAGGTGCCAGGCGGTCTTGATGGCGGGCATGAGGGAGAACTCGAAGCCGAAGCGGTGGTAGAGGTAGACGGCCTTGTGGCTCCAGGTCTGGGTGTGCAGGTAGATGTCGGTGGCGGGGCCAGTCGATGGGTAGAGGGAGAGGGCCTTGGCGATGACGGCGCGGCCCAGGCCCTTGCCCGCGTGGGCGGGATCGGTGGAGATCCACTGCAGCCACGCCTGGTGCCCCATGGAACTCTCCATGAACCAGGCGGTCGCGGTTGCGACGGGCAGTCCCGCGTCGGTCGAGACGAAGGCACAGCGGCGGTGCAACTCCTGGCGGAATGGATCGCGGTAGTCGTGGTTGAAATAGGCCAGCGCCTTCTCCGCGTCTGGGAACTCCAGGACGGCGGATTCCAGGCGCGCCCAATGCGCTTCGTCGCCGTCCTCGTAGAGGTGGAAGCGGTAGCCTGGCGGCAGCGCGGGGACTTGCAGCGCCGCGAGTTTTTCACGGCGCATCTTCATGATGAAGCCCTGGTAGGGGAGGGATTTGTCTAACATGGGGGCTATAAGCAGGGATTCAAGGGATGTGATGGGATGTGATCGGGAGTAACAGGGGGCGGAGCTTGCTACGGCCGAGTGAGGATGCGGGCGTTGGGGAGGGTGAAGGGGACGCTGGGGATGGGGGTGCCCAGCCAGCGGCGCTGGAGGAGGTTCCAGATGTCGCCGCAGAGGCGGAGTCCGAGGCGGTTGCCCTGCGGGCGCAGAAGGCCGTCGGGGATGGGCAGGGCGCCCTGGCGCCAGAGGCGGGTGCCGAGGCAGACGCCATTGAGGATGGCGGTGACGGGGAGCGGAGCGGCGTCGAGACCGAGTTCGACGGCTTCGGCGGGGGCGCCGCAGTCGAAGCGGGTCTCGACGGCGAGTTCGTCGGCAAACTGCGGGAAGCCCTGGGCTTCGAGCGGGCCGCAGGCGAGCGTGTCGGGGAGCGGTGCGACGGCGGCGTCGCCGACGATGCGGAAGGCTCCCATGAGGAAGGGGGGCGTGAGGCCCTGGAGGAGGGTGGTGAAGTGTTCGCGGATGCCGTAGCGCGCCTTCAGCCATTTGGTGAGGGGGGCGGTGACGGTGAAGGTGTTTTCGCCCGGGTGGCAGTGTGCGGCGACGGGGGCGGCGGCATTGCGGGGGTCGAGGAGGGGTTCCTGGGTGCGTGACGCGACGGCGGCGCCGTTGACGACGAGGTCGGTGAAGCCGTCGTGGTCGAACCAGAGACGCAGGTCGGGCGGGACGGCGCCCCGGATTTCGAAGGTGCCGCGCAGGGTGACGGAGGGCGTCTGGTCGGGGTCGAGCGGGAAGTCGGCGGCGCCGTTGCCGTCGATGGGGCGGAAGTCGCCGTCGCAACTGCATTCGAGACGGACGCGAGCGGTGTTTCGGACGGTGCCCGCGAAGCGCCAGCCAGCCGCGGGGAGTTCCTGCAGCAGTCGGCGTTCCTGGGTGAATGGGCGGGCGTCGTCGGGCGGCGCATCGGTGGAGAGGAGGAACGAATGCGTCTCCATCAGTCGCAGGGGCGTGCCTGGACGCCACGCCGAGACGGCGCCAGTCTGCAGGTCGGTGATGGAGGCGGCGCGGTCGGCGAACGGGCCGAGGAGACGCACGTGCTTTTCGCCAGGGGTGGCGTTGGCGAGGAAGAGCGCCTGCCAGTCGCCGTCGCGGCGGAGCAGCGACAGGACCTCCGCGCCGCCGTCCAGGCGGACTTCGCGCGGGAGGACGGCGTCGATGGCGGCGTCGAGGCGGTCGGCGAAGCCAGGGGCGTCCCAGGCGAGGGCGGGGGCTGGGAGCGGGTGGACGGGGATGGGGGCGCGGCCATGCCGCAGGGGGAGCGCCGGGGCTTCGCCGATGACGAGGAGATGCCCGCCTGCGTCGGCGAATTCCTGGAGCCTGGTCCAGACGGCGTCGTCGAGGGCATGGCATTGCGGGAGGAGGATCATGCGGAAGTCGCTTTCGGGGGCGCGGAGGCCGCTGTCGGGTGAGACGGGGCTGTCGAGCAGGACATCCTCGAACAGGAACTCGAAGTCGCGGTGGCTTCGCACCAGCGCGTCGATGGTGGCGAGCATGGCGGAGGCGCAGTCGGCGTGGGGCGGGAGGGGAGTGTGTTCTCGGCGGATGGAGGTGTCGGGGGTGATGTCGGAGAGGGCGAACTTGGCGCTGACGGGGTTGAGCACGGCGAGTCGGGTGTCGGCGCGGCCTCGGGCGTTGAAGGCGGCGACGCGCTCCATGTAGCCGTGTAGGCGCGCGTAGTGCTTCCAGTATGGCTGGGCGGCGTCGGGGGCGCAGGCGTGCTTGCGGAACTCCGTCATGTCGTAGGGGCGGGCGGGGTTCATGACGCTCAAGCCCATGGCGTAGAGGAAGTCGAAGGCGGTTTTCTGGGCGGAGGGCGGCGCGGGGGTGTCGCCGAGGGTGGCGATGCCCGAGGATTCGCAGATGGTGTATCGGGCGCCGTTGTAGCGGGCGGTGGAGGAGGCGTGCTTGGCGGAATAGATGAGGTTGCGGGCCCACCCAGGGGTGTCGGGGCACATTCCCGCGCGCGCGGCGAAGTTGTTTTCGCAGTAGAGGAAGTCGGTGCCAGGCAGGTCGAGGTGGCGCTGGAGGTCGTGGATGTCGCCAGTGGCGGTGGTCATGAGGCGCTGGCAGGATGGCTCCTCTGGCCAGCAGTGTCCTGAAAGCAGCACGCGGTTTTCATGGCACCAGGCGGCGAGCTGTCCAGTGAAGGCGTCGGCGAAGCGGCGGCTGGCGAGGCGCCAGAAGTCGTAGCGGAACTGCGCGTGGTCGGGGGCGGGCTCGAAGAGCGCCCAGAGGAGCGGGCGGCAGTCGTATCCGTAGCGTTCGCGGAAGAGGGCCTCCAGGCCAGGCGTCCAGGGGACGTCGCAGGTGTGGAAGGGCGAGACCATGGTGGGTTCGTCGAAGAAGAAGCCTCGGATGGTGCGGCCCAGTTCCTGCGGGAAGCGCTGGCGGTAGGGTTCGTAGTTGTAGCCCATCCAGGCGCGGACGGCGGCGGGGTTCAGCGCGTCGAGGATGCCAGGCTGGTTCCAGGTGCCGCTGGTGCCCATGGAGCAGAGGAAATGGTCGTCGACGAGCCACTTCTCAAGGGCGACGAGGCGCTGCGGCGCATCGGAGCGGTTGGCGTAAGGCTGGTCGGCGGGGAGCTCGGCGGGGGCGGCGCAGGGCGGGGCGTGGAATACGCCAGCCCAGAGATATTCGGCGTTTGGGGCGGGGGTCCAGGTTTCGCCTGGGGCGAGGGTGTGCTCGCGGCGGCGGATGGTGCGCATGCGGTACTGGGGGAAGTCGCGCAGGAAGCGGCCTGCGGCGGAGCCGCTGGGCCAGTTGAGTTCGTCATAGAGCCAGAAGCGCATCCGTCGGGGCGGGCATTCGCGCAGGAGGAAGGCGATGAAGCCGAACCACTCTTCGGAAAGGAAATCGGGGGATTCGAGGCCGAAGTTCGGGTAGAGGAAGAACTCGCGGATGCCCTTGGCGAGGAAGTCGTCGAGTTGGCGGCGGGCTTCGTCCTCGGCGATGGCGCCGTTGAGGGTCCACCAGGGGATGACGGCGGGGAGGTCTGCGTTCATGGCCAGTTGAAGCGGACGGGGTTGCTCCAGGCGTAGTGGCCGAGGCGGTCCTTCAGCTGGAGGCGGACATAACTGTGCGGGATGTCATATTTGAGGCGGAGGCGGCAGTGGGTGATTTCGCGGATGCCGTCGTCGGGGCCTGTGAGATTCTCCCACATCGCGGGGTAGCCGCGCCATTTGGTGGAGACGCCAACGACCTCGGTGCAGGGGGAGAAGTCGGCTTCGAGGATGCCGTCCTGGCAGGTGATGGAGTGGATTTCGGGGCCCTGGGTGGCGTAGAAGTCGCCTGCCTTGAGGGCGGCGACGGCGCTTTCCTGCGTGAGCGGCTGGTCGGTGAGGATCATCGTCCAGCCGTTGAAGAGGTCGGGGGCGCGGTGCATGTCGTCGACGGCGATGGCGTTGTAGAGGATGCCGTCGTCGGCGAGTTCGTCCCAGATCTGCATGTTGAAGCCCTTGCCTGCGAAGCGGCAGGCGCTGTTGAAGACCTCGATGCCGTCGAGGCGCTGGAGGCGGGCGACGTCGTCGTGGCGGAAGCCGCAGTAGACGGGGTGGGCGCAGAAGACGGAGGCGCCGACGGCTTTGGCGGCGTCGATGCAGTGCTGGGGCGGGGTGTCGTCGCTGGTGACGGGGTCGGGGAAGTCCTCGGGGAGGCCGAGGGCGAGGAGGTGCCAGCGCTCTCCGCGCGGCCCCCACGGGTGGATCTCCATGCCGCTGACCAGGGTCATGCCGCGCCCGTCGTAGGTGGAGACGGGGTTGGCGACGCTGTGGTCGGAGAAGGCGAGGAGGTCATAGCCGCGCTCGGCGTAGAGGCGGATGACCTCGGCGGGGGAGTAGTCGCCGTCGGAGACCGTAGAGTGGGTGTGCAGGTTGGCCTTGTAGGGGCGAAGATTGCGGCCAAAGTAGTTCATGGCGCGGAGGGATCAAAGGGATTCAAGGGATTCACGGGATCAAAGGGATCAAAGGGATTCAAGGGATTCACGGGATCAAAGGGATCAAAGGGATCAAAGGGATCAAAGGGATCAAAGGGATCAAAGGGATCAAAGGGATCAAAGGGATCAAAGGGATTCAAGGGATGATACAGGGATTCAAGGGATGGGCCGACTCTCCCCCGGCTATCCCTTGAATCTCTTTGATCCCTTGAATCCCTTTCCTTAGACGCTATTTCAGCGTGGTGCCGTCCCAGGTGTGGAGGAAGTTTCCGCCCTGGTACCAGACGGTGTCGAAGCCCGCCTTGAGGGCCGCGGGCTTGGCGAAGGCGCGCCAGATGTCCTGCGGGGTGGCGGTGGCGGGGAGGATGGACCACCTGCCGTCCTTCCAGAGGAGGGCGCCGTCGTTTTCGCGGATGGCGGGGAGGGGTGCGTACTTGGCGGCGAGGGCCTGTTTCTGGGCGGGGGTGAGGAGTCCTGGAAGCGGGATGTATGCGCGCTTCCACTTGAGGGGCTGCTGGATGAAGTCGCGGAGGGTGACGAAGTCGATGCCGTAGCCAGTGCGCATGAGGTAGTCGCGGCTGTATCCTGCGAACTTGCCGACCTGGGCATCGGGGAAGCGCCAGGCGCGGGTGAATTCGAGGAAGTTGACGGCCATGGCGATCTGGCTGTCGGCGGCGATTTCATTGGCCTGGAGGTCGCGGACTTCGCGGTCGTCCTCGCGGATGGTGCGCCAGAGGGCGGGATGGTCATACCAGTTGACGGTGTCGTGGAGGGCGAGATAGCGCACGAGGGCGCCGTGGGCGGCGGCGAAGAGGCGGATGCGGCGGTTGTCCTGGACGGTGGCGAGCATGGAGTGGCGGGAGACGCCAGAGCCGTCGGCATAGTCGGGGTTCAGGCAGTTCCGCACGTCGTTTTCGCCGATGGGGAGGATGCCGTGGAGGCGCGCGCTCTCGACGGGGTACATGAAGGCATGGGAGCGATCGAGGCGTCGGAGGCCGTAGGAGATGGGGCAGGATTCGAGGTCGAAGGTGCCCTTGTCGTAGAGGTTTTCGACGCCGAGGTGTCCTGCGAGGAGCATGCGGGTGTTGGAGCCCGCGTATTCCATGCCGTATCCGAAGTAGAAGCCGAAGATGAAGCGGTCTCCGAAGTGCTTCTTGAAGCCCCGTGAGAGGACGGCGAGATTGTCGGCCTGGCGTTCGGCGACGAAGCGGAAGAAGATGTCGCGGGCGCGCGCGGCGGCGGGGGAGACGCCAGGTTTCCAGGGATGGTCGAGGGCGGGGTCGTCGAGGCTCACGAGCGGGGAGATGCCGCGTGCCTTCTGGTATTGCTCGAAGGCCTTGCGGGCGGCGGGGGAGACGTCGCGTTCGCCGACGTCCTCGCCCCAGAGCTGGAATTCGCCGCCGCGGAAGCCCATGATGAGGGCGCCTGAGACGGCGGCGCCGCAGGGGCGCTTTGCGATCCATTCCATGGAGTTGACGACGGTCTGGAGGGAGTCGTTGACCCAGATGTCGGAGCAGAAGGACTGCTGCGCGGAGCGGCCCTGCTTGGAGCGGTAGACTTCGTCGGGATGGGCGGCGACCCACCAGCCTGGGACGTCGATGCGGAACTTCAGGATGACGGCGGCCTGCGGGTCGAGTTCGAGGATGTCGAGCAGGCGCTTTTCAATGGCGGCCATGTCGTAGCGCATCTCCTTGGCCCAGGTGCCAGTGGCGACGCCGAGTTCATAGAGATGCCCGCCGATGTGGGACCAGGAGGTGAAGCGTTCGCGGGAGGCGACGTGGGGCGCGAAGGTGTAGAGGGACTGGCGGTCGGCGCCGACCGTGATGTCGTTGCGCAGCGAGGGCTTCGGGAACTTCAGGGGCTGCTTGGCGATGGGGGTGGCGGGCGGGGTGATGGTGATTTCGCCGGCGTGGATGACGAAGTCGGGGCCGATGACCTCGACGCGGTAGGTGCCGGGCTGCGCGAAGACCGAGATCAGCTGCTCGACGAAGAGCTGCTTGCTGCGGCCGCCGTAGACGCAGCGGGAGAAGACGGGGCATCCCGAGAGGCCGATGTCCTCGCCAGTCTTGGCGTCGGTGTATTTGAGGTCCAGGCCAGGGAAGGGGACCTCGGGCTTGACGTCGAGTTCCTTGGGCAGCGGGAACTCGATGGAGAGGAGTTTGCCTGCGGCGACGGTGCGGGTGGCCTGCACGGGTTTGACGGAGAGGGTCTTGGGGGGATTGACCTTGTGGAAGGGGATCTTCCAGGGCCCCTTGTCGCCGAAGCACTTGAGCGGTGCGGGGCGGCCGTCGGGGTGGGTGACGGTCCAGTTCTTGTCGGTGACGACGACGGTGGCCTTTCCAGTGTCGTCGAGCATGACGGCCTGGAAGATGACGCCGGCGGGGCCGTCGGTGTTCCTGGCGTGGATGAGGATGGAGTTCTTGCCTTTCTGGAGGAACGGGGTGAGGTCGTAGACCTCGACGGACTTCCAGTCGACGTCGGCGCCGACGCTCTTGCCGTTGAGGATGAGTTCATAGCCGTTGTCGGCGGTGATTTCGCAGATGGCGGTGGCGGGGATGCGGTCGAGGGTGAAGGAGTGGGTGAAGTCCATGGCGGGGACGCCAGGGTCGTTTTCGAACCAGAGCCATTCGGCGACCCACTGGTTGGCGGCGGGGATGGCGCCGAAGCCCTGCTTCTTCTTCGGTGGGGCCTTGACCTTGCCCTTGAGGATGACGGGGTCCCAGTAGAAGGCCTCGCCGCGGTTGCCCGCGATGCCCAGGTCGAAGCGCAGGGAGGCGGAGTCCGCGGGCACGGTGAAGGTGATGTAGAGTTCGTCGGGTTCGGTGACGCCGCCTGGCACCTGGTGGAAGAAGAGCAGCCTGTCCTTGTTGGCCTGGTTGAAACTGTAGCACGACTGGAGCAGGCCCTTTTCGCTCTTGCCGCGAAGGTTGACCTTCAGGGTGTAGTCGCCCGCGGGCAGTTTGGTGACGGCGCGGTAGAAGGAATAGCCCTCCTGGCTGGTCTGCGTCACATGCATGACCTGGACGTCGTTCTCCTTCACGATCTCGAAGCGCGCGGCGGCCTGGACATTGCGCGCCGGCTTCCAGTTCTCCGAGTTCACGGGCGGCAGCGCATCCGCCACGGCGGCCGCAGAGACGGCGGGCTGCGCGGCGGGCTGCGGCGCAGCCTTGGGGGCGGTGCGGGCGTTGACCTTGCCCGCGAAGAGGACGGGGGCGCGGTAGATGGCCTCGCCGCGGTTGCCCGCGATGCCCAGGTCGAAGCGCTGCGAGACGGAGCCGTCGGGCACGGTGAAGGTGACATAGAGATCCTGCGGGGCCAGGTCGGCGGCTGGGATCGGCTTGTAGAAGATGAGGCGGGGCTTGTTCGACGCATCGAAGGCATAGCACTGCATCAGCAGGCTCTTCTCGGCTTTGCCGCCGACGTTGACTTTCAGCGTGTAGTCGCCTGGGGCGAGTCTGGTGACGGTGCGGTAGAAGGAATAGCCCTTCGGGGTCTCCTGCGTGACATGCAGCGCAATCGCGCCGTCCTGCGCCACGGTCTCGAAGCGCGCAATGGTCGTGTCGGCGTTCCGCGCCTTCTCCCACTTCACCTCAGCCAGATTCGGCAGCGACTGCCCGCGCGCCAGCAGCGCCAGCGCCAACCACATCCCAATCCACAACGACACTCTTCTCATGGCTTCTCCTACGGCTTGCATCCCGAACCAGGCACCCCTCCGTCCATGTCTCTAATATATGCCTTTCCGCTGGGTTGAATCGGGACGGAAATGCTGTTTTTTAGCATAATGGCGCTATCATGATGGAATCACAGAATGGATGCCCGTTGCACGGCAGCCAGCAGAATGTCGAAAATCGCCAAGATAGTCGGCGATTTCATTACAAAATTGCCAGAATAGTCGGCGATTTTATGGAAAACAGATGAGACGGCGCTATATTATGGCAAGACCCGCCTTTGAATCTTGAATCCTGGATCTTGACCCGCCTTTGAATCTTGAATCCTGAATCTTGACCCGCCTTTGAATCTTGAATCCTGGATCTTGACCCGCCTTTGAATCTTGAATCCTGGATCTTGACCCGCCTTTGAATCTTGAATCCTGGATCTTGACCCGCCTTTGAATCTTGAATCCTGGATCTTGACCCGC
>JAEEGL012990009.1_pt1 | contig 11228 bp, 7 predicted proteins | sample 9134231 | NCBI WGS metagenome assembly JAEEGL01 (sample SAMN16246548, study PRJNA631951) | gut metagenome | biome: gut microbiome; feature: rumen; material: fiber-attached | host: Bos | place: Iran: Karaj | collected 2018-10
CATATTACTAAGGAGTTGTTGACTTTCTTGTAGCACGTTAAGATAGAGCAGATTTACCTGCATGAGCGAATTGTCAGATGATTGCTGCATGCGATCGATATGTTTTTTACGTAGAACAGATAGATTGTCTTTGCAAGTATCAGCATCGGCAAGTATCTGTCGATAGTTATCATATCGTCCTGTTTCAATCTGTTCGCATGTGGCTTTCATTAACTCATTTATTGTGTTCTTTACTGGCATAAACTCATTAATCAGCTCCGACGAAAGTGGATTAAAACTATTGTCAACATGTTCCTTAATAGGTTCCAACATTCTTCTGAGCGTATAGATATATTGCTGATTGCTATTCATGCCGAGATGGAACCATGTGTTGCGTTCAATAGCAATATTATATGGTATACGTTGCAACACAAGTAGCTGCTGCTTGCGAGTCTTTTTAAGCATAGTCTTAACGTTCTTAAGACTTTTATTTGATTTACCCAACAAGCTACTATTCTCACTTTCAAAACCCAACATAATCAAATTAAATTGCTCGAGCGAAAATCTACAAATATTTGATTGTGTGCGCCTTACCTGCTTACGCAACATATCCCAAACAAGTTCCGGATCACGTGTGCGCATCATAAGTTGGAACACATCCTTGTCGCGATCTTCCTGCTGGGTTTTCTTCCGATATTTTATGTTGCTTCTAATAATGATAACAACCATAAGTACAAGGACAAGAAGATTGGAAACCACTCCACCATAATACATAAGAAGACACACAAGAGCCGCTGCAAGGAAAGAAGCTCCTGCAGTGATAAACCATCCGCCGATAACCGAGATAACACCTGTGACACGGAAAACGGCACTCTCCCTACTCCATGCTCTATCGGCAAGACTGCTACCCATAGCTACCATAAATGTTACATAGGTTGTAGAGAGTGGCAGTTTGTAGTTGGTTCCTATGGTTATAAGCATAGATGACACTACAAGTGTTACAGCTGCGCGCACCATATCAAATGCCGCATTTTTGTCTTCAAGAATTATGGTATTCTTGTTTAAACGTGTATTTATATAGCGTGCAACACAAGAAGGTAGAATTCCAGATACAGCTTTATTGGCACTCTGGAAGAATCTTACTATTGCTCTGGCAGCACGTGAGGATCCAAACATTTCGTCGCCTTCATCCTGTCGACTTAAATCTACCGATGTTTTTATTACGTTTTGTGCTTTCCTTGATGTAGCCATAGCCACAACCATAATTATTCCCGCCAAAAGAAGATAGACAGGCGGGGTATGAGCACTATCCATTAATGATGTCATCATGAAAGACGAAGGTGTAGCACCATTGGCGTGAGAGACATAATCCTGATAACTTTCTAATCCAGTAAGCGGTATACCTATGAAATTTACAAGATCATTGCCTGCAAATGCCATAGCAAGAGCAAATGTGCCAACAAGAACTATCATACGGAAGATGTTTACCTTGAGCAGATGTAGTATCTGTACAAGGATTGTGGAACCGATAAAGGTAATAAACAAAAGCCAACGGGTATTTTCGATTATCCACAAACGAACATCTGAGGCAAGATAAGGACTGTTACCTATGCCCTTGAGGAAAATAAAATAGGCTAATGCTGTAAAGGCGATACCACCAAAAATGGCTATGGTGTAACGTGAATGGTGCTTGTAGTTAAAGGTGAAAACAATTCTGCTTATCCACATTATAAACCATCCAAAGACAAAAGCAAAAGCCACACTCACAAAGATGGCTATTATCATGCTTAAGGCTTGCGATGAATTAAGAAGCATGTCATAACCAATGGCATCAGAAGAAAAAGCCTTTAATGTTGCTATAGAAAAGGTGCTTCCCAAGAGTCCAAAAACCAATGAAATGGTTGTTGAGGTGGGCATTCCCAACGAGTTGAAGGTATCAAGAATGAGCACATTGGTAACCATTACAGCAAGAAATATGGTAATTACCTCGGCAAAGGAATAATGCTGAGGGATCATAATACTATTACGAGCCACATCCATCATTCCTGTTGACATTATAGCTCCTAAGATTACTCCAACAGAAGCAAAAATAAGTATTGTGCGAAATTTGGCGGCTCGTGCTCCTACTGCCGATTGCATGAAGTTTACCGCATCATTACTCACTCCAACAAAAAGGCCAAAAACTGCTAAACAAAGCAGAAAGCCCACTATACACATGTAAATCGTTTCCATAACAATATGTTTTGTTTATGATGGAACAGTTCCATCTGATTTGTGATGCAAAAGTATTCAGGGAATATTACAGGGGGATAACATAAATGTTACAATACTGTTACAATTAATAAAAAAACACCGGTATGAGTATCAAGTATTAAATATATTGCTATCTTTGCGACATGAGAAATAATTATAACATACTTGTGGTTGACGATGAGCAAGACCTCTGTGAGATTCTGAAATTCAATCTTGAAACTGAGGGTTATAATGTTGATACTGCCTACTCTGCCGAGAAAGTGCTTGAGATGGAAGTAAAACAATATGATTTGCTTCTTCTTGATGTCATGATGGAAGGAATGAGTGGTTTTGCTTTAGCAAAGAAACTTAAATCAGAGCCTTCAACGGCAAATATTCCAATTATCTTTCTTACAGCTAAGGATACGGAAAACGATATCGTTACAGGTTTCAATATTGGTGCCGATGATTACATCTCAAAGCCGTTTTCCATCCGTGAGGTGATGATGCGCATAAGGGCTGTGTTGAGAAGAACAACCACCGACAATGCAGAACCTTCGAACACTTTGGAATACGAAGACCTGAAGATTGACTTAAATAAAAAAACTATTAGTGTGGATGGCGAGGATATTGCTTTCACAAAAACGGAATATGAACTTCTGAAACTATTGCTTGAAGCACCAGGACGCGTATTTTCGCGTCAGGAACTAATAAACAGAGTGTGGCCACAAGATGTGTTAGTGCTTGACAGAACAGTAGATGTAAATATTACACGACTACGAAAAAAAATTGGTCATTATGCTAATCATATTGTTACACGACAAGGTTTTGGATATTATTTTGACGCATGAAACTATCAGTTGGAAATAAACTATATCTTGGAGTAATATCAGTATTTATGGTATTCGCCGTTGCCTTTATTGTTTTTCAACAAACTCGTGAGAAACGATATAAGGAAGAAACCCTTCATCTGAAACTTCAGGATTATAACGATCGTCTGCACGTATCGCTTGAATTTCTTGGAAACCCAAATGAGGAAAAATTAAATAGATATGTGCAACTGCATAATGAGAAGAATATACGTGTGACGCTTATCGACAAAAAAGGACGTGTGTTCTTTGATAATCTACGGAAAGACTATGCTCATATTGCCAACCATTCGAACAGAACGGAATTTGTTCAGGCATTGAAAACAGGACAAGGGGCAACGGTAGATAGAAAGTCGAACACAACGAATATAGATTATTTCTATAGCGCCACATATTTTCCAAAAGCGGGATATGTGATAAGAACAGCTCTACCCTATGATAACGACCTTGTAAAATCGCTTGAAGCCGATCAACACTATATTTGGTTTGCCTTGTCGGCTATGTTGATTCTTATTATTCCGCTATACAGGTTTACGCAACGGTTGGACAAGAATATCATGAAATTGAGTATTTTCGCATCAAGAGCCGATCATAACGAGAATCTTGACACCGATGACCTGATAGATTTCCCTAATGATGAGCTGGGAGAAATTGCGGAACGCATAATAAAGATTTATAGAAGATTGGAGTCAACACGCAAGGAACAAGACCAATTAAAACGTGAACTGACTCAGAATGTGGCTCACGAGTTGAAGACTCCTGTTGCAAGCATTCAAGGTTTTTTAGAGACTATCATAAGCAATCCTGAGATGGATGAAGAAACAAGGAAACAGTTTCTTGAAAGGTGTTATGCCCAAAGCGAACGTCTTGTGTCGTTACTTCGCGATATATCGGCACTTAACCGAATGGATAATGCTCCCGAAGCTATGGATATTGAGGATATTGATATAGCAGAGATTGTTGTACAAATACAACAGGAAACGGCATTGGAATTAGAAAAGCATAAGATGAAGTTTATTAACCGGTTGCCTGCAGCCATTCCTGTAAAAGCAAATAGAAGTATGATATATAGCATTTTCCGCAACCTAACGGATAATGCCATTGCGTATGCTGGAGAAGGCACGACAATAAATCTGTCAGCAGAACACGACAATAAATATTGGTATTTCAAATTTAGCGACAACGGAATAGGTGTACCTGCAGAACATTTACCACGCATCTTCGAACGCTTCTACCGTGTGGATAAAGGCAGAAGCCGCAAAATGGGCGGCACTGGTCTTGGTCTTGCCATAGTGAAAAACGCTATCTTACTGCATGGCGGAACAATTGAAGCCAAGAACGAACCACAAGGAGGACTAAGTCTAAATTTCCACATCCCACGTTGTAGGATGTAGGAATTTAGAATGTGGAATACTGAATTTCGAGAGAGTTAATCCAACAGCGTTGTTGCACGAACACGACTAAGCGTTTCAGGAGTCATTTGCAGATAATTGGCTACAAAGACAAGAGGTGCACGAAGAACAACCTGCGGATTAAGCTTACACAATTTCTTATAGCGATCTTGAGCCGTTTCAAAGCGTACAAGATCGGCATGTACTTGCGAGAGGATAAGACTCTCTTCAAGTATCTTACGGTAGAGAATCTGTATGTTTACATTATGCAAAGCAACTTCTTCGAGTTTTTTCTTTGGCATAGCATAAACAACAGTTGGCTCAAGGGCTTCTATTTGTAGATGAGTTGGTACTTCACGAAAAAGGCTCTCAATACACATGATGATAGAGCGGTCAACGCCAAGGTGTTCGGTTACTTCTTTTCCATTCTTGAAATAGAACTGACGAACGAGTCCCTTGTCAACATAATATATGTTTTCACAGATGTCGCCTTCTTTGAGAATCAATTCATTCTTAGCAAACTTCATTGGTACCAGAATACTTTCCAGCAAATCAAGTTCCTCGTGAGTCATGGTGCTATATTTACGCGCCAACTCACGAGCTATGTCTCTTGGGGTGTTAGCAGGTTCTTTCATTTTAGTTCCTCACTTCCTGTTTTTATAGTTTCTAATCAAGTTTTAATACGGCAAGGAATGCCTTCTGAGGCACTTGCACATTTCCTACTTGCTTCATACGTTTCTTACCCTGCTTCTGCTTTTCAAGCAATTTGCGCTTACGACTCACATCACCACCATAACACTTGGCTGTAACGTCTTTACGCACCTGTTTAACAGTTTCACGAGCCACAATCTTTGCACCTATAGCCGCCTGAATTGCAATATCGAACTGCTGACGAGGAATAAGTTCCTTGAGCTTTTCGCACATGCGACGACCGAATGTAACGGCATTACTCTCATGAGTGAGGGTTGAAAGTGCGTCCACAGGTTCGCCATTAAGAAGAATATCCAGCTTGGCAAGCTTACTTGGACGGAAGCAATCAATATGATAGTCAAACGAAGCATATCCCTTAGAGATACTCTTCAGTTTATCGTAGAAGTCGATAACGATTTCGCCTAAAGGCATCATAAAATGCAACTCCACACGGTTTCCACTTACATATTCCTGCTTTATGAGTTCGCCTCGCTTATCGAGACATAGAGTCATAATAGGACCAATATAAGTGGTTGCAGTAATGATGGTTGCCTTGATATATGGTTCCTCAATATGATCAATGATTGTTGGCTCAGGAAGTCCAGAAGGATTATGAACCTCCTTTGAACCGCCTTGTTTATCATAAACCATATATGATACGTTAGGAACGGTAGTGATAACATCCATATTGAACTCACGATCAAGACGCTCCTGAATAATCTCCATGTGAAGAAGTCCGAGGAATCCACAACGGAAACCAAAGCCAAGGGCTACCGAGCTCTCAGGAGAGAATGTGAGCGATGCATCGTTGAGTTGCAGTTTCTCAAGCGAAGCACGCAAGTTTTCGTAATCGTTAGGATCAATAGGATAAACACCGGCAAAAACCATTGGCTTTACTTCCTGGAATCCTTCAATAGCCTTGTCGCATGGGTTAGAAACCGATGTAACGGTATCACCAACCTTTACTTCGGTAGCTGTCTTGATACCCGAAATGATATATCCCACCTCACCTGTTGTGAGTTCTTTTGTTGGCATCATATCCATCTTGAGTACACCCACCTCGTCGGCTACATATTCCATTCCTGTATTGAAGAATTTCACTTTATCACCCTTACGAATGGTTCCGTTAGTAACCTTACAAAGAACGATGATTCCACGGAAGGAATTAAAAATAGAGTCGAAAATCAAAGCCTGTGGAGCAGCCTTTGCATCACCAACAGGATGAGGAATGCGCTTAACAACAGCCTCAAGAACATCCTCTACACCTTCACCTGTCTTACCCGATGCACGGATAATTTCAGAACGATCACAACCGAGAAGTTCTATTATCTCGTCTTCAACTTCATCAGGCATGGCATTAGGCATGTCTATCTTGTTGATAACAGGAATAATCTCAAGGTCATGATCAATAGCCATATAAAGGTTTGAGATAGTCTGAGCCTGTACACCCTGTGTGGCATCAACAATCAACAAAGCTCCCTCGCAAGCAGCAATGCTTCGAGAAACTTCATAAGAGAAGTCAACATGTCCTGGAGTATCAATGAGATTAAGAATATAGTTTTGTCCATCTTCTGCCTTGTATTCCATCTGAATAGCATGGCTTTTAATGGTTATACCTCTTTCTCGCTCCAAATCCATGTCGTCAAGCATCTGCCCTTCTGTAATCTGGATTGTCTGCGTTTTCTCCAATAAACGATCCGCCAAGGTCGACTTACCGTGGTCGATATGAGCAATGATGCAAAAATTTCTTATGTTGTTGATATTATCCATTAATTTCTATTTTATGTGCAAAGATAGCTGAAATCATACATAATACAAAATAAAAACACCTTTTTTCATTTGTTTTTTTTATTCATTTGCATTATATTTGCACAAAAAATCAGAAGATAATGAAGAAATATTTACTATTTGCAGTTGCATCATTAGCATTAATGTGCAGCTGCCACCACGACACTATTGAAGATAGAGCTGAACGTGAAGCTAAGGATTATACCGAGAAATTCTGCCCCACTCCATACACGAATGATGTGCGTACAGATAGTCTTACTTTTGATAAATCGTCAAAAACATTCACGTACTATTGTCGCTTAAGAGGATTAATAGACAACCCAAAAGTAATTGCCGAGAACGAGACAAAACTAAAGACTGCTATTCGTGAGAATTTCTCTAACGATACTGGTACAAAAATATATAAGGATGCTAAATTTAACTTCATCTATATATTGCGTTCAGACAATGATCCAAAAACTATTTTGCTTAAGGTAAAATTAACAGAAAAAGACTATAAATAAAACAAATAAAGCCCCACAATGTGGGGCTTTATTGTTGACTATTCTTTTTACTCAGGCTTCATATTGGTGTACACATTCTGTACATCATCGAATTCCTCAAGTTTTTCAATCATCTTATCAATTGTCTCACGCTGTTCTGGTGTAACCTCCTTCAAATCTGTAGGAATACGAGTGAACTCAGCTGTTGTGATTTCAAATCCGTTTTCCTCAAGATATTTCTGAATGTCACCAAAGCTTGTTGGAGCACCATAGATTGTGATCTCGCCTTCTTCCTCATCAGTATCAAACTCATCATCAACCTCGAAGTCGATAAGCTCGAGAATAAGATCATCCATGTCAACACCTTCCTTCTGCTTGAAAGTGAACACACACTTGTGGTCGAACATAAAGCTAAGAGAACCCTGTGTACCAAGGTTACCATTGAACTTATTGAATACAGAACGGACATCAGCAACGGTACGTGTGGTGTTGTCTGTCAGTGTATCAACGAAGATTGCAATTCCGTGAGGACCATAACCCTCGTATGGTACTTCCTTGTAATCGCTGGTATCCTTACCCATAGCGTTCTTGATAGCACGGGTAATGTTGTCCTTAGGCATATTCTCACGCTTTGCAGTTGCTATGATTGCACGCAAACGTGGGTTATTCTCAGGCTCTGGACCACCAGCCTTTACAGCAATAGCAATCTCTTTACCTAACTTTGTGAATGTTTTGGCCATGTGGCCCCATCTTTTAAGCTTTGCAGCTTTACGATATTCAAATGCTCTTCCCATAATATGTTATTTTTTTACTTTCTATTTATTACTATCTCAATTCTGCATTCAACTGGTTTGTAAGCTGATAGATAAGCTTCTTCATGATTGCCTCAATAGCCTTATCGTTAAGAGTCTTCTGATCGTCCTGAAGGATGAAGTTTACAGCATAGCTCTTCTTACCTGCAGGAAGATTCTTACCCTCATAAACATCAAAGAGCTCAACACTCTTAAGAAGCTTCTTTTCTGTTTTCTCAGCAATAGCTACAATCTCAGCAAACTCAACACTCTTATCAACAAGGAGAGCAAGGTCGCGACTAACAGCAGGATACTTGCTTATTTCCTTGAATGTGAGATTTATCTTGCGAACTGCCTTCATAAGGTTGTCCCAGTTGATGTCTGCATAGTACACATCGTTCTCAAGATCAAACTGCTTCTTAAGTTTAATATCAAGAATACCAACCTCTGCGATAACCTTACCATTCTTAAGCTCATAAGAAAGAGCCTTAGAGAAGATATTGTTTTCGCTCTTCTTGATTGATACCATACCCATTGGCAATCCTACACGACGGAAAACGTTCTCTACATAAGCCTTAAGCTCATAGAAGCTGCTATCCTCGTTAGGATGAGCCCATGAACCCTCTACACGCTTACCAGTAAGCCACAGAGCAAGATGGTGATCCTGTGTATAAGCCTTAATAGGACTTTCCTCTGTCCAGTTCTCCTTATTATAGTGATAAGTGTTACCACTCTCAAAGAAACGAAGGTTGGCGTTCTTACGGTTCACATTGCGAACGATACTTTCAAGACCACCGAACAGCATGCTCTGACGCATAACACCAAGATCAGCAGAAAGAGGATTCATAACCTTTACGGTGTTCTCCCACAGATAGCTGTTCCATTCGTTGCCCTCATAGTAAGAGCTCTTGGTGAGTGAGTTGTTCATAATCTCCTCAAAGCCCATACCTACGAGCTGTTCACCAACGATATTCTCTACATGATACTCATGGTCGGCAACGCCCTGAACATTAAGTGAAGACTTGAGGGTTGTAGGAATCTCTACATTATTATATCCATAGATACGAAGGATGTCCTCAACAACATCACAAGGACGCTGAACATCTACACGGAAAGGAGGAACAAGAAGATCAAGACCCTCAGCATCCTCTTTTTCAATCTTCATATCAAGACTCTCAACGATACTCTTTATGGTTTCTGCACCAAGCTGCTTACCAATAAGGCGATCGCAATATTCATAATTGAGACGTACTGCAAAATCAGGCATTGGAGCAGGATAAACATCCTTGATTTCCATACTAACCTTACCGCCAGCAAGTTGCTTGCAAAGAATAGCAGCCTGCTTCAAAGCGTATACCTGCAGATTAGGGTCAATACCACGCTCAAAACGATAGCTTGCATCTGTGCTAAGTCCGTGACGACGAGCACTCTTTCTAATCCATGTTGGATGGAAATAAGCACTTTCAAGAACAACATTCTTTGTTGTTTCGTAAGTTCCACTACCCTTTCCACCAAAAATACCAGCAATACACATTGGCTCTTCTGCATTACAGATGCTCAAATCGTGCTCACCAAGGGTGTGCTCCTCGCCATCGAGGGTAACAAACTTAGTGCCTTCTGGCTGAGTGCGAACAACAATCTTGTTACCCTTAACCATATCAGCATCAAAGCAATGCATTGGCTGGCCATAAGCCATCATAATATAATTGGTAATGTCCACGATATTGTTGATAGGACGAAGACCGATAATATTCAGTTTATCCTGCAACCACTTTGGACTTTCCTTTACTTCACAATCAGTAATACTCAAACAAGCATAACGCTTGCAAGCTTCTGTATTTTCAATCTCTACCTCAATAGGCAGTTCGTTGTTGTCAACCTTGAACTCATCGCAACTTGGACGATGAAGACTTGTCTTATATCCATTCTGCTTAAGCCATGCATAAAGATCACGAGCAACACCATAGTGGCTTGTTGCATCAGCACGGTTAGCTGTCAAGTCAATCTCTATTACCCAATCACTCTCTAAGTTATAGTATTCTGCTGCAGGCTGACCAACGGGAGCATCTTCTGGAAGAACGATAATACCATCGTGACTTGTGCCAACACCAATCTCGTCTTCTGCACAAATCATACCCAAAGACTCTACACCACGAAGCTTTGATTTCTTAATAGTAAATTCCTTGTCACCATCATAAAGCACACAACCAAGATCAGCAACAATAACTTTCTGACCTGCAGCAACATTTGGAGCACCACACACAATCTGCTGTGGTTCACCCTTACCAAGGTCAACAGTAGTTACATGAAGATGATCTGAATTTGGATGAGCTTCGCAAGTAAGAACCTTACCAACAAAAAGTCCTTTCAAGCCACCTTTGATAGTTTGTACTTCTTCTAATGCATCAACTTCAAGACCAGTAGATGTCAGCGCGTCCGCTGTCTCCTGAGGAGTCAGATCAAAGTCGACGTATTCTTTAAGCCATTTATATGAAACTTTCATTATAATGATTTTTTATTGTATACTCAAAAACGGTGCAAAAATACAATTTTTTTCGCTGCTACACAAGCATATTTATAAAAAAAGAATGCCGAGACAAAGTTGCCCCGGCATTTTAAGGTTATAATGTTCAATGTGTCTATTCATCATCAGCATCGGCTTCTGCCTCATGAGCTGCAATAAGAGCTGTTTGAATCTCGTTAGGAACAAGTTCGTAACTTGCAAACTTAGTAGTAAACGAAGCACGGCCACCTGTAAGCGAACTAAGAGAAATGCTATAGTTAGCCAACTCCTTCTGTGGAATCTTTGCCGACAGCTTCTGATAGCCTGCCTCAGTATCCATACCCATGATAAGAGCTCTACGTCCTTGCAAATCACTCATAACATCTCCCATAAAGTCTGCAGGAACATATACCTCAAGATCATAGATTGGCTCAAGAATCTTTGGACCAGCCTGCTTGAAAGCATCGCTAAAGGCATGACGTGCTGCAAGTTTGAAAGAAAGC
>JAEEGL013203179.1_pt1 | contig 11228 bp, 11 predicted proteins | sample 9134231 | NCBI WGS metagenome assembly JAEEGL01 (sample SAMN16246548, study PRJNA631951) | gut metagenome | biome: gut microbiome; feature: rumen; material: fiber-attached | host: Bos | place: Iran: Karaj | collected 2018-10
CCGCTATTACTTCGACAAGGGCAAACTCTTCCAGACCATTCCCGCCAAGACGAGCGATGAATGGCCCACCGATGTCAATGACCGGCTCTACAACTTCAAGCACTTGCAAGAAATCTTCAAGCAGGTGATTTTGGGCAATTCACTCATCTAAAACTAAATTTTAAAACAAACATCTAACAACATACATATCCTATGAAAAAGATTTTGGTCACCCTTCTCGCTGCTGCACCACTGTGCCTCATGGCTCAAACCGCCAAGATTGCTCATGTCGATGTGAAGGCCATCTATAATGCCATGCCCGAGAAAACTCAAGCGCAAAACGAACTGCGGGCATTCTCGCAACAATACCAAACCGAGTACAACACCGTGCAAGACGAGTTTAACAAGAAGTTTGCCGACTATCAGGCCCTGGCGGCCGATGCCGCCACACCTGCCACCATCAAGGAGCGCCGCATGCAGGAAATTCAGGAGAGCGACCACAAAATCCAGAACTTCCTCAACAAGGCCGATGCCGACATCGCTGCCAAGGAAAAGGAACTCAATGCGCCCATTCTCGAGAGAATCAACCAAGCCATCAAGGCAGTGGGTGCCGAAGGTGGTTTCACCTACATTCTCGACATCTCCGCCACCCCAGTGCCCTACATGGGGCCCGACGCTATCGATGTCACCCCCCTCGTCAAAGCCAAACTCGGCCTGTAAACTTCGCGTTTAGTTTTTTCTAAAGCAAACGAATCCTCGAATAATCGAATAATCGAGCAGTCGAATAATCGAATTAACAAATTAGCCCTCGGGGCCATGTGTGGCGCCGGGGGCTAATTGTATTGTGTGAATGTGCATCAACAGCGATGCACAAGAATGTCACATATCAAGTCGGACAAAAGCCGACTGAAGCATTATTTGCGAGTGTAGAAGAAGTCGCCGCCTGAATTGCCCACAGTGGCAATTCCCTTTTCGTCGACGCTCACGATCTTTTCAACCGATTTGCCCACAAGACTCTGCTTCATGCCTTCTTCCATAACGGCACCCTGTTTCTTGAGTTCGCCCAGCATCATGGCAGCGATCATGTCGTTCTTCTCTGCCTTTGCATCCACAAATTTCACTTCAAGATCCTTGATGTCATTCACCAGATTGCCATCTTCAACGGCCCAAGTCTCGCCTATCGACTTGAAGTTAAATGTGAGAATGAAAGTGTTAGAGAAACCCTCTTCGTTAAAGGGCATTTGCATCTCCATCACGCCTTCGCGTGCCACGCTATGATCAGCATTGAGTGTGAGTGTAGCATTAAGCACAATTGTCATGGTTATACCCATGTCGGACGCCTCTTGCACCTTTTCATACGACTTATTGAACTCATAGGTACCCACCATCATCTTCTCGTCGATGCTCTGTGCCTGTGCCTGCATGCCCAGCATGAGCATCATGAACAGAGCCAATGTTTTGATTGCTATAGTTTTCATAATTGATGTTTTGTTTTGATAAAATAAACCCTCTCAACTCAGAACAGGGTAAAATGTGTTTCTGATATGAGAGGGCTTTTTCCGGGTTAATAGTAATAGAATAAATTTCTCGCTGGACAAGTGATTACTTGATGCCGAGCTGGGCTTTCACCTTGGTAGCCACATCCTCGAGCTGAGCGCCCTTGTAGAGCAGCACGCTGCCATCAAGAATGCCTGCATAGCCACCTGCTCCGCCCACTGCCTGAATGGCGTTGATGAGCTTCTGCTGAATGGGAGCCATGAGGGTTTCCTGCTGCTGCTGCATGTCTTTGCTGGCAGTCTGCTGGAAGGTCTGCATGCGCTGCTGAAGGTCCTGAATCTCATTGATCTTCGCATCCATTGTGGCCTGATCGGCTTTGTTTTTCTCGAGAGTCTCGAGTTCGCCCAGTTTCTTGTTGTATTCTTCTTGCAAGGTCTTTGCCTGTGCCTCATATTTGTCGCTGGCGGCCTTCAAGGTGTTCTGTGCGGTGGCATATTCGGGCATCACCTGAACAATCTCTGAAGGATTAAGTACACCAAATTTCAACGATTGTGCCTGAAGGCACATGGGCAGGGCAACGAGCGCTGCAACTAAAACTTTCTTAAACATAGTTGTTACAATAATAATTTATAGTTAATAATGATTTTTCTTGATTTTAATAACCGAGCTTGCTGATTACCTCCTCGGTAACATCAATGCGCGGCGAAACATAGATGGCGCCCTGGATTGAGGCACGGTCAAATATCACCTGATAGCCGCGATCCTCACACACCTTCTTGCAAGCGTTATAAATCTCGTCCTGGATGGGCTTGATGAGCGACTGCTGCTTCTTGAAGAGTTCGCCCTGGGGGCCAAAGTATTTATACTTGAGCTGCGAGGCTTCCTTCTCTTTAGCTACAATCTCGCTCTCTTTCTTTTTCTTCTGTTCGTCGGTCAGGAACACCATGTCGGCCTGATAGTTCTTGTACATGGTGTCGGCCTCTTTCTCAAGAGCATCAACCTCGCGCTGCCAGCGCTGTGAAATCTGGTTGAGCTGCTCATTGGCCATCTCGTAGTTAGGTATCTTTTTCAAGATATACTCCTGGTCTACAAAAGCAAACTTCTGTGCGGTGGCACTTGTTGCAAATGCCATAAGCGCAAATAGGAATAATGCAATCTTTTTCATCTTTTATTTCTGTGTTTAGTTAATATCTTGTCGGTTAGACTTGCGTTTTTGAAAAAAGTTTATTGTGGTGTCGTTTTAACTTAATTTCGTTAAATCTATTGCATTTTTCATGCCAATTTTTTAGAATTCCTGACCAAGCACAAAGTGGAAGTTGCTGCCGCCCTTGGTGCCAAACACCTTGTCGAAGCCATAGCCCCAGTCAATACCCATCATGCCAAGCATGGGCAGGAATATGCGCACACCCACACCGGCCGAGCGCTTGAGGCTGAAGGGCGAGAACTTCTTCACGCTTGTCCATGCATTACCGGCCTCAAGGAACGCCAGCGGATAGATGGTGGCACTCTGCGAGAGCATGAGCGGGAAGTGAAGCTCCATTACATAGCGGGCATAGGCATAACCCTCACTGCCCCATGGGGTGAGCTGGCCGTTCTCATAACCACGCAAAGCAATGGTCTCGGTAGCATAGGTGTAGCTTCCCGACATACCGTCGCCACCCACATAGAAGGTCTCGAAGGGCGACCTGATATACTTGTTCCAGCTGCCCAGCAGACCAATGTCGGCGCGGGTCATGAGCACCAGGGTCCAACGGCCGTCGGGGTCGGTGAGCGGCGTGTAGGTACGGGCCTGGAATTTGAGTTTCCAGTATTCTATCCAGTGATAGAGGTCCTTCTTGGCTGCCTCGGTATTGGTTTGCGACAGTTTCTTCCAGTCTTTCTTGCCAAACAGGCTGGCAGGAGGAGTTGCGCGGAAACTGAGCGAGAACGAACTGCCTCGACGGGTGTACAAGGGATTGTCGATACTGTTGCGCGCCAGCGTGATACCCAACACAATCGAGTTAGAAGTACCGTTATTCATATAATAAAGGTATTCCCAGTTTTTCAGGCTATACCACTGGTAACTGATATCGGCACTCAGGGTAAAGTAGTCGTCGGGCCACTTCAGTCGCTTGCCAAAGCCCACGGTAATACCGCCCATCTGCAGATATTTGCTGGGGTCGTAAGCATCCTGATAGTTATAATTGTAGTAATTGTTGCCATAGTAGTTGTTGTAGTAGCCGTAACTGTTATACATCATGTTATACATGTTGTTCTGGTACAGCTTGTTGTAGTACGACGAGTTGATACCCGTCTGACGGCTGTAGAATGCCGAAACGCTCAACGAGTTGGGGCGCTTGCCACCAAACCAGGGATCGAGGAACGATATACTGTAGGCCTGATAATACTTGGCATTGGTTTGTGCGCTGATGGTGAATGTCTGGCCCTCGCCTTGAGGGATGATGCCCTTGTACGATGACGGGTGGAACAGGTTCTGAATCGAGAAGTTGCTGAACTTGAGACTCAACTTGCCAATAATACCCGTCTGGCCCCAACCGGCCGAGAACTCGATTTGGTCGTTGGCCTTCGATTCCAGGTTCATGATAATATCCACCGTTCCGTTCTCCTCGTTAGGCTCGGGGCGAATGTCCATCTTCTCGGGGTCGAAATGACCCGTCTGCGCAATCTCACGAGCCGAACGAATCAGGTCGCTCTTGCTGAACAGGTCGCCAGGACGCACGCGTAGCTCGCGACGCACCACCTTTTCATAAAGGCGATCATTACCGTTAATGATCACTTTGTTGATGCGGGCTTGTTCACCCTCAAACAGGCGCATTTCCAACTCAATGGAGTCGCCTTCCACGCTCGACTCCACCGGAACCAGTTGGAAGAAGAGATAACCCTTGTCGAGATACAGGTTGGCAACAGCATCGTCGTCTTCCTGCGTACGCTTGTTGAGCAATTTCTGGTTATACACATCACCTTTCTTGATGCCAAGCACATCGTCGAGGAATGCCGACGGGTAAACGGTGTTGCCCACCCATTTCACGCCATTGATATAGTATTTCTTGCCTTCGTCAATGGTAAGGTACACATCAACCGTCTTCTCGTCATAGCTCACCACGCTGTCGCTCACAATCTGCGCATCGCGGTAACCTATTTCGTTATACTTGTCTATAATGCGCTGTTTATCGGCCTCGAAGTCGGTCTGCACAAATTTCTTTTGGCTGAACAGTTTCAGCAGGCTGCCCTTCTCGTTGGTCTTCTTCATGGTGCGCTTGATTTTACCGTCGCTCAGCACCTTGTTGCCTTCGATGTAAATCTTGTGCACCTTGATTTTTGAGTGCTTGTCGACTATAATGTCAACAATCACCTCGTTTTTCTTGCTCAGGTCCTCGCGCTGGGTAACCTCGACGGTGGCTTTCTCAAAACCCTTCTCCTTGAAGAACTTTTCAACCACTTGCTTGATGCGGTCGGCAATGTTCGGGGTCATCTGGTTGCCTATTTGCAGGCCCAGGCGTTTCTCCACATCTTTGCGCTCGCCGCTCTTCATGCCCACATAATTCACCTGTGAGATGCGAGGCTGCTGCTGGAGCACAAACTCAATCCATGCCTTGTCCTGATAAATCTTATTGACCTTGATTTGCACCTTCGAAAACAGGCCTTGACGCCAGAATCGCTTGGCGGCTGTCTTGAGGTCGTCGCCTGGAATCTCAATACGCTGGCCAAGGCTCAAACCAGAGTAACCAATAATGATATAGTCATCGTAGTTTTCCACGCCTGACACTGTAATGCCTGCAATCTCATACTTCTGCGGTGTTCCCGAGAACACAATCTTGGGGTTGAAAATGGTGTCGTTCAGCGTGTAGGTTTCTTGCGCATGGGCAAATGCACACGAGAACAGGGAAAGCAGAATGAAAATAATCTTATAGCGCATAGGGGTTATTGTTGTTCTTTATCGTTAGTTAGCTGCTCACTGGTCTTGCCAAAGCGGCGTTCACGCGACTGGAAGTCGATGATGGCCTCCAGAAAATGTTCCTTGGTGAAGTCGGGCCAGTAGACAGGCGTAAAATAGAGTTCACTGTAAGCTATTTGCCACAACATGTAGTTGCTGATGCGCAGGTCGCCCGCCGTGCGTATCAGCAGGTCGGGGTCGGGCATGTCGGCAGTGGCAAGGTGGCGGGCAAAGGTCTCGTCGTCAATGCTGTTGGCGTCGAGGCTGCCTTCTTTCACCTCTTGGGCAATCTGGCGGCATGCCTCCACGATTTCCCAGCGCGACGAGTAACTCAATGCCAGGCACAGCACCAGTCCTGTGCAGTGCGATGTGTCGGCAATGCAGCGATTCAGGCGGTCGAGCACAAATTGCGGCATGCGTGCGCTGTCGCCAATCATGGTCAGGCGCACATTATTCTTAATCAAATCAGGGGTCTGCTGCTCGATAGAGTACACCACAAGCGACATGAGCGCGTCAACCTCGGCCTGCGGACGATTCCAGTTCTCGGTCGAGAATGTGTAGAGCGTCAGGTACTGCACCCCTATCTCACTGGCTATCTCGGTGATGCGGCGCACGGTGGTTACACCGTTCTCATGACCGGTCGAACGCTCAAAGCCATGCTCCTTGGCCCAACGGCCATTGCCGTCCATGATAATGGCCACATGAGCGGGGATTCTTGATTTGTCTATTTTATCAATCAGCGACATGATTTTCTTTCTCTTCGTTGTTTTTTATTGTTTATTCCACATAGTGGCATTTGGTGCAACGCTTGCTGAACTCATAGGTCACCGTGAACATCGCAATCGAGTACCAGTCGGTATTCTTCGCAAAGTTGTGTTTCACGCCATAGAGGTCGCTCAAACCGTCGATCTTGTCACCAAACTCCTTGCGCATGGTGAACTCGAAGCCCAGGTTCAGGCGCTCCTTCAACTTGTATTTCACGCCAATGCCCATTGGTATGCTGAAGGTGGCATTTGTCATTCCGCCACCCATCGACAGCACCAGGCCCACGCCCAGCGTCATGTAGGGGGTGATGCGCTTATAGTTCTTGTAGCGCGGTCCCATGCCGTAGTGCAGGAAGTTAAACTCCACCTGGCCACCCACATCTATCAGACTTCGGCTGAACTCATAGTGCTCATCAGCAGGGAACTTGTTGGCGCCGTCATCACTGTTGCCACTCACTCCTGCATACAGCAAATTGCCCTTCACAGCAAACCTGCTGTTCATGATATACCTGAACACACCACCGCCTGCCACGCCAGGGTGCTTGAACAGATTGCTGCGGTTCAGGTCACCAAGATAACCGCTCATGCCCAGCGCCGGACCCACTTCAAAGCGGTAGTCCTGCGCTTGCGAGGTTGTCGCAAGTGTGAGCGCCATGACGAATATTGCTATCAACTTTTTCATAATATATCGTTTTGTGACTATATATTTTGAAAACGGCAAATTGCGGTTTTAATTATATCTGTTTCGTTAAAAAATGTCAGTTAAAATATCGGTTTATATGTCAGACGGTTGAGAACGCCTTTCCAAATGTTGTTCAGCACAACGCTTCCCGTTGTATATCCGCCAACCAAATAAACATAGGGGCACTCCCACGATGTTATCGGTTGGGTCTCGGTCGATGGCGCCAGAGCAGCGGCAGGGAGTTTCTCAGTCTGCACAAATGCCTGTGCTGCATAGAACGATGGCATGTAGTCGGGCTGCTGTAACGCATCACCGCCCTTGAGCCAAGTCATGCCCTGGTCGCGCGATACATAGGTGGTGCGGTTCAGCGAACCGTCGGCCAAGCGGCCTCCCATGAGCAGCCATGTCACCTGCTTCGCTGCTACACGGTGGTGAACGAGGTCAACATCGTAGGTATAGTAGGGAATCACCAGCGCATCAATCACCTTGGGCAGCACGGCGCTCGAAGTCATGTCGATTCGGCCCCATCGTTCACCGTCAAAGGCCCATGTGGCATTCGTCAGGCTTCCGTCTTGGAGCATGCCGCCCACAATCATGGCCTGGGGACTTGAAGCCCAATTGTTCTCCCCTATCACCATGGGCGAAGTCCCGCTCACGGGAAAGCCCTCGGGAATCGCCTTGGGAGTGAAGCCTTCGCTTCGGGGATACTCGTCGTGCTTGCACACGCCGCCATCGGTCAGCACACCAAGCACCTTTTTGTCATAGCCGCCCACAATTGTGTTCCACACAACCGAGCAGTCGGTCCAGGTGTCGCCATGGTCGGTCGACTTGAACAGTTCGCCCGAGATATCAAGCATATACAGGGCATCGGTCGTGGCAGTAAGCGTGCCCACAATGGCCGTGAACGGCACATTGAGTTCTTTCTTCGACCATGTGCCAGTGCCCAAACGCGTGGTGCTCGAAAGCACATATTTGCCACCATCTTCAATCAGGCACAAATATTCTTCGCCCAGTTCCACAGCCTTCACCTGGTCGGGAGTGCCGTTCACATTGGGCAAGTCGCGACGCTGGTCTTGAGCAAATGTGAGTTTATCAGGTTCTACCTGATGCACATTCACCTTCACCGTGTAGGTCGCCTGGTTAAGACCATCTCTTGAAACGATGTTCAACAACACATTGCCAGTGAAATCGATAGTGTCTTTGGTCGCGCTCGAATAGGTGATGGTAGTGTCTTTCATCAGTTTGCCGTTAGTCACACGAAACTGTGCCGAACGCACGCTATAGGGGAAGGTGAGCGACACCGTCAGCTTGCGCACATCGGTGCCCACGGGCAGCGAGTCGGCATTATAGATGATCTTGCGGTCCTGATCTATCGTGAAAAACACCGAGTCCAAGTTATTCAGCACCTTGCTGTTCGAACCAAGCACAAAGCGCGATACCATGGTCGATGATGTACTCACCCCATAGTATTGAACCGTCTCTTCATCGCTGGTGCTTTTATTGTTGCACGATACTGCCATTGCGCCTAACACAAAGGCAAGCAACGCATAGATGATATTCTGTTTCTTCATTTATCTTGAGTTTGAAACTGCAAATTTACAACTTTTTTTATTGATAACGGCGCACGCGAGGGCAAAAACTGCCCCTTCACGCCTTTTCAAGCCGTAAAATTAATATTTCGCAGTCAAAATAGAGTAATTGAATTAAGATATAGAAATGCTTTTGACGCATTTTTACACCTTTTTAACGTCATGGCGATAAATTCGCACTTCGTTTTTGCCTATTTTTTCAATTTCTTGAGGCTGAAGCGCCAGCTTGGGTGCCGCCACACCACCTTGTATCACTCGGGGCGAGATTTCCTGTCGCATCTCATCCCACAAGTCACTCTCTATGAGTTGAGCAAGCACCTTGCCGCCACCCTCTACCATCACGCTTGTCACGCCACGGTGGTAAAGGTCACGAAGCCACTCCTCGGGGCTGCATGTGGGCAGTTGCACATAGTCCACAGCGCCTTCCTTGCCACTTTTCACAAGGTTATACACCACAGTGGCGCCACCATCGGTGAGCACACCGCTCTCGCGGGGCATCGACAGTCTCCCGTCGAGCACCACCCGCAATGCCGACCGGCCTGGCCAGTAACGCGTAGTGAGCGACGGATTATCGGCCCGCACCGTGTTGGCTCCCACCACAATGGCATCGCTCACAGCACGCTCGCGGTGCATGAGCCGCATGGTTACGGGCGACGACATGCGCAACGGATTCTCGTCACATTCGGGAGGTGCCGACAGGTAACCATCGGCCGTCTCGGCCCACTTGAGTTGCACCCACGGCAATCCTGTGCTGTGCGCCTTCATGAAGCGGCGGTTCAGCCATCGGCATTCTTCCTCTAGCATTCCCACTTCCACCTCAATGCCTGCCTCGCGCAGCATCGCCACGCCGCGGCCGCTCACCTGCGGGAAAGGGTCAAGCACGCCCACCACCACGCGCCTCACGCCCACATCAATGAGCAGTTGCGCGCAAGGCGGCGTCTTGCCGTAGTGCGAGCACGGTTCGAGGGTCACATAGATGGTGCATTCGCGCAACACCGACTTGTCGGTCACGCTGTTCACGGCATTCACCTCGGCATGGCCTTCGCCATATTTGCGGTGCCATCCCTCGCCCACTATCGTGCCGCTGCCATCCACAATCACAGCGCCCACCATAGGGTTGGGCGACACATGACCACGGCCTTGAGCAGCCAGTTGCAAGGCACGGCGCATATATTTCTCTTCGTTCTGAATCATTACACAAAAGTAATCATTTTTACACAATCTCACACGCTTTTTTCTGAATTGCTTTCGTCATGAACGAATAATCATGTAAATTTGCACAAAACTAATGCGCTCGTTTCACTATGGCAACCACATCACAAATCACCCGTTACATGCGCCAGCAGCTGCAGGCCATCTATCCCGAACAGGAGTTACAGGCAATCATCTCAATCGTTATGCAAGAGGTGCTTCATTACTCGCCCATCGACACCGTGCTGCGCGCCGACTTTGAGCAAGACGAAGTCTTCTTCAACAACATCAAGGCCATCACAGCAAGGCTGCTCAAGCACGAGCCCATCCAGTACATTCTGGGCAAGGCACGCTTCCATGGCCACGACTTCAAGGTCACCCCAGCCACCCTCATCCCACGGCCCGAAACCGAGCGCCTTGTCGACATCATCGTCGACGATAACGAGCAGTCCGACCTCCATGTGCTCGACATGGGCACCGGTTGCGGATGCATTGCCATATCGCTGGCAAGGGCACTCCGTTTCCCCCAGGTCGAAGCCACCGACATCTCCCCCGATGCCCTTGCTGTGGCACAGCACAACGCGCTCATGCTCAAGACAAAAGTCGATTTCAGAATCGACGACATACTCAACCCCGACACCACTGGTTACCGCTACCACATCATCGTGAGCAATCCGCCCTATGTGTGCATGAGCGAGCAGCAAATGATGGAACCCAATGTGCTCCAATACGAGCCTGCAAGCGCCCTTTTTGTGCCCGACGACGATCCGCTGCGCTACTACCGCGCCATCGCGCAATTTGCACAGAAAATGCTGCTCGAGAACGGCCGTCTCTACCTCGAAATCAACCGCCGTTTCCCCCAGGAAATGCAGAGTCTGCTCACCCGCACTGGCTTCACCGATGTGCGCATCATCAACGACCAGTACGGCAATCCCCGCTTCGCCACCGCCACCCTGCTCTAACACATTTTCGACTTCACACCAAGCGAGCAAAGAAACGCCGCCAACAGGCCTCAAAACAGCCCTCTGATGCCCTCTTTTTTCTCATTTCACACATTTGAGGGCATTTTTTAACCCTATTATTTGCATTTTTTAGATTTTTTCACTATATTTGTGAGTTGTTAATTACAGATGACTCGTATATGGCAGAAAATGACAACGAAATGCAACGCAGGCCCAACTGGTTCAAACGGGTTTTCAACTTCTACCGCGACGGTTTCCGTAACATGACCGTGGGCAAGACGCTGTGGGTCATTATTCTCATCAAACTTTTCATCTTTTTCATCATCATTCGCTGGATTTTCTTCCCTAACTTCCTCGCTTCCAAGAGCGACGACGACGAGGAGAAAGCCCAGTATGTGCGCGAGCAGCTCGTCAACAATCACCCCGATGACGATGCTCAGCAATAACCGTGTTTTTGCATATTAATTACTAAAAAACCATACACTATGAACGAACTGATGAATGTTGTTGACTGGTCGAGGGCGCAATTCGCCCTCACAGCCATCTATCACTGGCTCTTTGTCCCGCTCACCCTGGGACTGGGAGTGATTATCGCCATCATGGAGACAATCTACTACCGCACACGCGACC
>JAEEGL014190236.1_pt1 | contig 11228 bp, 5 predicted proteins | sample 9134231 | NCBI WGS metagenome assembly JAEEGL01 (sample SAMN16246548, study PRJNA631951) | gut metagenome | biome: gut microbiome; feature: rumen; material: fiber-attached | host: Bos | place: Iran: Karaj | collected 2018-10
GAAAAACCGGCGATCGAAAGGAATTGGCAGAGCCAAATGAAAAAGAGATTCTTTTTCCAGTTGATCGGGTTGGTGGTTTCCGAATCCATTCTTGCGGGCTGCCGAAAGGAATCCGCCGCGCGGCGTCGGCAGACGATAGGTGGAATGGTAAAAGCCGAACGGCGCAAACCGCGCTTGAAAACGCCGCTTGCGCCGATCGACCGAATGAATCATCGCGCTCCGGAGGAGACGCGGCTTTATACTAGGCGCGGGGACGCGCTTTCCCCTGAACGCGCAGCGGAAGACCGAGGATCCGCAGGAAGCCGGTCGCGTCGTTCTGGTTATACGCGTCGCTTCCTTCCATCGTCGCGATCCCCTCGTCGTAAAGGGAGTTGGCGCTTTCACGCTTGTCGAGGATGATGTTCCCCTTGTAGAGCTTCAGGTCGACGCGGCCGGAGACCGGCTTCTGCGTCTCTTTGATGAACGCCAGAAGCGCATCCATCTTGGCGCAGTACCAGAACCCGTTGTAGACCATTTCGGCAACTTCGGGCGACAGGCGGTCGCGCAGGTGGGTCAGGTCGCGGTCGAGCGTGAGCTGTTCGACATAGCGGTGCGCGTCGTAGAGGATCGTCATACCGGGGGATTCGTAGACGCCGCGGCTCTTCATGCCGACGAAACGGTTTTCGACCATATCGATGATACCGACCCCGTTGCGGCCGCCGATCTTGTTGAGCGTGTCGATGACCTCGTAGGCGCCGAGTTTCTGGCCGTTGACCTTGACCGGAATACCCGACTCGAATTCGATCGAAACGCTTTCTTCTTTGTCGGGGGCGTCCTGCGGTCTGACACACATCCCGAACTCGACCAGGTCAAGCCCGCAGACGTTCATGTCTTCGAGCTGGCCCGCCTCGTAGCTGATATGCAGGCAGTTCTCGTCGGACGAGTACGGCTTGGCGATCGAGGCTTTGACCGGAATGTTTTTCTTGGCGCAGTACTCGATCATCTCGGTCCGGCCGGGGAAGTCTTTCCGGAATTCGTCCATCCGCCAGGGGGTGATCATCTTCACCGAAGGTTCGAGCGCTTCGGCGGCAAGCTGGAACCGGCACTGGTCGTTCCCCTTCCCCGTCGCGCCGTGGGCGAACGCTTCGGCGCCGACCTCTTTGGCGACTTCCAGGATTTTCTTGGAAATGATCGGGCGGGCGATCGACGTGCCGAGCAGATAGACCGCTTCGTATTTCGCCTGCCACTGAATCATCGGGAAGGCGTAGTCCCGGCAGAGCTCTTCGCGCACGTCGATGAACCGGACCGACGCCGCGCCGATATCCTCGGCTTTTTTGCGGATCGCCGCGCGGTCTTCGCACGGCTGCCCGACGTCAACGTAAACACAATGGACGTCGTAGCCGCGGTCCATGAGCCAACCCAGAATCACGGAGGTATCAAGACCGCCGGAATACGCCAGCACACAACTTTTTTTCGCCATAACTATTGTTCTCTCCTTCAAAATGAAATTCTAGGGAATGCGGTTTACTTTTCTTCGGCCAGCTTGCGGAACGCTTCGATCCCGCGTTTGATCGTTTCGTCACTGGCGGCGTACGAAATCCGGAAGTGCGTGTCGCGCACACTGAAGACGTTCCCCGGAATGATCAGAAGGGAATATTTCGTGATCGCCCGTTCGACGAATTCGCTGGCGGTCCCCCACGGCGCTTTCGGGAACATGTAGAACGCCCCTTCCGGTTTGGCGATTTCGTAGAGGTCGCCGATCCCGTCAAGGATCATATCGCGTTTGCGTTTGTAGTTGGCGATCTCGCCGCTCAGATCGGCGGCAAGGCCCGCCATCGCCGCCCACTGGCCGACCTGCGGCGCGCAGACGAACGAGTACTGCTGGAACTTGCACATCGTTTCGATCAGTTTCGCGGGACCGTGGGCGTAGCCGACACGCCAGCCGGGCATTCCGTGCGATTTGCTGAACCCGTTCATCACGAGGGTGTCGGGATTGAACTCGGCGGGCGAGGTGAACGGAACGTGGCAGAATGTGCGGTAGATCTCGTCGCTGACCAGCAGGATTCCGTGTTTCGCAGCAAGATTGGCGATCCCCTCGGTCTCTTCGCGCGTGGCGACGTGGCCGGTCGGGTTCGCCGGGGAGTTCATGATGATCATTTTCGTCTTCGGCGTGATCGCTGCGGCGACTTTATCGGGATCCATCCGGAAATCGGGATAGGTGTCGATCAGAACCGGCACGCCGCCGATCAGCTTCACGAGCGACTCGTACATGACAAAGTAGGGATCGAACAGGATCACCTCATCACCCGGATCGATGAACGAGAGAGCGGCCAGAAGGAGGGTCCCGCTGGTACCGCTGGCGATAAAGACTTTCCGGTCGTCATGATGATATTCAGCGTCGACTTCGGCCTGGATTCTGTCGAGAAAGACTTTCAATCCCTGGGTCGGCGTATAGCCGCTTTTGTGGCTGTTGACCGCGTCGATCGCGCCCTGACGGCATTCGGCGGGCATATCGAAATCGGGCTGTCCGATCGAAAGGTTGATCGGATCGGCAAGTTTTGCGCCCAAATCGAAAACTTTACGAATACCCGACGAGCTGAAACTCGCGGATCGCTTTGACAGCCAGCTGTCTTTCATGGTTGACACTCCTGTAAACTTGTGTGTAGAGACCGGAAATCGGAAGGGGGGACCGGAGGGCCGGCAGACCCGCCGGTCCCCCGCACTTTCATTATAGCACGGCGCCTGGCACTGTCGAGAGAGCGCAGAGGCGGCGCGGAGTCAGCGGATGACGAAGTTGACCATCTGACCGGGAACGACGATCGAGTTGACGATCGTTTTTCCCTCAAGGGCGGCCGCGATCTTCGGATCGGCCTTGGCGGTCTCCTCGGCGGCGGTGCGGTCGGCGTCGACCGGCAGCTCAATTTTGGCGCGGAGTTTGCCGTTCACCTGAACCGGAATGGTCACCGTCGCCTCGGCCAGATGAGACTCGTCGCCCACCGGCCATGCCGCGTAGGCGAGCGACTCGTTATGCCCGAGCCGCTGCCACAGCTCTTCGGCGATATGCGGTGCGAACGGCGAAAGCAGCAGTACGAAATCCTCAATCGCCTTCTTCGGACGGACCGATTCACGGCCGAAGAAGTTGACGAATTCCATCATGCGTGCGATCGCCGTGTTGAAAGACATATTTTCAATGTCGGAGGTGACCGCCAGGATCGTTTTGTGGAGGACCTTGTTCTGTTCAGCCGTCGGTTCGGCATCGGCTATCTCGGGGTTCAGGCGGTCGTCGTCGGCCTGCCAGTCAACCACCATGCGCCAGACGCGTCCCAAAAAGCCGTAGACACCGCTTACGCCGTCCTGACTCCACGGTTTGACCGCTTCGAGCGGTCCCATGAACATTTCATAAAGACGGAGCGCGTCGGCGCCGTACTGCGCCACGACCTCATCGGGATTGATGACATTTCCGCGGCTCTTCGACATCTTGTAGGATTTTCCCTCAATCGCGATCGACGGATCTTCGGCCAGGACGAACGATTCCCCCTTCTTCTGAAGGTCGCGCGGGGCCAGCTTAACCGCGGCCAGTTCGAGCCGGTCCGATTTCCGCAGGGCTTTCGCGCCGTCGATTTCGACCTCTTTGGCGCTGACCCACACCCCATCAGGAGTCTTGTAGCCGGTAAACTCCATCTCGCCCAGGATCATCCCCTGGTTCACCAGCTTTTGGAACGGCTCTTTCGTGGTCACATATCCGCGGTCGTAAAGGACCTTGTGCCAGAAACGAGCGTAGAGCAGATGCAGAACCGCGTGCTCGGCGCCGCCGACATACAGATCGACCGGCATCCAGTTTTTTTCGATTTCCGGATCGACGAGAGCCTGATCGTTCTTCGGATCGAGGTAGCGCAGATAGTACCAGCAACTCCCCGCCCATTGAGGCATCGTGTTCGTTTCGCGCTTATACCTCTTGCCGTTCCGCTGGACGTAAAGCCACGACTCCGGCGCCTTTTCGAGCGGGGGTTCGGGGGAATGGTGCGCCGCGTCAAAGGTCATCCCTTCGGGAAGGTCAAGAGGAAGCTCGTCGTCGGACAAGGGGAGAACGACGCCGTTCGGTTTGCCGTCCGGACCGAGTTCGCGCAGGAGCGGAAACGGTTCGCCCCAAAAATGCTGGCGGCTGAAAAGCCAGTCGCGCAGTTTGTAGTTGACTGTTTTCTTTCCGAGCCCGGCATCGGCCAGCTCGGCGCTGATGAGGGCTTTGAAATCGGCGCTCGGCGTGCCGTCGTAGCGGCCGCTGTTGACAGCGGCGCCCAGCTCGGTCATCGCCTCGGTCATCGCGGCGGGGTCGAGCTTCACCCCGTCTTTGGCAACCACCTGAATGATCGGCAGACTGAACTGGCGGGCAAACTCAAAATCCCGCGAGTCGTGCGCGGGAACCGACATGATCGCACCGGTGCCGTACGAGATCAGCACATAGTCGGCGATCCAGATCGGAGCTGGCGCGCCGTTGACCGGATTGCGGGCGTACGAGCCGGTAAAGACGCCGGTTTTCGATTTCGCCAGATCGGTCCGGTCCATATCCGACTTGAACGCCGCCTGCTCGCAATACGCCTTGACCGCTTCCGCCTGTTCGGGCGTGGTGAGCCGGCCGACCAGGGGGTGTTCCGGGGCGATCACCATGTAGGTCGCGCCGAAAAGGGTATCGGGCCGGGTCGTAAAGACGCGCAGAACGTCGCTGCCCGGTTTGCGGGGGTATCCCGACGCGGCGCGCAGTTCTTTCCACGCGTTAAACGCCTCATCATCGGGGATTCCCGGCTCAGCATCGCCGCCGATAAAAAAGTCGACTTCCGCGCCGGTGCTCTTGCCGATCCAGTTCCGCTGGAGAAGCTTGATACTCTCCGACCAGTCGAGACCGTCCAGGTCGTCCGAAAGGCGGTCGGCGTACGCCGTAATCCGAAGCATCCACTGACGCAGCGGAATCCGCATGACGGGATATCCGCCCCGCTCGCTCACCCCGCCGATCACCTCCTCATTGGCCAGAACCGTCCCGAGTTCGGGACACCAGTTGACGGCCGCCTCGACCTGATACGCCAGACGGTGATCGTCGACATACTCGCGCACGGCGTCTTCCCCGGCTGCGGCCACATCGTCCGGGATCGGCAGTTCGGCGATCGGACGGCCCCTTTTCGTCTCCTGATCGAACCAGGTGTCGTAGAGAACCAGGAATATCTTCTGAGTCCAGCTGAAGTAGGCGACGTCGGTTGTGGCGACCTCTCGGTCCCAGTCGAACGAAAGACCGAGCATCTTGAGCTGGCGCTTGAAATTGGCAATATTCTTTTCGGTGGTGATCCGGGGATGGATTCCGGTCTTTTTGGCGTGCTGTTCGGCCGGCAGACCGAACGCGTCCCACCCCATCGGATGAAGAACCGACTTTCCCTTCATGCGGTTGTAGCGGGAGACGATATCGGTGGCGGTGTAACCCTCGGGATGACCGACGTGAAGTCCGTTGCCGCTCGGATAGGGGAACATGTCAAGAATGTACATCTTACCCGATTCGGCGGGAAGACGCGGAGCGGCGAACGTGTTGTTTTCGGCCCAGTACTGCTGCCATTTCGGTTCGATCACGGAAGGATTGTAACGTGCCATCGGGGCGATTCCTGGTATGCTATGTTGGGATCATTGTTTGGAATACGGACTCTGTTTTCATTCTACCCCGAACGGGCGCGGCATGGAAGAGGGACTCTTTTTCCCGAAACGGACCGGCTCAGGGCTTTCTTTCGGAAATAAAACGCATTATACTAGCCTTGCTTGGCATCGTTTTTTCATCCGTAAGAGAAAGGAAAGCAACTATGTTTAGTCTTAAAGGGAAAAAGGCGCTGGTTACCGGCGCGGCGGTCGGTATCGGACGCGGTTACGCAACGGCTCTGGCGATGGCAGGCGCCGATGTGGCGATCGTTGACATCGATGAGAAGACGGGAACAAAAACCGCCGAATACCTGAAAAAGGAGTACGGCATTGACTCGTTCTTCGTCAAATGCGACGTGACCAAGCCGGAACAGGTCGCCGCGATGGTTCAGGCGGTAGTCGACCGATTCGGCGGTCTCGATATCGGAGTCAATAACGCCGGGATCGGGATTCTGGGGGGCGACGAAGACTACCGGCCCGAAGACTGGAACAAGGTGATCGGCGTCAATCTTTCGGGAATGTACCTCTGCGCCCGCGAAGAGGGCCGCTTTTTCATTAAGCAGAAAAAAGGTGGGAAGATCATCAATACCGCTTCAATGTCAGCGCGTATCTGCAACTGCAACGCCTCGTACAACGCCAGCAAGGGGGGCGTTGTCGAAATGACCCGTATGCTTGCCGCCGAATGGGGCCGGTTCAATATCAACGTCAACTGCATCAGCCCGAGTTACATCCTTTCGCCGATGCACGCTTCGACCCCGGTTGAGGTCCGCCAACGGATCCGCGAACTGACCCCGCTTGGTCACGTCGAACGTCCTGATGACCTCTACGGTCCGATCATTTTCCTCGCGTCCGACGCATCGAACTATGTCACCGGGGTCGACCTGTTGGTCGACGGTGGTCACACCCTCAACGCGTGGCTCACGCCGCTGACGCGCGACCTGCCGCCGCGCATCTCGCCCGAAGAGGAAATCATCTCCCTCAAACGCGACCTTGACAACCTGGGGGTTCCCTACGATGAAAACGGGATCAATCCCGACCTCCATCCGGAAGTCGCCGGCGCGTTCAAGGCAGCGTTTAACCTGTAATCTCACGGACGCGTTTGGGTACACCGAATAAAAACCCGGGCTTTTCTCTACGGAAAAGCCCGGGTTTTTATTGTGCCGGGGCGCCGCGGCTACCTCCCCGCCGCTTTGCGGTACTTGCGGTTTTTCGGGTCAAGATCGGCGGCGCGGGCGTACTCGTCGGCCGCCTCGGCGTTCCGTTTCGCTCCGGTTAGGAACTCGCCGAACTCGTAATGCCACGCGGCGTTGAACGGATCCGCTTCGGTCGCCTTTTTATAGAAATCGAGCGCTTCGGCCGGTTTCTCGGAAAGGGCTGCGTAGACGGCACTGTCGTGGTACCATTGCGGCGCGGTCTTGTCCTCGGCGGCGGCGAGAATCTGCCCCATCAGTTCGAGATAGACGGCGTGGATCAGCGGGCTTTCCTTTTTCGGAAAGAGTGCGGTCCCCAAAAGCGCCCGGTCCCAGTCCCCGTCAATCACCTCACTCAGATGCCGACGGAAATCGGCACGGAGCCGGTCCGAAGCAAGGATCGTCGTAATGTCGAAAAGCCGGTCGGCCGAAAGTGTGACTGTCTCTTTCCACTTTGACGCCGCGGCATCGCGGTTCCCCGAAAGGAACTCGATCAGGCCCGCCGCGAAAAATGCGTTCGGCTCATTAGGCGAAACTTTTGCCAGCCGGTCGAGCGACGTCCGGGTAAACGCGTCGTAGTCGTCCATTTCGAACAGAAGCGGCGCAATCACCGCGCTTTCGATATACGGTTCGGGATAAAACGGGCAGAGCCGGCGAACCTTCCAGAGCTCGCGAAGAGCCGGACGGAGGTTTTCCGAGACGATCGGGTCATTCCGAAACTGACGCGGAACGACTTTCATCTTGCCGCGCAGCAGAGGATACATGCTGGCATAAACCGACTCGGGAGTCGTCCGATGCCAAAGTTCGTCTTTTTCGGTCTCGGGATTCTCCTGCTGGAGCTGATTCCAGAAAAGATGCCGAAACTTCGCCTGGTAAACCTGAGAGAGCTGGTAATGAAAAACCGGGTCTTCGGGACGCTTGCCGATCGCCCATTTCAGATCGGATTCGGCTTTCTTGAAGTAGGTCATATCGCGCTCGTTCGGCTGAACGGGAGACAGGTACCGCTCGACCACACGGCCGGTTTCGATCCGGTCGACCACATAGAAAAACGCCCGAAAGACGAGTACCGAGGCGAGAATCGAAAAAGCCAGTACGCCAAGGAACGCCGGAATACGCCGCTTCACCGGTTCTTCGGCAACCCAAGGGGAGAAATCATCTGCCGAATCGTCACTGTCGTCCAGGCGGCCGCCGGCGAACGAACCGAGCAGAAGCGCGGCGGCCAGCGCATTCGGATAAAGGAAAAGCCCGAAGTCAAAGCTCCCCGATACAGTCTGTCCGACCAGAAGCGCGGCGATCCCGATCCCGAAGATGTAGGTTAAATCGGCATTCCCGCACTTAATGGCATAAACGAGATTATTCTCTTCGGTTTCTTCCAGCTCTTCAACATCTTTCCCCATCTTCAACGCCAAAACGACATAGTACCAGAAAAAGAGGTACCCGCACAACAGCAGGAAAACCCCGGGCATCCCTGCGGTAACAAGGATCTCTATCACGACATTCTCGGCAAAGAAGAAGTAGCGGTCGGTCCGCAGGGCTCTGTCGCGGCTGCGGTTCGCCAGAGGATAGGTGCCGAGTCCCGAACCGCGCAAATCGTACGATTTTGCTGTTTCAAAAGCGCTCTTCCAGTTATCAAGCCGCGGATTGGTGGCAAACTCGCTCGCGTGCTGATCGGTGTCGATCAGGGTCTCCATTCGTTTCTGTACCGGCTCGTTCACGCCAAGCCAGAAGAGAAGGCAAAATGCGATAAAGAGCCCGGCCCAAACCGGAACAACGTAGAGTCCGGCCCGCCGTCTGAACGAAAAGAGGACCGCCGCAGTCGCGAAGGTAAAAAGGGCCGCCAGAGTCCCGCCCCGCGAAAGGGTAACAGCCGCTGCCGCCATGATCAGTGCCACGGCCAGAATCCAGGGGATCATCCGCCCGGAAAAAAGGGCGAAAAAGTCGGAGATGCCGTTAAAAAACCGCTGTATGCGAGACCGGCTTTCGACCCGCATCCCCTCGTAGTAGATTTCCTCGTCATCCCGGCGGCGGATTCCGCCCAGAACTTCCAAAAGGAAAAGCGCCACGGCGGGGGAAAGGCAGATCGCCAGATACCCCGCCATATTGTTCCGGTTAATCAACGGACCGCAACTTGCCTCGGGCCAAAGAGCGCGGTAGCCGGGAAGCCGGTCCCCGAACATTTTCGAACCGATCACCAACAGGGCCAGAAGGACACCGTTGACAGCGATCGCCCGCCACAGGAAAAGACGCTGACGTTTCGTCTGAAACAGAATCCCCGCCGAAACAAACGCGGCAAAGACGTAAATGAGTTCCGATATCTGGTCTTTCGTCACCTGCGTGCAGATCGACATGGCGTTCGGCCAGAATCCGGGATCGGGGAATGAGTGGAGCCCTTCTTCCTGGATCAGTTCAAACTCAAAGGCGGCTTCCTGACTCTCTCTTTCGGGAAGGAGTTCCGAAGCGTACCGCGCCACGCCGGGTGAATACTTCGCAATTCCGCCCGGATGGGGAATGATCTGGAACAAGCCGATTAAAAGGCCCGCCGCAAGAATCAGCGCAGTCGGGATCAGCCTGGAAAAATTTCGAATCCGACGTACCCGCGCCGGAGCGATCAAAAGCGCCGCCAAGGCGGCGAACGTTGCGCCGGTCACCAATGCGCGCACCGTGATTTCGGCGTTTGGAACGGACGAGCGGAAAAGCCAGGGAGCAATCAGAACCGCTGCGGCCAAGAGGAATGAACCTGCGATTCGGGCGAAATAATGTATGGTATAGACCATAGACGGCATCCTCCCATCAGATAGTCTTCGGTGATTCTTGACACTGTGAAACAGACCGATGCTTCTGCTTCGGCACCCCCCTCCGCGGAAATGCGCCTCTTCGGGCATTATGATACATTATAGTAAAAAAACAGCCCCATGTCCAATACGGATTTCGGTCGGTCCTCCTGTCTTGACGGCTTTCCCCTTTTGCTGTATAAAAATAGGAAGTGTCATTTTGTGGCCGTCTCCCCCGTTTGGTCGCCCTTTGCTTCGCGGCTTTTCGGCGGGCGGGTTTTTACGGTACTCGCAAGCGAGGGTTTTATGGAAATCAACAAGTCGTCGTTGTCAGCCGCCGAACCGAGCCTCAAAGATCGAGTCGTCAACCCCGGCGCGACTTTTGGGCCGAGCAATATCAAACAACTATCCCAGGAAATCAGCCGTGACCCGGGCAAATTCGGCGAACTGCAGGAGGCTGTGACTGAACTCTCCGCCAAACAGGCCGAGCTGAGCCCGTTCGACACGGTAAAACTCGGTGTCTGCGAATACCTGGTCGGTGACTATGGCGCCGCCGCCCAAACCCTGGGTGAAGAAAACGACGGCGCCAGCTCGCTCAACCCCTTCTATCGGGCAATGATCGCGCTTCGTCTGGGGCAGAACAAAACCGCCATCGAATGTTTCGACAAGGCTGAAAAGGCGGGATATCCCAAAGGGGACTGCGCTCTGGGGCGCGCCGAGGCGTATCGTGCCGAGGGGAAGTCCGAGGAATCGCTTAAAGAGCTCGACAACATCTCTGGCGAGACCGAACAGACAGTCGAATACTTCTATCAGCGCGGTGCGACAACAGCCGACCTGATCACCAACGCCAATGAGGATATCTGCAAAACACCGGAAGAGATGATCAAATGGTATGAACGTGCCTACGAGACGGACCGAAACAACCCCGGCGCCCTCTTCGGCATGGCGCTCGAAAATGAACGCCGTGGCAATGACGACGAAGCGCTCGCCTTCTATCAGCGTCTGGTTTGCCTGAACCCGACCTACGTCGGTGCGCTCATCAACTTGGGGCTTCTCTACGAAGACCGCGAAAATTACGAAGAGGCGGTCAACTGCTACAAGCGCGTGCTTGAGACCGACCCGACCAACATCAAAGCCCAGATGTACATCAAAGACGCCGAAGCCTCGCTCAACCGCGGCCGGTCGACCGGGCGCCAGCGGTACACATCATCGGCAAAGTCGATCTACGACAAGCAGGTTTCCGATTACGAACTTTCGGCACGCGCCCGGAAAGCGCTCCAGGCAATGGGAATCGAAACGCTCGGCGACCTCTGCTCACACACCGAAAAAGAACTCCTTGCCACCAAGAACTTCGGCGATTCGAGCCTTGAAGAAATCAAGCGGATTCTCGATGACGCCGGCATCCGGCTCGGAACCGGACCTATGGTCGATGAACCGGAAGCCGCTTTCGACACCGATGCCGCGGAGGCGGGCGCCGATTCACTTTCGAGCGATTCGGTTCTCAGCCGTTCGGTTGACGAGCTCAACCTTACGGTTCGTGCCAAAAAATGCCTCAGCCGCAAGGATATCCGCACGATCGGCGAATTGGTTCGCACGACTGCCGAAGAACTGATGAACA
>JAEEGL014559402.1_pt1 | contig 11228 bp, 11 predicted proteins | sample 9134231 | NCBI WGS metagenome assembly JAEEGL01 (sample SAMN16246548, study PRJNA631951) | gut metagenome | biome: gut microbiome; feature: rumen; material: fiber-attached | host: Bos | place: Iran: Karaj | collected 2018-10
AAGATAAAGGTAACTTTAAGATAGAACCAGTCGGTAGAAGATTCTATTTTGAAAATCGATATTTTAAAAAACTAGAACCACTTTATAGAGAAAGAGTGGATGGTGATGTTAAAATCAACGAATTTAAAGATACCCGTGGCCACGAAGAGGAAGGAATTAAAAAGATTTGTTCTGTTTCCTCCAGCGCTAGACTATGCTTTTCTTGGCTATATAAAAGAGGGGCAAGATTTGAAATAGCACTGCCTAATGCTGTCGCTGGCAATCCCGCTCAATTAGATGCTCAAATTGGTAATGAGTACTACGAATGTAAATGCCAAGAAATTATTAATGGCGAGCACCAAAAATTAAGAAAAAGTTACAAACCACTTTTAGAAAAAGAGTTTGGTATTGAAAAGATTAAAATTGATTCTAAAGGCTATCTGTCATTCAATTTAAAGGACATGGGTGCTAATTACGATAAAGAATATAACGAAACACATTTCAATACAAAACAGCTTTTTACTCATCTTCTAGCAATAGCAAAGAAACACCCAGAAGAAAAAGATAATGTTTCGTTGAAGTATATAATTTTCAAACCTTCAAAAGATAAGCTTGCCACTAAAGAGGAAATAGTAAATATTTACAGGATATTAGATGAAGAAATGGAAGCCATTCGCAATTCTTCAGCAATTGAAACTTTTTTAAATAAGCACAAGAATATCAAGCTATGTATGGAAGATGTCTATGTATACGTTGATGATCCTGGAATGATGGTTGGTATTGAGGAGTAGAAATATGAAAAATCTATTTGATTACGCTACAAAAGAATTGAGTCAGGATGCATTTTTGAGTTGGTTTATTGCAAACTATGATGACAAAAAGATAGGTAAGCATTCGTATGATTTTATCAATTTTCTGACTGGCTATAACTTTCTAAATGGCGACATCAAAGAATTAAAAATTATTCAACAAGAGCATAACATGGACATTATTGTAGATTTATGGGCAAGAGATAACGAAGAACATTATGTCATAGTAATTGAAGACAAAACTACTTCCTCCGCTCATAGTGGGCAGCTTAAGAAATATGCTGAAGAAATGGATCGTTGGAACGTAGAACAAAACAATCGCAGAAAGATATTTTATAAAGTTGGAAAATTAAGTGAACAAGATATAGAAGAATTAGCTATCGGTAACGATGGCTATCAAGAAAACGACAGATGGATTGAATTTGATATTAACAAAATTTATGAGTTCTTTTCCAAAATCAATGAAACTGAATCAGAGATATTGAATCAGTATATTGAACACATTGTCTCTATCTATAATGATTATTCCTCTATCTCAAAAAAACCGATGAAAGAATGGAACTTCATTAATTTCCAAACTTTCTTTGAGAAGAATATAATCCCAACGATTCCAAATAAAGAGATAGATTTTCATTATGAAACATGGCTTTACCAAGGACGTTTAGTCAGTCTGGCTTTTTATAGACACTCACAAAATGAAAAATTAAACAAAGGCGTTACTAATAAATATCCTTTATTTGCTTATCCGCTGGTGGAGTTTGTTCATAGAACTGGCTCTGATAAGTTAATAATCAATACTCATATGACATACCATTGGCGAGATGAGAACGGCGCTGAAAAATGGTCGTGGAAATACAATGAATGCACGCCATATAAGGAAGAGGCCAAAGAATATATGCAGGCTATCATTACTTCATTGAAGAAAATACCTAATATTAAAGTTAGAAAAATGAATAACTTGAGAGATCAAACTATATCGGTCGAAGAGATAAAACTTGATGCCAATTCTGATGACGTCGAAAGAACAATTATACAAAAAATAATTATCTACTTCTCAGCTTTCAAAGAGGCAGAAGAAAACTGATTAGATAGAGGTTTCTTCGTTATTTATTTTTAATAAAAATTGCGTCGAAACTACAGTTTGCAATTATCTATTTCCAAAGAAAACACAATTAAGTAGTCACTACCATTAGTGGCTATTTTATTTTTTATTTCATAAAACTGTACTATAATAGAAGTGAAAGTTAACAATAAATAAAACGATAATCTATACGTTAATTTCAACTCGTATTTATCATTATTGCTTTTCAAAATATGATATTTTCGTCGGAGGTGGAATGATGAAATATTGGAAAGTTGATGCCAAATGCGGGCATGTCAGAAAAAGCAAATACATCATCAAAACATTCCACGTCCAGGCTGCTAGTGGTTCGGAAGCTGCTGAAATCGTCAGATGGAAACCAAGAGTTAAACATCATGACAAAGCCGCTATCAAGAATGTGGTCGAGATATCCAAAGAAGAATATGAGGCAGGTCTTAGATTTCAATTGAATGACCCGTACTTCAAATCCCACAGTGTGCAAGACCAACGAGCACAGTGCATAGGCATTGAATATGAGACATTCTATGAGGAAAAACCTGAACTATATAAAAAGAAATCTCATGCAAAAAGACATTTGATCCAAAAGCAACTGGATAGTGAATGGAAAAAAGAAAGGGGTGTGGAAGCCTATGAATAAAAAGAAAATGGGTCAGCTCTTGAAAGAGAGCCGACTCAACTCAAAAATGACAATGAAAGATTTGGTGAATGTTCTTGATAAAGAGTATTTAACCGTGACCATTAAAACAATCACAGACTGGGAAAGTGGCAAAACTGTACCAGAATTAGATAGACTTCAATTCCTCGCTAATTTATATCACCTTTCGATTGATGAAATACTTGATGGTGAAAAAGCTATTTCAAACACCTATTTAGCTAACGAGTACCCTTTGATTAGTGGTGGACTCGACAACGTCAAAGACCGTGCTGAATTTTTCAACAGAAAAACGCAGCAAGTAAAAAAGATCAATAAAAGATTTAAAGAACTCGTCATCAAATACTATGTTTCCGGCTTATCCAGAAATGAAAGAAAAGAACTACATTATTTGTTTAACGGAAAGTGCTCATTAAGCGACTATTTTGAGTATAACAGGACTTCATCTGACGATTTCATTGATTTCTTTAATATGTTATGGCTTATAAAAAAAGATGCGGCTATTAGTAATGAACAAGAGTTTTATTGGGAAGCTCAAAAGCATTTTGATAGCAAGGGCATGCCATACTCATTAACATTCTATACAATTTGCGACGAAGAGCTGTTTGGTGGTAATGAATTAATTCAATATTTGATAAAACATGCCGAACCATGGGAATTGGACGCGGTTGTTTCCGGATTTCAAAAATTTAATCCAATATCTTATCCAGTCGATTCTAATTCAAGATCACTAGATAGATACAAAGAGAATCACGGCAAAGAATTTGACAAAGAAGAGATATATAAAAGTACACTCAAATATCTATTAACGCATGGTGCGATGCTTAACCCGTGTTTCCTAAGTTATAGACTGGTTAAGAAAAAGAAAGCTCAAATTATTGATAGATTAGAAGAACTATATCGTTTATGTCTTAGACCATTAGAAGTGTTTATTTCTCAAAATGATAACGACAGGAAAACAAAGAGATGTTTTGTTAAGAACACAAAGTTCAATAGATTCCTTGATTGTTATTATGAGTTAAAGGCGGCCTTAGACTATAGAATTGGCGAAGAAGGATTGGGACCAAAAGAATTATTCTCTTTGTTAACTGAAGACCAAAACAATGAACACGTCATCCAATTATTGTGCAAACACAAGAACATTGATACCAATAGGGAAAAGAGCAGAATTCTCGCTGATTTAAGTTTTGAATTGGAATACTGGAAAAATAAAAAACAAGAGTTCTTGAGTAAAGAAATTGAAATCGAAAAAGGCTTAAAAGAGATTAAAGAACTAGAAGCCCTCCTTGAACAAGGCAAAACAACTTATACATTTGAATATGTTGAAGAAGTCGGACCTTCTAATTCAAAGAATGTTATAGCATTTGCAAGTGAATGCAAGCGCGAACTAACATACAGTGCCTTTAATAAAGAAAGAAACAAAGAAGCAACCGAATCTCTTTTAAAAGAGATAGACAACCTTACAGTAGATGAGATTAGGAAAAAATACTTTCCTATTCGTGAGTATAAGTAGGAGGGTGAGATGATGGAAAATAGAAACACAGAAAGACCATTTGAGGCGGCGGGCAAATTACTCTTTAAATTAATTACCGATTACTCATACGATATCAGTAGCTTTGCAAAGGAATTAGGCGTTAGCAAAGTCTCTGTTTCGCAATGGATTAAAGGCAAACAAATGTCCATTAAACATATTTGCCAAATTACTGAATTCTTTCAAATCACCGTAGAAGAATTCCTTAACGGCAAACTATACGACGAAGGCACAATTGATTATTTAGAAAGAAACTTTGACTTATCATCATTTGATTTAGATGAACTGATTGAGAATAAAGATATCGATGGCCTTAAGGAATACTATCGTAGATGTCTCTCCATTAAGAATAGATATGTTTGGTTGCTTGAGAAGTGGGGGAACGACAGCTTAAACGAAGACCAAAAAATAGAATATAAATATTTAGAAAAATACATCAAATTGGATGTTAGATTATTTGGCGAGAAATATCGCTATGATTTCCGAGAAATCAGAAAGAATGGCGAGGATCTATTACTCAAACAATGTGTTCATGATTATTTTGAAAACATCAAAGATTTAGATGGCGACTACTATGAAGGTGAAAAAGCCTGGGAGATTGACAAGTTGATCGAATACAAAATCAATCTTAGAGGCAAGGACATTATTGAACTCGGAGACGAAGACCTAATTATCTGCTTCCTTTATATGGTTAACCAACAATATCGTGACGAATTATTGGCCCTCAATCTTCAAGATAAAGGCAGACAAGAAATAGAAGATAATAAAGCTATCGGTTTGCTTCCAATCTGTGGTGCAAACTGCATTTATAGACTTTGGAGTTCACCATCTATTACTGATGACGAGATTGTTGAGTTGTTTGAAGGCGATATTGTTGAAGATAAAGAATGGTCCGATGCTTGGGAATATTGCAATACTCCAGGATTTAACTTTGCTGGAAGAAGCCAACTCTATGCTTACAAAGACGAGCTAAAGAATTATTCATATAATGAATACAAAAAGACTGTAATGAAAAAGAGAACAAAGTACATCGAAGACTTATGCAATATCAAACACGATATGCCTCTTGTTTATTACACAAGATTAAAGAACGGCGAATACGATGATTATTTGCCAGATAAGGGAGTGACTAATGCCTCTTTATTTAGGATCAAAGAAAACCAAGAAAACTAAGCGGAAAAAAGTAAAACAACCTTTCATCACTGATGAAGAATGGAAAGAATTCGAAGAAGAAGATGATGAAATGATGTTTATTGAAGATGCTTTTGAGGACGACTAACATGCCAAAGAACAAATTCCTTAATTTCAAAGATTATTTAACAAGAGAAAGTAGAGAAAGTTTTTATATTTCTCTCTCGGATATTGAAAAGATTATCGATCAACCATTATGCAAATCAGCGTATAGATATAATGCCTACTGGTTTCCAACCGTTACACATACTTTTGCAGTAATGATTGAAGAATGTGGCTACAAAGTAGAACCCGATTTGTCCAATAAAAGGATTAGATTATTTAGATAGATTATCGAAAGGAGACGAGCATGCTTTTGAATCTTGATTATAGAAACGAAAAAACGAAAGATGTAATTTCTTTCTTAAATTTACCTGCCGTTGATTTTTATTCTGGAAAATTGTCATTCAGTGATCCTACATATGCAATGACTATAAAGTCTCTTCTAGTAGTAGCTCTTAATCATGTTGAGCGCAGTATCAAAGGAATGTTTAATTGTGATTTATTCTTAAGGGGGATTAACAACAAAAACGAATCTCTTAACAAGATGTTTCCGGTTGGTTGCTATGTTACCTGTTCTGAAGATATAGGCGTGATTCTTTGCAAATTAAGAAATATGAATGCCCACGCTCGTTCTTCAGATGAAGATTTAGAGTTTTTTGATAAAAAAGAGATTTTCAAAAAGATATACAACTTAAAGCGAATCAATACAACCATCAAAACAGTGCTTCCTAACAATGTTTTGACAATGGGTGGATATATTACGTTGATAATGCTGTTTTTAAGAAAAGAATCAATTGAAAAATTGGCCAAGCAATCAAAAGTATTTGGGCTTATTTCGTCTGGCTCTACCATGTACATCAGTGCAGACTCATTTATCCAAAATATTAGCCATGTCAATTTAGAATTACCAATCAGAAAAGAAATCGGAAACGATATTTGCTCAGCTGTTTTTGGAGAATACTTAAATAAAGTAAAAACTGATGCCAACGGAATAATGACGATTATTTTTGGTTCAAACAAAAATCCAGTTTTTCGCGTCAACCTGAGAATTAACAGCATTACAAATGAAATAAAAGTCTATTCAGGAAGTCTGACAAAAGTCTATTATTCTGAAGATTACGAATTGCACATTGAAGCTGTCGACCAGTTTATAAAACTAGCAAATATGCTCCCACCTTTAGTGATAGTCGACCTTTTATTTAAACTTAAAATTAATGTTTTTGATAAAGAAACATATGACTACATTGCTGGAAATATGGAAAAGCTTTATTCAAAATTGAACAAGCCTAAGTTCTATATTGATAAAAATGTTGATATCTTACTATTGCCTCATACAAACGCTGACTACAGAATCACTTCATCTCTGTTAAGTGAAGGGCTTTCTGACTTTTTCCTAAGATTTGAAGAAGAAGTATGCAGAGATAAGATTTTTAGCGACGCAGAGTACTCAAAACTTCTTGATTCACTTACTTCCGTTGGCTTTAGCGATTCTCTAACTGAAAAAATAATTGTTCTCAGAAACTTTTGCATGCACGGATATGTTTTTAGCGAATATCAAATACGCAATAACATTGAATATCAATACAGTTTAGATTTTGTTACTGAAACATTAAGAGAGATGTTGCTTGAATTAAAAGAAAAGAATCAAATCCTTTTCAAAAATGCCCAAGAAAACATTATCGAACATATAGTCACCAGACTGATGCGAGCAAAGTATAAGAACATAAATGAGTATTCTCTGGATGTGTTTAATGGTCGAGTAAAGTTTGATCCAAACGTACAGGAAGTTAAGAATAAGACATTGTTTATCCAAAGTTCTTTCTTTAAAGCTGATGATATGAACAAAATGTTTGTGGCATACAAACCGGAACCAATAGTCGAAGAATATCATGTCGAAGGCGAAGAAGAAGTCTACTATTTGTGGGCCGATTCCCAAAAAGACCAAAACCTATTTCAACCATATTTGAAAAGTAGAGGACATGAATACGTAATTGATAAACGTGTTGATAATGGCGTTTTAATTAAGTTCCATCTGAGGATTAAAAGATAGCAAAAAGGAGTTTTTCCTTGTGCTATACTGATTACGTTATGTTCTACAGTGATTTAGTAAGAAAAGCTGCTCAAATTAGCTTCGATGCCCATAACGGTGATAAGGATAAAAGTGATTATCCGTATTTTATGCACCCAATGACGTTAGCGGTTCAATTTGACGACGAAGCTAGTGTGTGCGTTGCTTTGCTTCATGATGTTATCGAAGATCATGGGGATAAGTACTCATTCGATTATCTCAAAAATGAGGGTTTTTCAGATGACGTGCTTGATGCTTTGAAATTACTAACTCATGATAAACGTGTTGATTATCTAGAATATGTTGAGAGAATTAAAAAGAATCCAATCGCTAGAAAAGTCAAACTCGCAGATCTTCGCCACAATTCAGATTTAAGCAGATGTGGTGGAATCAAACCACCGAAATATGAACTCTACCAACAAGCGATTAACATTTTAGAGGAATGATATGTCAAGAAGGATTAAAAAGAGAACGGATATACCTGATATTAGTGTTGAAGAAGTTGAGAAGTGGCTCGCTGTTTGGAACAGCAAAGATGAGTACACCATACCTGAAGAAGCTATGAATCATCTATTTTTAGGCGAGGGAAAACTCAATACTGATATTGAAACAGTGTTAATTAAATGTACTTTGGTTAACTATTTCTATAGTACTAACATTTTTAAAATAGTTGAAATGGCAAAGCATATTGTAAAGCTTGATATCGATAAAAGAGTTGAGAACAACGATTTATCTGTTGTCAGTGATATTGCTCGCATAACGATTCGAGATAAAGAAGGCAATAATAAAAGCAAAGATTTCTATTCGTTTGCCACCAAATATTGTTCCAGACACAAACCAGACATCTATCCAATTTATGATTCTTATGTTGTTAAGGTTTTGAAATACTGCCGTGATATTGGTGAGTTTAATGAGCAATTCACTGATGCAAGCCTTAGAGATTATGTCACATTCAAAAAAGTGATTTTAGCCTTTAGAAAATGTTTCCATCTCGAACAATTCTCGATTAAGGAGCTGGATATGTTCTTATGGCAATTTGGAAAAAAATATTTGCCAAATAAGTATTAATGCAAATCTCTCAATATCATTTATGAAACACTTCAAAGCCTTCTTAATAGCGCTAATATCCAGCCTCGGTATAACTGGAATATCTTTTATAGACGGAAAGATATGGAATGTACTGTTTTACATTATTGGGATTATTTCTTATTTGGTTGTTGGTATGCTGATCTCATTTGGTCTTCTTGCGTCAAAAAAAGCGAGAAGCGATGCATATGTAATCGTGTTCGTTGCTCTGTCTTTGAGTTGCTTGTGGGTTTATAACCTGTTGGCCAAATTCAGAGCCTGGCTTCTTGATCTTCCTGTCTTTGTCAAAATTATTGTTCCATGTGCATTGGTTTTAGCGACCATTGCCTTAATCATCGCAAATTGTGTTTTGAAATCTAAAAAGAAAAAGATTAATGCTGTGACGATTTCTAATAAATAATCTACATTAAAAGTATTTGATCTGAGATCTTTTAGCTGCTAAGCTGCTAATTGATGAAGATTGAAGAATTCATAAAAGGACATATTTATAACAGAGAAGATTTAAGAAGCGCTTTTGGTGGTTCCTTTTATCGTGGCATGAATAAGTGTAATAAAACAAATACTCTTGTTCTTATTTCAAAACATACGTCGAATCGTATCTACGGAGACCTCTTCCAAAATAATCAACTAATCTATACAGGAGAGGGTCAGAAGGGCGATCAGACATTTACTGGTGCTAACAAAGATTTATTAAATTCTGAAGAAAATAAGCTACCCGTGTATTTATTTGTGGTATTTAAAAACCAACAATATACATACTATGGAACTGTTCATTTGAATGGACAGCCATATTTCGAAAACGAATTAGATGTTGACGGTAATGACAGAAAAGTTATTAGATTTCCGTTAGTTCTTTCAAACGATTTCATTCCTTTAACCACAGAACAAATGAAGAACCACTATGTTGCAGGAATTGTACCGGATAAGAAAACTCTTCAAGTAGTGGGTGCTGCCATCATCAATGAAAAAGGCGAAGTGCTTTGTGCTCAAAGAGGATATGGCTCTTTAAAAGGTAAATGGGAATTCCCTGGTGGGAAGATTGAAAAAGGCGAAAGCGATGCCGAAGCTTTAGCTAGGGAAATAAAAGAAGAATTAGGTATCAAAGTAGAAGTTAAAGAAATGGTTGATGAAAACTATCACGAATACGATAGCTTCAACGTTAATTTGAAAGTATATAAATGCCAATATATAGTGGGTGAAATAAATGATTCAGAACACCAATCTTTAAAATGGGTTGAAGGTAAAAAGCTTGGCGACTTAGATTGGGCAGATGCTGATAAGCCTATCGTAGATACATATCTTGATTCATTGCCGAGATCTATTGATGGTGAGCCGCTTCAATTGAAATACTATGAAGCCAAGGCTATTGAATCATCAGATAGAGAACTTTTAAGAGCGGTTCAAGATTATGAAAGAGCTCAAAGAAATCAACGCAAAGCGGGTGAGTCTGCTGAACAAGCAGTTATCACTTACGAAAAAGATAAATTAAATAATGCTGGTCGTCCTGATTTAGCCGATATGGTTAAGCAAGTGTCCAAGCAATCTTCAGACTTTGGCTATGACATCCTTTCGTTTGAAATCAATAATGGTGTAGCACAAGAAGTTCATATCGAAGTTAAATCTGCAAAAATGAGTAACTCATATATAGAATTCTTCATAAGCGAGAATGAATTAAAGAAATTTAAAAATGACAGAGCATATAAGGTTTATTGTCTTATAAGAATGGGTAGAAACTATAAGCTCCACGAAGTGAATAAAACCGATTTTTTCGCTCATAATTATCTATCACCGATGTCGTATCGGGTAAGAATTAGAATTGCTGAATAACGCTCCTGTCGTATAATTATCATTAGAAGACTCATTGCTATGGAAGATTATTGGCTTTATTTATGGCTTTTTGTTTTTGTTCCATTAATCATCTCGGTGATTGTGTTTTTGGCTGTCTTAGTTATATCTCCGTTTAAATTCCCATACAGAAAAATCACTTTCGATGTTTCTGGCACTAAGAAGCCTAAAATCGAAGACTATATCGATAGACATTTGATTGACGAGGGAATGAATCTAATCGACAGCTATATGCTCGAGATGCTTGACTGGAAAAAAGAAAGTCTCAATAAAATCAAAAAAAGCGCATATAAAGGAAGAAGAAAAAAACAATATGAGTATTCCCTCGACTGGGAGCATGCTTTCATTTTCATTTTTACACGCAAAAAGACTAGATATAAACAAGTTAACTACGTTAGATATCCTTATACGGTTATAGAAGAAGCTGGACGATTCTCTTGTTCTTATGAATACCTAAAGGACAGATATGACCAACTTGAAGAAATAGATTTTGAGGCCATTCTATCTGAGTATCATTCAAAAAAGCAAAGAAGTTTAATGACTAAAGAATTAAGAGAACAAATCGCTTTTCGCGATAATTTTACTTGTCAAATATGTGGCAAATACATGCCAGATGGAGTCGGCCTTCATATTGATCATATAGTTCCTGTTTCTAAAGGTGGAAAGAGTGTACCGTCTAATTTGCAGGTTCTTTGTTCAAAGTGCAATGGTAGAAAGTCTGGTAGATAGATAGACCCTTCTTTCCATATTGATCACAATAGTGATATACTTTTTATCGAGGCCATTGCAATGAAAAAAGAAACAATTAAACGTATTCGTGATTTTACTATTGATAGAGATTGGGACCAATTCCATAGTCCTGCCAATTTAGCCAAATCCATCAGCATTGAAGCTAATGAGCTTTTAGAGTGCTTTCAATGGGA
>JAEEGL014998134.1_pt1 | contig 11228 bp, 13 predicted proteins | sample 9134231 | NCBI WGS metagenome assembly JAEEGL01 (sample SAMN16246548, study PRJNA631951) | gut metagenome | biome: gut microbiome; feature: rumen; material: fiber-attached | host: Bos | place: Iran: Karaj | collected 2018-10
ACTTTACTATTTTTGTTTTTATTTTTTAAATAATTAGAAACTAAATGATATAAAGTCTTTTCCTTTTCTTTTTCACTTGATATTGTTAGTAAATTATGTGGTTTTAAAACTACAATTAAGTGCTTATCTTCATATTCTATTTTAATATCATCATTTAATCTATTAGTTATTTTAACAACATCATTTTCTTTTATTTCATAATCATATTTAGTTATTACTCTATTATTTACACAAACTAATTCATTTTTTAATAAACTTTTAATATTATTTTTAGATTTATTAGGATATGTTTTTTTTAAATATTCAAATAAAATCATTTCTACCTCTTTATTTTTCTTAATATATTATTTCCACATATACTATTTATTAAACCAGTTTTATAAGATACTACTAAATATACAAATAAAGATAAAACACCAAAAACAATTAACTTAATTAAAACATTTATAACATTATATTCTAAATTAATAAAGTTATCTAAAAGAAGAACTAATATTATAGAAATTGTAGGTAAAATCATTCTTTTTATATTTTTAAATATATCTTTATAAATAAAACCTAATTTTTTATTTAATATAATTACAACTATTATAAATGCTAATGAATAACCAATTATACTAGATATCATAGTAGCAGTATAAGGACATAATCCTAATTCATTAAATAATAATATTAAAGGAATATCTAATATAGTATTAACTAATAAACCAACAAAAGTACTTAAATAAATTAACTTAAATTTTTTAACACCTTGTAATACAGTATTTATAATTGTAACTAAACCTAAGAATAAATTAACAATTGAGATAAATTTAAGAACTAATGGTCCATATAAACTATAACCATAAAATAAATAATAAACTTCTTTTGATAAAAATATTATAAATAAACTCATTGGAATTGTGGCAAATAACATAGTGGAAATAGCTAAATTAAACTTATTATTAACATCCTTCATATCCTTTTTTACGTAACTACTAATTATATGTGGTATTAAACTAGTAATTAACCCCATAGAAATAGCTGTAATAATAACACAAATTTTAGGTGTCCAAGTTGATATAACTGAAGCAATTACTTCTACTTCTTTAGGATCATAATTGATCATATTTAATCCTTTAATTATTAATTTCAAATCAATTGTTTCATATAAATTAGAAACAATTGATGTTAAAATTAAAGGAATACAATAAGTTACTAATTTTTTTAATATTTGTTTATTAGATATATTATCTTTCTCTTTACTTTTAGGAAAAGATTCTTTATTTTGTTTTATTTTTATTTTTAAAAACAAATAAGCGAATAAAGCGCCAATAAATGCCCCTGTTAAAGCAATTCCTACACCAGTAGATATTTTAGATTGGTAAACCCTAATTGCTAAATAAGAGCCTAATAACACCACTAGAATACGTATGATTTGTTCCAAAATCTGACTAGTAGAGGAAGGACCTATAAATTTATGTCCTTGTAAATAACCTCTTAATACACCCAATAAAGGAGTAATTAACAAACAAATTGAAATAGCTTTTATAACAAATGATATATCATCTAATGTATTTAAACCAGTATTACCACTTGTTAAAAAATAAGCGATTTTATCCGAAAATATAAATATAATTAAAAAGGATATTATTGATAATAAACTTACTATTATTTTACCAATTTTATATGCTCTTTCCTTAGCATCATACATATTATTAGTACAAAACTCACTTACTATCATACTTAATGCGATAGGTATTCCAGCAGTTGATATGTTTAAAAACAAATTATATATTGTATACGAATAACTATATAAAGCTCCACCTTGTTCACCTATTATCTTATAAAAAGGTATAACATATAAAGCTCCTAAAACTTTAACAAAAATAATAGAAGCTGAGGCTATTATAGTACCTTGCATAAATGAATTTTTTTTAAGTTTTTTCTCCATTTTTATCTCACCAACATTATATATATATTATCATATATATACTTTAAATTCAATAATTAAAAAAAGCCTTACAGGCTTATTTTACAACTTCTCTTGCAGGATATTTCTTTTTCTCTTTCATCATATATTCAGTTATCTTTGTTTCTATTTCTGTAACAGCTTTTTTAGAAATATTTGATAATTTTACAACTTCTTTAATAGTATCTATATATACTTTACCCCAAATAATACCTGTATGAACTGTTAAATCATTAAACATATCAGGAGTTATTGAAATAAAATGATAACCAAATAATAATCTCTTTTGACCAATTATTATTCTTTTATTTGTTAAAGCAACAGCACAAGTACTTATAATATCAGTAATACTATCGTTTCTTTGAGCATAAAAAGCATATAAAACTTTCTCACCATCATTTAAATGTCTTTCAACAACATCTGCATGCTTTTTTAATCTCCAACCAACTGTACCACCAATTTTTTTAAATTCTAATAATTTTTCATATACTTGACTCATATTTCCTCCATAAATTATTTATATTATATCATACTAGCTTTTATTTATCTATACATTTACTATTAAATTTAGATTTAGATTTAAAGAAATCTATTATTTCTTTTGTCAATTTATTATTTATATCTTCTTTAAACAAATTATGAGTACTTCCTTTAACAAATATTATTTTTTTCTTACATTTTAAAGTTTTAAAAACATAATCAACAGATGATTTAGGAACTACATTATCATTATCTCCCCATATTACTAATGTTTCTGTTTTTATATATTTTGGTGTTTCATAACACTTATCTACTAGTTTTTTAAATTCTGATACACAGTATAAGGGTAATTTAAATACTCTATTCATAGCCAATCTAAAACCATATTGTTTTATTATTTGTTGAGGTTTATGTACTATACTATCATAACTTAATTTACCATGATTATATCCAAAATATTCAAAAGCAGGAGCAGCTAAAACTAATTTTTTGAAATTATATTTTGTTGCAAGATATGAAGCAATTACTCCTCCCATAGAATGTCCTATTAAATATATTGTTTTATAACCCTTTCTCATTATATATTTAACTTGTTCTTCTGATTTTTCTATCCAAGATTCATATGTTATTTTGTCTTTAAAAACTCCATCATGACCAGGTAGAGTAAATGTAAAAACATCATATTTACATTCTAATTCTTTCGCGAGTTGTTCAAAATCATATACTCCACCAGCAAAACCATGAATTAATAAAACAGCTTTTTTAAATATTTTCATATCATCATCTCACATTTATTATAATACTTAATTTAAAAAAAAGAAAGTTAATTTAATACTTTCTCTAATTCTTCTTTTGATTTAAAACCAACTAATTTTTCTCTTAATTCACCATTTTCAAATATTAATAAAGTAGGTATTGACATAACTCCAAATTCACGTGCTAGATCCTCATCATTATCTACATCTACTTTATAAAAAGAATAATCTTTTTTTTCATTTGATAATTCTTCTAATATTGGTCCTAACATCTTACAAGGGCCACACCAATTAGCAAATAAATCAACTACTACTTTACCTGTACTTACTTTTTCTTCAAAGTTATCTTTATTTATAATTTCCATATTATTTCTCCATTTCTTTTATTGCAGTTGTTGCGGCTATTGAACCATCACTTACAGCTGTTGTAAGTTGTCTTAATTCTTTAACTCTTGTATCACCTGCAACATATATTTTATCAACATTAGTATGAACTCCATCATTAGATTTTATGTAACCTTTTTCATCTAATTCAATTATATCTGCAAATAATTCATTTTTAGGTTGTTGTCCTATTGCGATAAATAATCCATCTATTTCTAATATTTTATCTTTTTCATTTTCTTTTATTTCAATACTTTCAATTTTATCATTACCTTTTAATGAAATAATTTGTGAATTTAATATTAATTCTATATTTTCATTTTCTTTTATTTCATCTACATAGGTATCATCAGCTCTAAAGCTTTCTCTTCTATGAATTAAATATACTTTTTTACATATATTTGATAAATATAAAGCATCTTCTAGTGCTGCATTTCCTCCACCAACTACAGCAACAGTTTTATTTTTATAAAAATTACCATCACATGTAGCACAGTAAGAAATACCCCTTCCAATAAAATCTAACTCATTAGGTAGATTTAATCTTCTATTTTCAGATCCAGTCGCAAGTATTACTGCTTTCCCTTTATATGTATTTGAATTAGTTATTACTTCTTTTTCTTTAGTTATTTTTTTAACTAATTCATATTTTATTTCTCCACCTAATTTTATAACTTGATTATACATATTAGTTGCTAGATCAAATCCAGATATTGAATCTATTCCAGGGTAATTTTCAACCTTAGGAGCTTTTAATATTTGACCTCCATATGTTTTTGCCTCTAAAATCAGTATTTTTTTATTAGCTCTTAAAGCATATATAGCCGCTGTTAAACCTGCTGGTCCTGCTCCTACAATTATTATATCGTACATAGTTCCTCCTATTTTGATTTTGGTTTAAATTCTTTATCAAAATTCATACATTTGATTTTAAATTCATCATGTGTACATACTTTATCCATATCTACTCCGTACTCTAAACACATATTTTGTATTCTAGGAACGCATTCTTCAGTTGTGATTATTGAATAAAGCATACTAGGTTCTTCCTTAAAATTAAAGTCCCAAAACATACCATTTTCACTTTTTTTGAATGCAAATAAAGCTCCATATGGTAAATATTGATTATTTCTGTATTCTGCATTAAACAAGCTTCTTCTTACTTCATTTATACTTGTTGAAATATTATATTTTATCTCATCATCAACTTTTAATGTCCCAAATTTTATTATATCCCTTACCGTATCTAAATTACTAACACCATAGAAATTTATATCAGTTCCTTCAGGAATTACACTTTTCAAGACGCTTGCATATTCATCCTTTATCTGATCTCTTATTGCTTTATCTTTTGGTTCCTCTTCTCTCATATTTTCTTTTTCATACTTGAGACTTTTAGTTATTTTTAATCTATCTTCAATTAGATGACTATAATACTTTTCCATTCTATAATCTTTAGAATCGATTGCTATTTTTAAATCTTTTTTTAATTCTTCTAATTCATCAACATATTGTTTATATCTCTCGGTAACAAGACTTTTTGTTTCTAAATATCCCATGCTTTCACCATCCTATTTAAATTGTAACATTATAATTTTGATTTGTAAATTAAAACCTAGTTAATACTAGGTTTATTTAACTCTATCAATTAATAATTTCCCATCATTAATAATATATATTACCTCAATAGAACCATCTTCTTTACCAAATGATTTCTTTTCATTTTTGATTATATTTTTAAATGCTCCTATTTTTTTATTTCCTTTTAAATATTCTACTATATCAGTAATATCCACTTTATTTTCATTTTCCAAATTATAATTATTATAATAATTTAATACATCATATGGGTTTCCTATAATAAATTTATTATATTTTATTTTAAATTTATTCTCATTGACTTTAGATATTTTATCAATTTTAAAATATATTATTTGTTTATTTGCTATATCAGCTACTGTTAAATCATTATAATATCTAAAACTATTATTTGATGAATTATACATTATACCTTTAGATTGCATTGTAGGAGTTATACCTAAATCTAATATATCTTTTTCAGTAAATTGTTTACTAAATGTATTATTTATAAAATCTAATACTTCCTTAACAGTATATTCTTCATTATCGCTTGTATTATATAGATATTCCAAAGCAAAATTTAAGTATTTATCTTTATCTTCAGTTAATAGTTCTTCATAATAACTTGATAAATTATTACTTGTTTCTTCTAATTTTATTCTTTCTAAACTTGTTATATTTTTCTTTAGAAATATAACAGCAAATACTATTAAAATAATAAATATAACTGTATCAACTATTATTTTTTTATTATTTAATTTTTTTAATACTTCTTTCATATATCCTCCTATTTTACTTTATCAATTAAGACATTCTCATCTTCTATTACATAAGTAACTTTCACTTTTTTACCTTTTTTAGAATATTTTTCTACATCATCATCAATACTTCTTTTAATATCTAGACTATTACCACTACCTAATACATAATTTCTAATTGGTTCAATATCTTTTAAATCATATACATAGTTACCATTTTCATCAAGTCTACCTTCTACCTTATTATTTCTATCTATGTAATAATTTAACATTTCAATTACATCGTCTATTATATACTCTCTATATGTAACAACATATTTCTTTTTATTGATTTTACTTATTTTTTCTAGTTTATAGTATTTAATTTTATCTACTTTTGAACTATTGATTTTATATGTTTTTTTATCTATATTTGGTACTATACTTCTATCTACTAATAAAGGAGTAACACCCATGTTAACAATATCTTCTTCTTTAACTTTTTTAGTAAAATGTTCTTCTATAATCTTACATATTTCTTCTATTGTTAATTCATTTTTATGATAAACACTATTAGAATAATCTAATGCGAATAAAACATATTTATCGATTGAATCTTTATTATCTACTATATCTTCTAAATAATTAGATATTTCTTTTGTATCATTTTTAATCTTGTTTTCCTCTATTTCTGATATATTATTAGCAAAGAATATATAACATAGTGTAAATATTAGAAATATAAATACTAATATTATTAATATAGATACACCAACATTTTTCATAAATAATTCTTTTATTTTATTCATTATTATCATCCTTATCTTTTAAATAATTATGTATTTTTTGTTCCATTTCTGATCTTGAATAATCATATTTTTTCATAATATAAACTAATAATCCAACATCCGTTTTAACAATAAATGTGCCTGATTCTTCTTCTTCAATATAAATAATTGTTTTGTTTAATTCATCACAATATCTAACCAAATCATCTATTCTTTTTACAAAAGTAATTGTTTCATCTTCTATATTATAATTTGTATCAGAATAAACTAATAAAGAATCATATATTTTTAATATCTTAGATAGTCTTTTATCATAATCATTTTTTTCTTTTTTCTTAACAAACACTATAATGCATAAATATATAAATAGTATTAGTGTTAGTGTTATGGAAATAATAAAATAATTAATTAAATCATTATGAAATAGAATAAATGATATTAAGAATAAAACTAAAGTTATTAACGCTGTTATAATTTTTTTACTTAAATTTTCCATTATTCACCTCTTAAATATATTGAAGGATAAGCTATATAAGGTATTGTTAATATCACTTTTCCTATTACTTGTTCCTTTGAAACATAAAATGGATCAAAAGTATTATTTGAATCACCTTTTGTTCTAATAGTTTTATCCTTATTTATTTCATCAATTCTATGTATTACTATTATACCATTTTTATCCTTATAGGCAATAACATCGCCCTTTTTTAATTTTTCTTTATCATATGTTTTATCAATTACAACTGCATCTCCTATTTTAATAGCTGGTTCCATAGAAGGCGTTTTAATTCCCATTATTTTTATAGGACCTATACCAAAAACCATGCATGCTATTAACAATAAAACTATAATTATTATTATTTCCTTGGATTTAAACATTTTTTTAGGTGTAAATTTTATAACTTTTCTTGATTCTTCTACTATTTTAATAGAACCAATAAATGTTAAAAATGGTAATAATAAACTAGTTATACTTGTTACATAATCATTAAAATCAGGTAAAATTGGTACAAAATAGATATATGTATCAATTAATAATCTATAAATTAAATTACCTTTATAATCATTGTAATAACACAAATATGTACATAATATATTCTTCATTATAATTGGTAATATTGTTATTGTTGTAAATTTAAATATTTGTTCTAAATTACCAAATGAATCATATCTTATTAACATACATACTTCAAGCATACTTAATAAAATAGTAATTAATATTATAAATAATTTCTTGTCTTTATTAGCTCTTATATATATATATCTAAATAATTCTGTAAAAAGAATAATTGTAACTAATGGGATCATATTTTCTAAAATACCCGTTAGTCTTAATGAATAAGTATTAGATAAGAAACCAACGACTATTCCTACACCGTATATTATTATAAAGTACTTAATAATATAACCAATTACATTCTTATTTAAACTTTTATTTAAGTAATTATTAATTGTTTTTCTATAACCATAAATTATAAATGAAATAGTAGTTAATATAATTAAAAAAGAACTTGTAATTGACTCATTATATTTAAGTAAATAAGTGCATATTAAAAATCTATATACCAATATATAGACAAGAATTACTAAGCAAATTATTATATTCTTTATACTTCTATTCATAATATCATTCTCATAATAATTTTATCATTTTTATGTTTTAAAGTAAAGAAAAAGCAAGATAACTTGCTTAATTTGTAAATATTTGAGACCAGTATATTACTCCATTATATTCAAAGTAACCTATACCTATTTTTTTATAGTTTTTATTGACCATATTTTCATAATGACCTTGGGATTCTTTCCATGCTTCACACACTTCTATTTCAGTATCATAACCTCTTGCGATATTTTCACCAATAAATGTCATTTTAGTATTATCTATTTCAACAGTTGTAGAAAAATTAGTACCATTTGGTCTTGTATGTGAAAAATAATTATTAAAAGCTATTTCAAAAGCACGTAGCGTTGCTGAAATACTTAAATCTTCATCATATTCTAAATAATTTAAATTCAATTCATTTCTATATTTATTTGTTATATTTATTACTTCAAGTGACTTTGATTTGTTATTTTTTATATAATTTTTAGCATATTTCTTAATTATTGAATCTTGTTTATCACTAACTTCTATTTCAAGCATTTCATCTTTAACTTCTTTATTAATTGTTTTTCCTTTTATATCTTTTACATTATAATTAAGACAAATTAATAAAATAATTAGACTAGAAAAAATGCTTAGTATAAATCTAAAACCCCTATTAATCATTATAATTCCCCCTGATTAGTCGTTTATTATATCATGTTTTCTTAAAATTACAAATTATAATAGTATTTTAGACAAAAAAAATGATTATATACTAATCATTTTTGTGAATAAATTAATTCAATTGTTTTTTCAAATACATAATCTGAAGTAGCTAAATCAGCAGCATCTGTTAAATCAGGATATTCAAATGTAACTGTAACTGTTCTTTTAGCTCCTTTTGGTAAATTTATTGTATTTGTTGAATCTAAAGCTGGCATACCAGAAATCGTATATTTGAAATATGGTTCTGATGTTGCAGAAACTCTCTCAACAACATTATTTCTAACATGTTGTACAGAAGTACCATCTTCTTTAATATCAGTTAAAACAGCATCTAATGTACCATTATTACTTATATCAAATGTAAATGAAAATCTTTGATTTGGTTCTTTTAAACCAACTTGGAAATGTAATACTAATCCACCAGTATCAGCATTTTTAGTTGCTGTTATTGTTGGATTATCATTAGCATCTACACCATATGTAAATGTTTCAATAACATCTGATCCTTTAGTTATTTCAACTACATTTTCAGGATCAATTACAAATCTAGGTAATGTATCATCATCTACGTTATTAACTGCTAAATTTCTTAAATTAACATTCCATTTAACACTTTTAATAGTTGCACTACCATTGATAGTTAGTGTTTCTTTTAATTGAGCATATCCAAATGATATACCACCTATAATTGCTATGAATAAAGCAGTTATAAGGATTCTTCTACTTAAATTACTTTTTTCTCTTCTCATATTTCTACCTCGTATTCTAATTCATTATATCATTTTTTTTATTATTTTAAAAGCATTTTTTATTTAATATGCATTTTTCTTTTAAATTCTTCCATTTCATCGATATCATCTGACTTTTCTTCATCATTAATTATTACATCTTTTTTAGATTCGTCATTTTCAACCATGTTATAAATCATATCTTTTCTATCATCTTCATTTAATAAGAATTTCTTCTCTTCTTCTTTTTCTTGTTCATGACTTTCAATTACAACATCTTGTTTTTTTCCTTCAATTACTTCCTCTGATTTAGAAACATATTCTTCTTCTCTTTTTAGTGTAAATATATATGCTTGTGTATCATCAGTAACTAAAAATTCACAATATAAAGCTGTTTGAAAATAATAAATTGGTTTTCTTAATTCAAATTGAACATTGACTAAATCTTTAAAATATTTTGTTCTTACTATTTTTTTACCAGTTACTTTTGGTAAAGCTTCTACTTCTATTAATATAGAATCATAAGTTCTTAATATTTTTTTTAATTCTAATTCATATGAATCTTTCTTTTCTTTAAAACTAGTTATTAATAATATTATAAATATTATAGCTAATATAAGTGGAATTAAGGAATATAATTTACTACTAGCTGAAAATAAATAATATGTTAAAAATCCTGATACCAATATTAATAATAAATAAATAATACTCTTAATTTTCATGAATATCACCTTGTATTAAATCATTAAACCATATTGTAGGATATCCTAAACGTGGTATTCTAAAATCATTATATTTTCCTAACAACATATCTTCAGTAATTGCTTTATAAATATCTTTGTTATTTACATCATATCCTGATGTTATGTAAATATAATTATTTTTTCTAGTAATAACATCTATTACTGTTTTTTTGTCTAATTTATAAACTATTATATCTCCAACATTATAATCTGAATAATCAATTTTATTTACTAAAATTAAATCTCCTTCACTTAATCCTTTTATTTCATCTGTATTAACACCAACAATACTATACTTAAATTTAAATGATGTTAAATATATAACTAATAAAACTATTATAATAAGTGGGATTAATAATATTGTTTTTATTTTTTCACTTCTATTTTTCTTTTCACTTAAATTTACAGATATCATCTTAGAAGTACAAATAAATATTATAGAAGGAAGTAATACTCCAATTATAGAATATAAGTAATTTCCCAAATCAGGAACATAAGGAACTATAAACTTATATATTGTAAGTGGGATTACATAAATAATACATGAATGGAATCCTACTTGATATGTTAAATAACTCATCAATATATTTTTAAATGTAATTGGTACAATCTTAACTGTTATAAAAATAAAGATTGATGCTAATGTATTTTCTAATTGATAGAAATTGAAAGCAATTTCTAATAAAATTATAGCCATTGTTATGTATGATATTAATTCTTTTAAATCTTTATTAGCACTTATAAATACGTATCTAAATATTTCAATAGCA
>JAEEGL015043517.1_pt1 | contig 11228 bp, 7 predicted proteins | sample 9134231 | NCBI WGS metagenome assembly JAEEGL01 (sample SAMN16246548, study PRJNA631951) | gut metagenome | biome: gut microbiome; feature: rumen; material: fiber-attached | host: Bos | place: Iran: Karaj | collected 2018-10
GCGCGACCACCGGTCCGGAGATCTGGCGCGACACGGCCGGCGAGGTCAACATCTTCGTCGCGGGCGTCGGCACCGGCGGCACGATCACTGGCGTGGGCGAGTACCTGAAAGCGCAGGACCCCTCCGTCAAAGTAGTGGCGATCGAGCCCCAGAGCTCCCCGGTCCTTTCCGAAGGCCACGCCGGACCGCACAAGATCCAGGGCATCGGCGCCGGCTTCGTGCCCGACGTGCTGAACACGAAGGTGTACGACGAGGTGATCGCCGTGGCCAACGAAGACGCGTTTGCCACCGCCAAACTGCTGGCCCGCAAAGAGGGCGTGTCCGTGGGCATTTCCTCCGGCGCGGCGCTGTACGGCGCGCTGCAGCTGGCTAAAAGGCCGGAAAACGCGGGCAAGACCATCGTAGCGCTCCTTCCGGACAGCGGCGACCGGTACTATTCCACTCCGCTGTTTACCGAGGCGTGACGCGGTCAACGTGAAGCGGGTAATTATCTGATACGGACAACGACCGGCGCCGCGGGCAACTCCCGGCGCCGGTTTTTTTGATCAATGCCTGCGGCGGCCCAAGCATCCTGCCTGGCGGCCGCGCTGTCGGGGATCGCTCGTTCGTCCGAATTCTCGCCCGTTCAACCGAATTCTTGCTCATTTTTGCCCGGCGTTTTTCAATTTTCTAAACAAAAAACGCAATATCTGTTTTTTTGTGCCATTTCATGCTCATTTTTCAGTCCGTAGCGGACATAGACGACGACAATTATGGTCGATTTCATCTCTTTGAACCACTTTTCCGGCCTCGGGGCCCCTCTGCGACACTTCAGAGATGTTTCAGAGGCGCTTCCGAAGTGCTTCAGGATGCTGCAGAGAGGTTTCAGGGGACTCACGGACGTTGACGCATGCATCTGACCGGTCAGAGAAGGCGCCCGGCGAGGATAAAAATTGACAAATTGCGTATTTTGTTCCATTTTCTGAAAAAGCAGTATGTTGAGAAGGCGCCCGAAGACGTTGCCCGAAGACGTTGCCCGGAGCCGTTGCCCGAAGACGTTGCCCGGAGCCGTTGCCCGGAGCCGTTGCCCGGAGCCGTTGCCCGGTCAGACGATCTCGCAGATCTCGCGGATGATCGGCGACGGGCGATTGACAGACCGCGGCCTGAATAATATAATTCGGATAGAAAAACTTCACTGACGAAAGTGAAAAGCGATTCAATTTGGAGGAAAGAGACAATGAATGGCGCCGTTGACCCGGGGAACGATCAAAAAAACGAACAAAACAGCAAAAACGACAAAACCAACAAAACCAACAAAACCAACAATAACAACAACAGCAGCGGCCTCAAGCTGAAGCTCATTATTGCCGCCGCGGTGCTGGTGCTGATCATCGTGCTGCTTATTGTGCTTTTGCCCAAATGCGGCGCATCCAAAAAACCGGGGCCCGGAAAACCGGGCGGCACCGGCATTGCCCCCGCAAACAGCGGAGATCCGGCGCAGAATGAGCCCGGCGACGGGACCCACTTCCACACTTTCGGCAAATGGACGGAACTTGCGCAGCCGGACTGCACCAACCCCGGCCGGCGCGAACGCACCTGCACCGAATGCGGGTTCGTGCAATCCCAGAACACGTCGCCCCTCGGGCACGACGGGCACAATAACGAATGCGTCAGATGCGGGAAAAAGGCGGATATCGAGCATCTCGCGATATCCGAATACGCGAACGGCGACGGGCTCTGGATCACCAACGGCAGGGAGCTTGACGCCGCCGACGTGCTGATCCCCGACGTGATCGACGGGGTGCCGGTGGTGTGCATTGCCGCCGACGCGTTCAACGGCAACGAAGCGATCATCTCGGTATCGCTGCCCGACAGCGTCACGCAGCTCGGGACCTTCTGCTTTGATTATTGTCCGAACCTGAAAGCGGTCCGCTTCGGAAGAAACATCAGGAACCAGTACACGACGGTGATCAACGGCTGCCCGAACGTCGAATACCTCTGCGTCGAACCCGGCAATCCCAGCCTTCACAGCGACGGCAACTGCGTCATCGAGACCGAGACCAAAACGCTGATCCTGGGCTGCGGCAACAGCGTGATCCCCGATGACGGCAGCGTGCTCAGTCTGGGCACCTATTCCTTCCAGGGTTGCTTCAGCGTCAAATCGATGACCGTGCCCGCGCCGGTCAACACGCTTTACACCAATGCGTTCTACCACTGCGTGAACCTGGAGTCGATCCTGATCGCCGACAGCGTGACGTCCATTGAGTCCGGCGCCTTATCCAAATGCACGTCGCTGAGATCGGTGCGCCTGCCCGCGCATCTCAAAAAGCTCGAGGATTCGCTGTTTGAATACTGTTCGGCGCTGGAGGAGATCACCATCCCGAAAGAGGTGGAAGAGCTGAACTTCAGCTGTTTTGAAAGCTGCACCGCGCTGAAGACTGTACACATTCCCCGCAGCGTGACCAGGATCAACAACTATGTGTTCAAATATTGTTCCGCGCTGGAAACGGTGTATTTCGGCGGCACGAAGGAGCAGTGGAATGCGGTCAAACGGGGGGACAGCAACAAGAGCCTGGAAGACGCTAAGATCGTGTATGAGCATTGACGACCGGCCTGAGACGGGGGGAGCGCCGTGGAACTGAGCATTGACGACCGGAACACGCTGCGGGAACTGGGGACGCGCTACATGACGTACGCGTTGTCCGAGAAGAACGCCGAAAAACGGCAGCTGTGGCGTGCGCTGAACGACGGCACGATGCTGAAGCCCATGGTGGCGATCGATCAGATGCCGTGGAACGAGCTGGACGTGGACGGCTTCCTCAACTGCACGGTCGCGGACCCGTATTTTCGCCGCGTGGAATGGAAGCTGCGGTCGGAGATATATAAATGGGAGCGTCTGCCCGCGGATATGGTGCTGAATCCGTACATTTTGCTGCCCCGGCCCGTAGGAAATACCGGCTACGGCCTTCACGCCGAACACGAGGCGCTGGCGGTGACGGACGCGACCAGCAGCGTGGTGTCGCAGCGCTACGTCAATCAGTTTCGCGAGCCTGAAGATATCGAAAAGATCAAAACGCCGGCGGTGAGCATTGACCGCGCCGCCGAGGCGGAGCTCGCCGCGCTGGCGCAGGACGTGTTTGACGGGATCGCCCCCGTGCGGATGCAGGGCATTATCCTGCACCTCGGGTTCTGGGATTTTATTGCCCAGTGGATGGGGGTGGAAAACTGCTACATCGAGCTGATGGACCGCCCGGAAATGATGCACGCGATCATGGAAAAACTTACCGTCGCGACGCTCAGCGAGATCGGGCAGATCAACGCACTGGGGCTGTACGATGTCAACACCAATTCCTGCCACTGCTCCTACACTTTTTCAGATCAGTTGCCGTCCGTCGACTGCGACCGGGACAATCCGACCTCCCGCGATGGCTGGGCTTTCGGCATGGCACAATTGTTCACGTCCGTCTCGCCGTCGATCACCGCCGAATTCGAGGTACCCTACATGCAGCGCATTTTCCAGCATTTCGGAGCGGTATACTACGGCTGCTGCGACCGGCTGGACGACCGCCTCGATGTGGTCTGCCGGATGCCCAACATCCGCAAGATATCGTGCAGCCCCTGGAGCGACCGGGAGAATTTCGCGGCCAACCTGCCTTCCCGCTGCATCATGTCCAACAAGCCCAATCCGGCGCTGCTGGCCGGTCCCTCTTTTGACGAGGATGCCGTACGCGCCGATCTGCGCCGCACGATCCGCGCCGCCCGGAAGCACGGTCTCCGACTGGAGCTGATCCTGAAAGATATCAGCACGGTTAAGTACGAGCCGGAGCGGCTCTGGCGCTGGGCGGAGATCGCGGAGGAAGAGACGTGCAGGGAGCGCGTGCCGGATTAGTTATTCAGCTGTTATTCAATTTTGCCAATTTGTATTTCTTTGTCCCAGATCCCGCGCTTCACGGCGCCGAAGATGTTGGTGCGTAGCATTTCGTTGTCCATCGGGAGCTCGCGAAGAAGCTGCTTCATGCGGGAGCGTTCGCTGTCGTTGTCCGCGGGGCAGGGATTGTGCACGACCGGCGTGCCGGAGAGGCGCGCGTATTGACGGATCTCCCGTTCCTCGACGAACAGAAACGGCCGGATGACGTGCACGCCCGCGCGTTCCAGCCAGGCGTCCGGTTCGAAGCAGAAGAAGCGTCCCTCGAAAAACAGGCTGAGCATGGCGGTCTCGATCACGTCATCCTTGTGGTGGGCCAGCGCCACGACGTTGCAGCCCAGGGAGGCGGCGGTGGAGTTGAGGGCGCCGCGGCGGAGGTTCGCGCAGAGGGCGCAGGGGTTCGGCTCTTTCCGGATGTCAAAAACGATCTCGGCGATCCGGGTGTCAACGACCTCCAGCGGTACGCCGAGGCTGTCGCAGAACTCGCGGATCGGGGTGTCGTCAACGCCCTCGAACCCCAGCGAGACGTGCACCGCCCGCAGTTCGAAACGCTTCGGGTAAAAGCGTTTTAACTGGGCCAATACCGCCAGCAGCGTCATGCTGTCCTTGCCCCCGGACAATCCCACGCATACCCGGTCGCCCTCTTTGATCATATCGTAATCCTGCACCGCTTTTCTGGTCAGGCTGAGCAGGCGCCGCATAATATCTTTAGCCGTCATTGCATGCTTTCTCCGTGATACGCGGGTCTGACCCCTTGCTTAAAAAGCGGGTCTGACCCCGTGCTTAAAAAACTCAGCCCAGGTAGCGGAAGCTCAGGCGGCCGAGGGGCAGGGATTTGCCCGAAATGTAATAGTCCATGATGTCGGAAGGATGCTCGATGCCGTCCGCCAGCTTGAAATAGAGCCGGTTCACGTCGGACGCCATGCCCAGCGCCGCGCGGGGGAGCTTCACCTGCATCACGCTTCCGTCCACGCGGAATTCCGCCTCGCCCGCCGCCGCGGAAGTGAAGTCGGAACTCAGCTTTTCGACGGTCAGCGCGCCGCCTTCGGTCACGCCGCGGCCGACTACGAACTCATAACCTTCCCAGCCTTTTTTCTCTACCTCGCCGATGCCGATCAGCAGGTTCATCCAGCCCTGATCGCCGGCTTCGCGGGGCTTGATCGCCTCCGTCGCCTTCAGCATGAAGTAGAAATTGTCCGCGTCCTGCGCCACCCGGATCTCCGTCACGTTGTTGCGCGCCTCCGCCTGCGTGTACTTCAGCGAAGGAACGGCGCCGTTGCTGTTGCGGGGCTTGTTGACCACGATCGGATCGCGGAAGACCGCCTCAACGTTGTCCCAGGCAGACAGATCCGACGTCATGGGGATCGTAACGGGGACAGACTTCAGCTGCGCGCCGGCGGGGATCTCCACGTCCTTGTATTTGCGGATGTTCTGCGCCAGCTGGATGTAGAACGCGTCGTTGTAGCCGCCTTTCATCATCTCGGCGTCGCGGGAAAATTCCATGTTGCAGAGGTCGACCATCGCCCACTCGCCGTCGTACATCATTTTGCCCGCGGTCCACTCGTTCCAGCCCGTCACGAACACGATGCGCGGGTCTTCCTTGATGGCAACGTCCCACGTCGACTGGAAGAACTGACCTTCGTATGCCTTTTCCGGCTCGTTCTTTTTGGTGTCAACGTTCCAGCCGCGCCCCCAGTTTTTAGCGCCCCGCGTGACGGAGAAGGACATGGGCAGCGCGGGATGGCTGGCAACGGCGACGTTGATGACTCCGTTGTGCACCGGCGCGGGATACGACCACTCGATCCACGGGAAACCGTTTTCTTTGTACGCGTCGCTGGGCCATTGGGAATCGCGGAACGTGAAGTAGTTCAGGATCTCGTCCGGCAGTTCCGACGAAACGTAATTCTTTTCGCGGCTGCGGACTTCCCGCTGATCGGCGGCGGCGCTGATGTTGCCGATGATCAGCGGTTTGCCGTCCAGATAGTACCAGACGTCCTTCAGGTTTTCTTTTTTGTAATAAGAGTTGTACAGGTGGGTGATCACGCGGTGGGAGTAGGCGTTGGTGTAGAACACCAGTCCGGGCGGATTCCAGCCTTCGTCGATCATTTTGCGGCATTCGTTCATGATCTTGGACACGACCGTGTCGTACGTTACGGCGTTGGTGACGTCGAACCCGAGGAAGTCAACGCCCGCTTCAGTGAGCAGCGCCAGATGGCGGCGGATCACCCAGCTGTCGGCGGAATTGTAGTAGCCCCAGAGCGGCTCGCCCCAGAAGAACACGCCGCCGTTGGTGGGAGCGACCTCGTTGTCCTCGAAAAACATATTTTTTATGCCGTCTTCCTGCGCGATGAGTTCGGTGACGTTGACGATCTGCTGGCCCCCGTGCTGACCGCCCGTGCAGAAGTAAAAGATGCCCACGTCGCGCGGTTTGTCGGTCTTGCTGCCCGCGTTGCCGTCGAAAGTGCGTTCGAACTGGTCGATGCCCGCCACATAATTCGCGGTATACCCGTTTTTGTAGTACTCCGCCGCTGTCAAGTCTTCAAGCGTCGTCACTTTGATCTCCTCCTTCGGTCGTTTGCCGCCGTCTCCGGCGCACGCGGTCAATGCCGCGGCTATACACATGCACGCCAGCAGCATTGCCGCCGCGCGGATGATCCGTTTGCCCGCCTGTACTTTCATTGCTCTGTTCCTCCCAGATGTCTGATAAATGTCTTTCCCGCCGCGTGTATCTCGACGTCAACGGGCACCGTGCTTTCCAGTGTAAATTCCGGCAGTTCCGATGCGGAGGTCCGTCCCCCTGCCAGCAGCGTCACGCTGCCGCCCTTGAACGGATACCGCCGGATGCCGTGCGCGTCCGTCAGGGCCACGTGCCATACGATACGGTTTTTTAGGGCCTCGGGCCGAATGCCGAACACGTATTCGAACAGCACGGAGATCGGCGCCAATCCGGTCCAGCCCACAAAGTCGTTCTTAGCCGGATTGCCCGGCGCGGGCTGCTCCGGCGCGTAGTTTTCGTAAAGCGTGCCGGTGCGCTCGAAAACGGCGGTGACGTTGTCAACGTAATTCCGCGCGATCTCATGCGCCAGCTGCTCTGCCCGGGGCGTACCGGTGTTGCCCAGCGCTTTCAGTACCATATAATTTGTCGGCGCCCACACCGAACCCAGCCAGTAGCCGCCGTCCGCCCGGTAATGCGGATCGTCCGCCGCCAGCGTGGGTATACGCACCGGCCGGTTGAATTCCTTCGGATCGTCCAGATGTTCGATAAACGCCGCGCGCCGTTCCTCCGGCACCAGCCCCGCCAGCAGCGTCCAGTACGCGCCGACGGTCTTGACCCCGCTGAGCGAACCGTCCCGGCGGCGGTCGTAGTAGAAATTGTCCGCGCCGCTCCACATCGTGTCGTTGATCACGCGCTTCAGAAACTCCGCCTCTTCCGCGAGCCAGCCGGTCTCAGCTTCCCGGCCCAGCAGTCTGCCCATTTCGGTCAATATCCGCCCGCTCAGATACTGCTGCGCGCAGGTGTCGATCCAGCTCATGAAGCCGTGGGACATGGCGGGGTCAAATTCCGCGGCGGCGCGGGGCTGATTGTCCATGCCGCACGCCAGCCCGCAGCTCCAATACGTGCCGTCCTGCCAGGAGCGGTTTCGCTGCAGCCAGCGGTGATACGCCAGCAGCGGGTCGAACACTTTGCTTAAGCGCGCGGCGTCGCCGGTAGTCTGATAGTACTCCCACTCCGCCCATGGCAGAATATTCGGCCCGGTGGAGGCGGGGTCGTCGCGGCTGAACTGCTCGCGCCCGTCGAGTTCGTTGATCTCGCGGCTGATGAAGCCGTCGCGATGCTGGTGCGCGTAGAAATTGTCCAGCGTCTGCTGAAAATCGAAGGCCGCCGCGCCGTATTTGCCGAACATCACGATGAAGGACGAGTCCCACATAAACAGGAACCCGTTGAACGCGGTGTCAATAAAATCCGACACGAACCCGGCCTCCGCCCGCGCTTTGCGCAGGTTCCCGAACGCCAGCTGCCACGCCTTGCGGTACGCGCGGACAACGTCCTCTCTGCCTTCCCACACCGGCTCCGGCAGCAGTTCCGCAGCGCTGTCGTACGTGGGCAATTTTAAACACGGGGACAGACCCCCGCCTGAACGGCGGAGCTCCGCGTAACTGTTTTTGGCCGCGTGGGGGTCGGCAACTGCGAACAGATTGCCGTCGATCGTAAATTTATCAGACATTTTGCCTCACGTCCTTCGAAGAGAATCACTACCGTCATTATTTTATATATAAGGCGGCGGGAAGTCAATGCAAAATGGCATGTGAAAACCGGAGAAAATCAGTTGCAATTGACCGTTGCAATTGACCGGGATTCGGGAGATAATGATACCGGCTTCAATCTTCATTCAATGATCGCCCGTATAATGGCGGCAGAACGGTACGAAACGAAGGCGGGTGCTTTATGAAAATACTGCTGGCGGAAGACGAAAAAAGAATGAACCGCGCGCTGTGCGAGATATTGCGGCAGGAAAAATACGAGGTCACGGCGGTGGACAACGGCGAGGACGCGCTCTGTGAGATAGAGGGCGGGCTGTACGATATCGTTGTCCTCGACGTCATGATGCCGGGAATGAACGGCTTTGACGTTGCCCGCGAAGCGCGCCGGGCCGGCATACGCACGCCGATCCTGATGCTCACCGCCAAAAGCGAGACCGACGACAAAGTCGAGGGCCTGGACAGCGGCGCGGACGACTATCTGACCAAGCCGTTCATGACAAAAGAACTGCTCGCGCGGCTCCGGGCGCTGGGCCGCCGCAGCCTTCCGACGAACGACGGCAGCCTCACGTACGGGGACCTGACGCTGGACGTGAAAAACGCCGCGCTGAAATGCAGTAACGGCCAGAGCGTGCGGCTGGGAGAAAAAGAGCTCCGGATCCTCGAATATCTTATAGCGAATCAGGGGCAGGTGCTGTCCCGCGAACAGATCGCGCTGAAGATCTGGGGATACGAGAGCGACGCGGAGTACAACAACGTCGAGGTGTATATGTCATTTGTCCGCAAAAAACTCGCCTTCGTGGAAACGCGCTGCGAGATCAAGGCGATCCGCGGGCTCGGATACGAACTGAGGTGCCGCGATGTTCAGTAAAACTAAACGGAAAATAGTATTTACGGTCGTTTTCTCGCTGCTGGCGCTGCTGGCGGTGACACTTACGACCATTTATCTGTCCAACCGGTTCGCGATCAACGCCGAAAATCTGCGGACGCTCAGGACCTACGCGCAGCGGTATTCGCTCGCGGGCCAGCAGCCCAAACCGGCGGACAACGAAAGACCCGACGGAAGGCCCGGAAACAGGGAGGACAAAAACGAGCCGCGGTTCCAGTTATCAACGTTCTACTCGGTCGCGTTTTCGGAAGAGGGCGAGGTGCTCGCCGTCAACAACGGCAACAGCGCGCTCCGGAGCGAAGACGAGCTGATCCGGCAGGCGTCCGCGCTCATGAAGGGCGGCAAAAAAAGCGGCCGGAAAGGCGATCTGACGTATCTGGTGGAGGACAAAGGCGAGTACACGCTCGTCGCTATGCTCGACAGCACGATCAGCGAAGGCAACCAGACGGTACTCATCCGCCAGATGCTCATCATCGGAGCCGCCGCCATGGCGGTGCTCGCCGTTGCAGCGATTTTTATCGCACGCCGCATCGTGAAGCCGCTGGAAGAAAACGACAAACGCCAGAAACAGTTCGTATCCGACGCGGGCCACGAGCTCAAGACGCCCATCGCGGTCATTTCCGCCAACAGCGAACTGCTCCGGCGGGAGGCGGGGGACAGCGAGTGGCTGGACAATATCGATTACGAAAACGAACGCATGTCCGACCTGGTAAAACAGCTGCTCTTCCTGTCAAAAGCCGAGAGCGGCGGCCTGCCCAAAGAGACCGTGGATCTTTCCCGCCTGGTGGACGGCGAAGTGCTTCCGTTTGAGAGCCTCGCGTTCGAAAAAGGCGTTCGCATCGAGTCGCGGATCGAGCGGGGCGCGACTGTTGACGGCAATCCGAACCAATTGCGGCAGCTCGTCTCCATCCTGCTGGACAACGCGTTGTCCCACGGTACCGGAGATACGATCGAACTCACGCTGCGCCGCGAGAAGCATACGGCGCTGCTGACCGTGCAGAACCGCGCGGACCCCATCGGCGCGGAGCAGCTGGAGCGCCTGTTCGACCGGTTTTACCGCTCCGACGCGGCAAGAAGCGGGAACGGCTCCCATTACGGACTCGGCCTTTCCATCGCCAAAGCAGTCACGGAACTCCATGGCGGCACGATCCGCGCGGAGTACAAAAACGGCACGGCGATCTTCACCGCGGCGATCCCCGAAAAAAAGATTTAAACATTCAATCTTCTTTCAATCCTCCTCCGTATAATTGCAATTGCAAACAGGCGGGGACACAGTTTCCCCGCGGAAGGAGGCAAGGATATGAAAAAAGTACTTACAATATTGACGGCGGTAATGATGGCGGTGATGCTGGCGGTGTTTGGCGCCTGCACGGTCAGAAACACGGACGGCAACGGAGCCGCATTGACCGATTCCGCCGCGTCGGTCAGCGTTCAGCTGGAAACGGCTGTGACATCGGTCACAGATCAGGATATTGACGCCGAAGAGGCTACAGGCACATTCGAACTGACAACGGAAGACGGCGCGTTCACCGTATCCGGCAATGTTTACACGATCTCCGCCGCGGGTACGTACACGGCCACCGGCCTGCTGGAGGGGCAGCTCGCGGTCAGCGCGGGAGAGGACGATGAAGTGGTCATCGAGCTTTCCGGCGCGACAATTACTTGCGGCACCGATTCGCCGATCAAGGTGATCTCCGCCGGCAAAGTCGAGATCTCGGCGAAAAAAGGCACGGAAAACGTCATCAACGATACCCGCAGCGCCAAAAAACAGGACTCCGAAGGGCAGGGCGCCGGCGCGATCTGGGCGGATTGCGACCTCAAACTCAAGGGCAACGGCACGCTGGTAGTGAACGCCGGCTACAACAACGGCATCCACACGACCAAGGATCTTACGATACAAAACCTTACTCTAAAGGTCTCCGCGTACAACAACGCGCTTAAAGGCAACGATTCTGTTAAGATGCTTAGCGGCACGGTCGTCGCGATCTCCACCAACGGCGACGGCGTGAAGACTGAAAACACCGACGTGAACAAAAACGGGATGACCCGGGGCGACATAACGGTTTCGGGCGGCGTATTGACCGTCTACGCGGCCGGCGACGGATTCCAGGCGGCGCACGATTTTGAATTGACCGTCGGGGACAGCGGCGAAGCGCCGGTCGTCACCGTATTCAC
>JAEEGL016124329.1_pt1 | contig 11228 bp, 8 predicted proteins | sample 9134231 | NCBI WGS metagenome assembly JAEEGL01 (sample SAMN16246548, study PRJNA631951) | gut metagenome | biome: gut microbiome; feature: rumen; material: fiber-attached | host: Bos | place: Iran: Karaj | collected 2018-10
ATTTCACTTGTTATTCTAAAAGATTTTTCAACCATAATATCACTCCTTTATAATAAATTATCTAAATTATCTTTAATGATTTGTGAATCATATTTAAATAATATCTTAATTGTATTACCAGTTACAAAGACACCAGCTTCTGCCATTTCTTTTAATTTATCAAATATAGCTTTTTCTGTATCCTTTAAATCAATTTTTAATCTTCCATTTAACACATCTACTTTATCTATATTATCTTTGCCACCAAGTGATAATAATAATTCATTCATAAATTCATCATCTACTTTTACATGGCCTTTATTCTTCTTTTTAAATTTTAAGATTATTAATACCAAAATTATTAACAATATTAATACACTTACCGCAATAATTGTTATTAAGATAGGCATTGATAATAAAAATGATATATTATTTATTTTTCCCATCGACAAACCTCATCAATATATTATAATTATATAAATTTATGACTTTATTATCAAGTGATATAATTTATTTTTATTATAAATAATAAAATAATTATAAATAATCGAACTAAATAAATTAAATAGTTTATCTAAAACAATATTTACATTTTTTATTAAAAAAGACTGATTTTCATCAGTCTTTATAACCAAATTTTTGATAAAATTCTTCTTTAAATTCTAAGAATTTATCATTCTTTATTGCTTCTCTTATTTGTCTCATCATGTTCTTTAAAAAATACAAATTATGATAAGTTATTAATCTCATTCCTAAGATTTCATCTGATCTTATTAAATGATTTAAATAACCCTTTGTATAATTTTTACATGTATAACAATCACATTCTTCATCAAGTGGGCTATGATCTTTAATTAATGTAGCCTTTTTTATTTGTAATTTACCCTTTGATGTAAAGGCGGTACCATGACGAGCATTTCTTGTAGGAAGTACACAATCAAACATATCAATACCATTTTCTACCGCGTTTAAAATATCATCAGGAGATCCTACACCCATTAAATATCTAGGCTTATCCTCTGGCATTAAATCCTTTAAATATTTTAACATTTCATACATGTCTTTTTTACTTTCACCAACTGAAAGTCCACCTATTGCATAACCATCAAAGCCAATTTCCTTTAATGTATCTATACTATATTTTCTTAAATCCTTATATCCTGCACCCTGAACAATTCCAAATAATGCTTGATTAGGATTTTTATGGGCATCTTTTCCTCTTTTAGCCCAACGCATAGTTCTTTCTACTGAATCCTTTAAATAATCATATGATGCATGAAATGGTGGACATTCATCAAAGCTCATAATAATATCTGCACCTAAATTATTTTGTATTTCAATCGATTTTTCAGGTGATAAAAATAATTTATCTCCTGATTTAGGATTTACAAAAGAAACACCTTCTTCTGTGATTTTTCTTGTTTTAGATAATGAGAAAACCTGGAATCCTCCACTATCTGTAAGTAAGGCACCATTCCAAGACATAAAGCCTCTTATGCCACCAAATTCTTTAACAATTTCATCACCTGGTTGAAGCCATAAATGATATGTGTTACCTAATATTAAGCCATCAGATACTTCTTCAATTTCCTTAGGAATTAATGTTTTTACTGTAGCTTGAGTTCCAACAGGCATAAAAATAGGTGTCTCAAAATCACCATGTGGAGTGTGCATAATACCATATCTTGCACCTGTTTTTTTATCTACATGTAAAAGCTCATAAGAAAACTTCATTATCTAATCCTCTTAATTGTTTGAATCTTTACTTCTTTTAATGGTTTATCATTATAATCTGTTTTAACTGAAGCAATTTTATCTACTACTTCAATACCAGATATTACAGCTCCAAATGCGGCATATTCACCATCAAGGTAATCTGCATCACGATGCATAATGAAAAATTGGCTTGATGCTGAATTTGGATTTTGGGCTCTAGCCATTGATATTACACCTCTTGTATGTTCAAGTGGATTATCAAAGCCATTTGATTTAAATTCACCAACGATATTTTTATCACTTCCACCCATACCATTTCCTTTAGGATCTCCACCTTGAATCATAAAGCCAGAAATGACACGATGGAATATTAAACCATTATAAAATTTTTTCGCAACTAAATATAAAAAATTATCTACTGTTTTAGGTGCTACCTTAGGAAATAGCTCCAAAGTCATTTTACCAAGATCACCCATATCAATTTCAATTTGGGGATTTGCTTGATCAATTAATTCTTCAAATAACATAATTTATTCTCCTTTTTTTATTATTCTATAAACATCGCATCTCCAAATGAAAAGAAACGATATTTTTCTTCTACAGCCTTATTATAAGCTTCTAAAATAAATTCTCTTCCAGCTAAGGCTGATACTAACATAATTAAAGTAGATTTAGGTAAATGGAAATTAGTAATTAAGGCATCAATTGCTTTAAATTTATATCCTGGATAAATAAAAATAGATGTTTCTTTACATTCAGGATAAAATAAACCATCTTCATGAATAGCACTTTCTAAAGTTCTTGTAGATGTAGTTCCTACAGATATAATTCTTTTACCATTTTTCTTAGCTAAATTTAATCTTTCAGCTGCTTCCTTTGATATATCATATAATTCAGAATGCATTGGATGCTTAGTAGGATCATCTTCTGTTACAGGACGGAATGTACCAAGTCCTACATTTAATGTAACATAAATTAATTCAACACCCTTTTCTTTAATTTTTTCAAGAAGCTCAGGTGTAAAATGTAATCCTGCAGTAGGTGCCGCAGCTGAGCCAGGATTTTTCGCATATACAGTCTGATACATATTTTTATCCTGAAGCTTTTCATGAATATATGGTGGAAGTGGCATCTCACCTAAGGAATCTAATATTTCAGGTAAAATTCCATTATAAATTAATTTAAAATGACAAATACCCATATCTTCCTTACTTACACATTGACATTTTAATCTACCATCACCAAATGAGATGATTGAACCAATTTTAACTCTTTTTTGAGGTCTTGTTAAAGCTTGCCAAATATTATCACCAGTATCCTTTAATAATAATACTTCTATTACAGCTCCTGTATCTTCCTTATGACCAATTAATCTTGCAGGAATAACCTTTGTATCATTTAAAACTAATACATCATCCTTTGATAAATAATCGATGATATCATAAAAATATTTATTCTCTATTGTCTTTTTTTCTCTATTTAAAACCATTAATCTTGCTCCATCACGATTTTTAAGTGGTGATTGAGCAATAAGTTCTTCTGGCAAAAAATAATCAAAATCATTAGTTTTCATCAGAAAATAACCCCTTATAATAATTTACTTTTAATTTTTTAAAAGCTTTTTCTGTTGCAACTCTACCTCTTGATGAACGCTTAATATAGCCTTGCTGTAACAAATAAGGCTCATAAACATCTTCAATAGTTGATACTTCCTCTGAAATAGATGCAGCTAAAGATTCAACCCCTACAGGACCACCATGGAATAAATTAATTATAGCTTTTAAATATCTATAATCAGTATAATCTAAGCCATCATCATCTACACCAAGCTTTTCTAATGCTTTTTTTGCAATATCAAGAGAGATTTTTCCTTCATTTTTAACATATGCAAAATCGCGTACTCTTCTAAATAATCTATTACAAATTCTTGGAGTACCTCTTGATCTTTTTGCAAGTTCAACACAAGCTTCATCATCAATAATAGTTTCATGCACTCTTGCAGTTCTTCTTGTAATATCTGCAAGTTCATCTTGATTATAATAATCTAGTCTTATAACAACACCAAAACGATCTCTTAATGGTGCAGATATATCACCAAATCTAGTTGTTGCACCAACTAAAGTGAAAGGAGGAAGATCAATTCTAATGCTTCTTGCTTCACTTCCTTGACCAACCATAATATCTAGGACATAATCCTCCATAGCTGAATATAAAACTTCTTCAACATATCTAGGAAGACGATGAATTTCATCAATAAATAAAACATCCCCCTCATCTAAAGATGATAATACAGCTGCTAAATCACCAGAACGTTCAATCGCAGGACCAGATAATGTTTTAATATTAACACCCATTTCATTCGCAATAATTTGCGCAAGTGTAGTCTTACCAAGGCCAGGAGGACCATATAATAATGTATGGTCAAGTGCTTCATTACGCATTAAAGATGCTTTAATATATACATCAAGCATTTCTTTTGCATCTTTTTGTCCAATATATTCTTTTAAATATTGAGGTCTTAAAGATAAATCATCATCTTCATTTAATTTTTCAGGATCAATGACTCTTACATCCTCATTTAACATATCTTCTTTATTCATAAAATCCTACTTTACTAATAATTTTAAAGCATCCTTAACTAATACATTAATTTCTTTACTATCATCTAGCTTCTTTAAAACGGAATCAATTTCTTTTGAAGAATATCCAAGAGAAAGTAATGCTTCTTTAACATCACCTAATTTATTATTCATAACCTCAGGAGTATCAAAATTAAGTTTACCCTTTAAATCAAGAATAATTTGAAGTGATGCCTTCGCCCCAATACCAGGGAATTTCTTTAAATATTTATCATCTCTTGCTTCAATTGCTCTTACAATTTCACCTACAGAGCCAGTTGCTAAAATTGATAATGCACTTTTAGGACCAATGCCTGAAACAGATATTAATTTTAAAAATAATTCTTTTTCTTCTTCAGATAAAAATCCATATAAAGATATTTCATCTTCTCTAACATGCTGATATGTAAAAATTTTATATTCATTTCCAATAGAATAATTATATGGATTTGGAACAATTAAAAGATAACCAATTTGATTATTTTCACATATAACATACTTAGGATTTATTTTAGTGATTTTACCAATTATATAACCGTACATATTATCGCTAAGCCTTTAATATTTAAAGAGCTTTTCCTTTCATTTTAAAATATTTATCATCATATATAATATTATCACAAAAGTATATATTTTTAAAGAAATCTATTTTGAAATATTCTACCTAAAAATATATATTTTTCTTTTAAAATTTATCACATTTTTATCAACATAAAAACTTTACTCTAAAGTAAATAAATTATATAATTATAATGGTATATTGGAGACTATTATGCAAAAGAAAGAAACACTTGATAATTACATAACAAAATTAAATAGCTTCATTAAAGAATATCAGGTTCTTGAGCATAATGAACCATTCAATGATGATAATTTTGATAAATTCTTTTCTTTAACTAAAGAATTAGAAAATGATTTATCTATTATTAATAAAAGAGTTATTGATACATCTACTTCTTTAAATAAATCTTTAAAAGAAAAGATTCATCAATTAAATAAAAATTTACAAGAATATAAAAAGACATTAGAACAAAATAAATCAACTATTTTAAAACAATTAAATGAAATAGAACATATTAAATCAGAAAAAGAAAAAGTCCTCGAAAATGAAAAAAGTGATTTTAAAGAAAATATTATGCTTGGAATAGAAAATTATATTAATTCTTCTTCTCAAAGTATAGATGTTTTAACTAATGATAGTAATGATATATTATTAAGATTTAAATATCAAAATGTATTATCTAAACAATCATATAGAAGTAATATTGACTATTTCAATGGAATCTTAAGAGAAAAAATTACTAAAATAGAAAAAATATATAATGATTATACTTCTTCTTTTAATGATGAAATTATAAGAATAGAAAAACCATATCAAGATAAAATTGAAGAACTTGAAAAACAAATTCAGAAACAAAAAGAAATTAAAGATAATATCATTAAAGAATATTCAAGAATAAAAATGGAAGAAAACATTAAGCTCAATTCTCAAATTAGAGATATTGCATCTAAAAATAGAGATGAGATTAATGAAAATAAGAATTTATTTAATGGAATTAGTAAAAAGAATTTAAATGAAAAGAATCAAAAAATAAAAGAACACCAAATTACAAATAATGATTATTCAAGATCTATTGCAAATAAGATTGAGGATATCAGAATTGTTACAGATAAAACTGTTAATGAATTTAATAAACAAAAAGATTTATTAGAAAGAAATAAAAATTATTCTTTATTAAAAATTCATGACGAGGAAGAAACTCGTCTTCAAGAATTATTTGATGAAATCAATAATCTTGATAGTTATTTAAAGCATGAATCTAAAAAAATAAATAATGAATATTATAAAAAAGCGAAAGAAAAAATTAATAATGCTAAAAAAGAATATAGACGTTTAGAAAGAAAATTTAAACAAGATACTTTATCACTTGATTATAATAGACATATTTGTGAAATAGATAGAAATTATAATTTAATTATTTTTAATGAAGAAATAGTTAAAGAAAATAAGCAATATCAAGAATTAAATAATACATTTGAGCTTGATTATCGTAGAAAAAATTATTTATCAAGCTTAAATTATACAATTCAAGCTAATAAACTTAGATTTGAAAATTCTATTGAATTATTAAAAATAGAAACTAAACAAGCTAGGGAAGAAATAATAGTTGAAGAAAAGATTGAAGAATTATTAACAGAAATAAAGAAATTATCTTTAGAAATAAAAACTATTAAAGAAATTCAAGAATATAACGATAAATATATTAATGATAAATATAAAAAGGATCGTAGCTTTGAAACTGTAAGATCAATGCTTGAAATTGAAAAATGTAAAGTTTTAGATGAATACAATAATAATAAATATGAAATAAATAAAAAGAGTATTGAACAAGAACTTTCATATAATAAAATGAATTTCAGCAATCAAAATAGACAATTTGAAGCTGAAGAAAAAATTAAAATAGATATTAATGAAGAACAATCAAAGAAAACATATTATAAAATTATTTATGATTATCAAACTTCATTAGAAAAAATTAAAATTACTAATGAAAAGAATCAAAGAAAATATTTATATGATGGCTTCTTCTCTATTGTTTCACTTGAAAATGAAAGATTTGATTTAGAATATAAAACATTAAATATTTATTTTAATTCATTTGTTGAAATAGTTAATATAATTAAGAATTATCATTCTTCTTTAATTAAAGAAATATTATCAAATGAAAATATTAATTCTGATAATATTATTATCGTTAAGAAATTCATTAATAATTTATATTCTATTGATGAACAAATATTTAAATCTTTAATTATTGATTTTAAAGAATTTATTTATAATTTAATTGAAGATAGATTAAAATTTGAAGATGGTAATGAATATACAAGAATTAAAGAAGCTGAAAAACAATTCTTAGATAATCAGGTTAATATTAATTCTCGTCATAGAAAAGATGTTAAAAATAAGATATCACATCTTAAAGCTGAAATTGATAAATTAAATATTTCAATTGAAAAGGTTAATGATAGATTATCTCCAAATAATAAAAATTCACACAAATTATCGCCAATTATTAAAACAAGATTATCTCAAAATCTTATTGAGATGCGTAATGATATTACAATGAAAAAGCTTCAAATTGAAGATTATAAAAGAGATATCATTCATTCTTCTTTACAGGATAAAAAGGCAATTAAACTATATGAAAATAAAGTAAGCTTTATTAATTCAATAAAAGAAAAGTCAAATAGACCATTTGATAAATTTAAATTAAATATTAATTATTTATTAAATAGCTTAAATGATGATGTAACTAGCTTTATTGAATCTTACAAAGAAAAGGATGAAACTAAAGAAAAATTTATTGATTCATTAAATTATTCATTATCTTTATTTGATAAGAATAATAAAATTATGTTTATTAAAATGTTTAATATTTTAGAATCATTCAAAAATAATAAACAGCATAATAATAGATTAATTTATTCTTCTGTTGAAAAAGAGAAAGAAAAATATTTCTTAAATTTAAATTATAATTATGATGAAAAATTGGATAATTTAAAGAATACTTATCTTTATGAATTAGATAAATCAAATTATAATATTTCATTCTTAAAGCGTAAATTATCTTCTACTACTAAATATTATCAAAAGATGAGTAAAAACATTGAATTTGAAAATAGAAATAGAATTAAAAAGACTGGTGATGAACTAGATTATGTTTTAAAGAAATTCTATGTAGAACATAATGCGGTATGTGAAAATGAAGTAAGTCTCATTAATGAATATGAATCATATATTAATAATATAAGAGCTGAATATAATAAAAATGAAGCAGCCTTAAGAGATGATATTAATATACGTAAGGAAAAGATAAATAAAGCATTTAATGATACGATTTTAGAAAAAGAAAATACAATTAAAAATCTTCCTTTAAAATTAAAAGAAACACAGGAAGAAATGAAAATTGAAAATAAAAATCAAGAAAAGGAATTAGCTTTACAAAAGAATAATATTGTTAATGACTATAAAGAAAAAGAAAAAAGATCTAAAAATAATTATGTTGAATTTGAAAATATTTATAGAAGAAATGTTTTAAATATTGAAAGAAAGAGACGTAAAGAAAAAGCTAAGGAACGTAATAAATATCATAAAGCTTTAATAAAACAATAAAAAATGTCAAATCCAAATGATTTGACATTTTATTTTTTTTATTTTCTTCTTAACCAAGATGGGATATTAGAAGATGATTCATCTTGCTCATCTTGTTTTTTAGACATTTTATCTTCCATCTTTTTCTTTTTCTTTTCTTCTTTAGCTTGACGACGAAGTTGTTTCTTACTCATACCTGTGCCAAAGATTTCATCTAATTTATTTTCTTCAACTTCTTCTTTAACTTCTTCTTCATGTTTAGCTTGAGAAGATAATCCTTCATATGTGATATTTTCTGAAGACATATTACGATAGATTTGATCAGCTAAATCATCATAACCAGAATTCTTAGCTTTAAGCTCATATCCTGTTGCGACAACTGTGATAACCATTTCATCGCCTAAGTCTTCATTAATTGTAACACCCCAAATGACATTTAAATCTTTACCTGCATTATTTCTAATTTCTGATAATGCAACATTGATTTCATTCATTGATACATCCTTAGATGCTGTAAAGTTTACAATAGCATGTGTTGCGCCATCAATTGTGACTTCTAATAATTTAGAATGAACAGCTCTTCTTGCGGCTTCAACAGCTCTATCCTTACCTTGACCAACACCGATACCTAGTAATGCTGTACCTTTATTTGCCATAACTGTTTTAACATCGGCAAAGTCTACATTAATAAGTCCTGGTACGGCAATAATTTCTGCAATACCTTGAACGGCTTTTCTTAAAACATTATCTGCTTCTCTAAATGCATCTGCAATAGATGTTTGTGCATCAGAGATTTGTAATAATCTTTGATTTGGAATAACGATTAATGTATCTACATATTGTCTTAATTCTTCCATACCAGCAACGGCATTTTCCATTCTTACTGGTCCTTCAAATAAGAAAGGCTTAGTACATACACCAACTGTTAAACAACCATGCTCACGAGCAATTCTACCAATGATAGGAGCGGCACCAGTTCCAGTACCTCCACCCATACCACAAGTAATAAATACCATTTGAGCATCACCAATCATTTCATGAATGTCATCTTCACTTTCAAGTGCAGCAGCTCTTCCTACTTCAGGATTAGCGCCTGCTCCTTGACCATGAGTCTTTGTTTTACCAATTAGAAGACGATGATCACAATTTGTAATTTTTAAGTCTGCGGCATCTGTATTTACAGCGTAAAATTCTACGCCACGTACATTGTTAGCTACCATGTGGTTAATTGCGTTTTTACCACCACCGCCAACTCCTATTACCTTTATTTTTGTCTTTGCTGCATCTAATGTGTCAAGCTCATCAAATATCATAATGCTCACTTCTTTCTTCCAATTGGGGATTTTTGTGTATTTTAATTTTATATTAAAATAAATACGTTTTCAATGAATAATAAATAAAAAAAATTATTTTTAATATTTATATAAAAAATTTTTATAATAAACGAATTAAAAAACAAAAAATGCGGAATATTAATCCGCATTTTATTCTAAATTTTCATCTTCTTCTAATTCTTCATCTGTTGCATCTCTTACAACAACTCTAGCTAGAGTAATTGCTCGATTAATTACTTCATAGATTTCAATTTCAAGCATCTTATTATAATCAACAAATGCGCCATCTTCATCTTCTTTAGTATATCTTGCAATATAATTGATTTTAAAGCCTTTTGTTGGTAAGCTTTCGCAATTTTCAAATAACCAACCAGATACCTTTGATGGTACATCATCAGGAATATCACCTATTCCTAATTGTTCAAACATATCATCGACGAACATATCTGCATCAACTATATAAGAGCCATCTTCTTGTTTTTCAAATCTTAATGGACTATCATCTTCATCATGCTCATCATATATTTCACCTACGAGCTCTTCAAGTGCATCTTCCATTGTAACAATACCAATAACTTCACCATATTCACCTGATACGATTGCAAGATGAATTTTTGATTTTTGCATTTCTTTAATTAAATCATCAGCCTTCATTGTTGCTGCAACATATTTAACTGGCTTTACAAGCTTTCTCCATGATACTTTACTATTTTTAATATATGCAGGGAAAAAGTCGCGTTCAAATAATAAACCTATAATATGGTCTTTATCATTTTTATAAACTGGAATTCTTGAAAAATTATTATCAAGCATGAAGCTTTTAACTTCATCTAAAGTAGAATCATAACTAATTGCTGACATTTTAATTCTAGGAACCATAATATCCTTAACAGTTGTTTCACCAAGGTCTAATACCTTATGAATAACATCTGCCTCACTTGATTCAATAGATCCTTCATCTTCAAATTTATCAACAATTACATCAAGTTCTTCCTTTTCCTGAACTTCATCAGGCTTATTTCTTGAGAATATTTTTTGAAGTCCATAGAAAAATAATACAAATGGATATAATACATACATAATAATTCTAATTATTATGGCTGTCTTGCAAGTAATACCTAAGCTATGGTTCTTACCAAGCATTTTAGGCATAATTTCACCAAACACTAATAATACTAAAGTGATTATTAATGTTGAGAATAAACTTACATAATCATCATTCATACCAAGACGTAAAAATAACATTGTTGCTATTGCAGATAATGCAGTATTAACTAGGTTATTACCAACAAGTAATGTTACTAATACCTTTTCATATCTTTCATAACAAAACATTGCGTTTTTAGCGCCTTTAACTTTATTTTCTATTGCTAGTCTAATTTTAGTATCTTGAACGCATGAGAATGCAGTCTCACTCATAGAAAAGAA
>JAEEGL016329401.1_pt1 | contig 11228 bp, 9 predicted proteins | sample 9134231 | NCBI WGS metagenome assembly JAEEGL01 (sample SAMN16246548, study PRJNA631951) | gut metagenome | biome: gut microbiome; feature: rumen; material: fiber-attached | host: Bos | place: Iran: Karaj | collected 2018-10
CTGCGGCATCCTGATGCCGATTATGATTTCATAAAAGATTATGGAACTGAACCTTACAAGTCCGTTGCTCTTCTTTGACATCGAGAGCACCGGCCTTAATATTGCCACGGACGGCATCATCGAACTGAGTTTTGTCAAGGTCATCCCCGGACAGGAGAAGCCCGAAGTCAAGACTTGGAAGATCAAGCCCTGGGACTACCGGAACCATCGCGTCATCCCCATCAATCCCAGTGCTTCGGAAGTGAACGGCGTGAAGGACGAGGACCTCGTGGACTGCCCGAAATTCATCGAGGTGCTCCCCGAGGTGGCCCAGTGGCTCAGCGGCAGCGACCTGGCCGGCTTCAACTCCACGAAATTCGACCTGCCCCTGCTGGCCGAGGAAATCGAACGGGTCCGCGATTACTGCCTGACCCGCATTTCCAATCCCAAGGCCCACGACAAGGCGGCCGCGATGCTCCAGTGCATCGAAGGGATCAACCTGCACGACTGCAAGATGGTGGATGTCCAGAACATCTATCACCATATGGAACCGCGGAACCTGCGGGCCGCCTACCGCTTCTACTGCGGCGGAAAAGACTTCGAGAACGCCCATACGGCCGAGGCCGACACCATGGCCACCTACGAAGTCCTGAAAGCGCAGCTGGACCGCTACCAGGAGCCCTCCGACTGGCAGCAGGAAGTCCTGAAGAACGACGTGGACGCCCTGTCCCGGATCGGCGGACGGGCCCGGAACGTGGATTTCGCCGGGCGCCTGTACCTGAACGACGACGGGGAACCCACCATCAGTTTCGGCAAGCACAAGGGCCGTACCGCCCGGGACATCTGGGAAAACGAACCTTCCTATTTCTCCTGGATCGAGAACGGAGACTTCACCCTGGATACCAAGCAGCAGTTCGCCCGGCTCAAGAAGCAGTTCCAGCAGGAGCGCAAAGAGGCTCTTAACCGGCCCGCAACGGCCGATGAACTTGCTGGGCTGGCCAGCAAGTTCAATAAAGGCAAATTATTCTGAATCAGGATTTTACTTAATCCGATACAGGACACTGGCATGCGGCTGCAGGACGGCGGAGACGCGATCCTTCCCGCTACGGGAATGCTCACCGGTCCAAAGGTCGGTGAGTTTCTTTCTGCCCTTCAGGCCCAGGTCGGAGAGGGATACCTCCACCAGTTGTTCTTCCTCAGCCATATTGAATAAGGCCAGGTAGGTCTCTCCCGTAACGGAATCCACCGAGGTCACGGCCAGGCGGTCCTCCGTCCTGAATACCTGCCGGACATCACGGCTCTGCGAATGCATCCGCAGCACATCCCGGTTGGTCAGGAGGGCGGTCGTGAACGCGTCGAGCGAAGGCATGTCACCGCCGAACATCAGCGGGGAGCGAAGGATGCAGAAGAAAGTCATCAGCGAACGCTGTTCATCCTTCGTAAGCCGGGACGGACGGTCTTCCCCGCGTTCTCCGCGGATGGACAGACGGCCGAGCGGAATCATGTCGCAATCCGGCCAGGTTCCGGGCTGGATATAAGGATACCAGTCCTCCGCGACCCTCATCAGGTTGGTTACGTCTCCCCACAGGTCCCAGACATCATTGACCATCCGCCACATATTGGCGTGCGTACTGATATGGGCAGCCTCCGAGGGCGGCGTGGCACCGGGAGAGGTGCTGAGGACGATCGGTCTTCCACAACCGTCGATGGCCTTGCGGATCATCTCGATTTCCTCCTTGTGATACGGAGAGGAAAGGTCGTCGATCTTGATGAAATCCACTCCCCAGGAAGCATACAGTTCGAAAATGGAGTTGTAATACTCCTGGGCACCCGGCTTCGTGGCATCGACGGAATAGTTGTCGTGGAGCCAGCGGCAGAGGCGGTCCTCATTGTAGACCTGGTCGGCCGTGATGCCGTCGGTCCCCTTGACGGGAGTCTTTTGGTTGACGGCGATCTTCGGGATGCCGCGCATGATATGGATGCCGAATTTCAAGCCTTTCCCGTGGACATAGTCGGCCAGCGGCTTGAAGCCGGCGCCATCCGCCGCGGACGGGAAACGGTTGACGGCGGGCTGATATCTTCCCCACTCGTCCATCACGTAGCGGGGATCGGTCTCGTTATAGCCGCCCGCCTTGTCATTCTCGACGAACCAGCGGATGTCCACGACGATGTACTCCCAGCCATAGGCGGCCAGATGCTCCGCCATGTAGTCGGCATTGGCTTTCACTTCCGATTCGACGACGGTCGGTCCGTAGCAGTCCCAACTGTTCCACCCCATGGGCGGAGTCAGGGCCCAGTCACGGAAATCGCCGAAACCGGCCGGCTGTCCGTCGTTTTGCTGCTGAGGGCCGCCGCAGGCGCAGAGAAGTCCTGCCGCGAGAAGGATACTGGTTATCTTCTTCATGTTCAAGTGTGATTAGTGATTATTCTACCCGTAAATAATAAGTCGTTTCTGAATCACCGCCTTCCAGGGCGGTGCGGAGGTCCTGCAGGATCACATCGGGACGGACGGGGCCCGTTTCCCAGAACGCATTGCCGCCGTCCCCGGCCGACAATTTCGTATTGTTCCAGACCTGTTTCTGCAGGACCGGGAAGTCGGCGAACAACGGATGGACGCTCCGGAGCTGGGACTTGGTGGAGCACCAACCGGGGTTGAGCCAGCAATCAGCCTCCCGGGCAAATTCATAGGCCTTTTCGACAGAGATGACCGAGGACTGGACCTGTCCGGGGACGGCCCCGAGGACTTCCCCGCCCGCATCGCGGATGAGCCGGGTCATATAATTGTCGCCACCCGGGATGTACCACTGGTCGGCATAAGGGATGTTCACGAGGACTTTCTTGGGCGTGTCCGTTTCCCGGACCAGGTCCAGGTACCGGTCCCGGATGCCGGCGAAGAGGGAATCGGCCGCCAGACTGCGTCCCGTCAGCAGCCCGAACAGCTTGAGATATTCCGCCCGGGCCAGCGGGTGGCTTTCCAGGTGTTCGTGAATGACGACGGTACGGATGCCCAAATCTCTCAGTTTCAAGATATAGGGAGGTTCGGCAGCGGAAACGGAATAGGTCAGCACCAAATCCGGCCGTACTTTCAGGATGGTTTCGTAATCCAAGGCGGCGTCATAGCCCACATCTACGGCGTGCGCCCGGACATCCGGGTCCGCGACATAGGAAAGGCCCGAAACGGCCGTTGCCACTGAATCGCAGCCAAGTGCATCCAGGAAGCCGATATAGGAAGACGACATGCAGACCAGACTGCGCACAGGCCGGGACACTTCCACCGTATCCGGAGAAGCCCCGTAAGGGGAACGGATGACGGCCTTGTTCCCCTGGATATCCAGCCACCTCGCATACTCCATCCCGCTCGGCGTCGCAGGACGGACATGCGATGTGCAGGAGACCAGAAGGGCAAGCAGTGGAAACAGGAGGCGTTTCATAGTGATTTCAAAAATACGGAAAAGTATGTATTTTTGCAAAAACAAAAACGGAATGATCCACACGGACAAAGTCAAGCTGATGGACAGCGGCACGGTCCTCTTCCGGGCAGACAGCCAGGAAGATGCAGTCGCGAGCGTTCTCCGGGCACTGAAAGGCGCAGAAGTGGAGGAATACGCCCCGGGTGCATTCCTGGCCGATTTTTCCGATGTATTCTTCTACAGCGTCATCCGCGCCGTCGTGGAGCCGATGTCGGAAAAGGGCCGCTATGCAGCCAGTTTCCAGGAAGCCAACCGCTGCCGATGCATCCTCTGGCCCTTCCCCTCCCGGAAGGCCTGGCGCCGGATGGACCGCATCAAGCGGAAGCTTGCGGGTGAATAGCGGAAAAATTGTTTGGATTCCAAATATTTTTCCTATATTTGCAGTCCCGATTCACCGAAATCGGTTCAAGCCACTTTAGCTCAGTCGGTAGAGCAGCGCATTCGTAACGCGCAGGTCGGGAGTTCGAGCCACAGTCTCGATTGAGGGGGCGAACCCCCTCAAACACCCCTGCGTCGCTCCGCTCCGATAAAGGGTCCAGTGATGGGGACATTTTTTGTGAGCGATGCCCTAAATGGTTCCGCTTCCGATGAGTTCGTCACCGTCGTACCAAACGGCGAACTGGCCGGGAGTGATGCCGCGCTGGGCACGGTCGAAGAGGATGAAAAGCCCGTTGTCGCGCCGGACCAGCGTCGCTCCCTGGAGCGGCTGGCGGTAACGGATCCGGACCCGGTAGCGGCGGATCTCCCCGGGGACCATCTCAAGGTCTTTACGAAGCCAGCGGATCTCGTCCGGGGCTACCCTCAGGCAACTGCGGGAAAGCCCCTTGTGCCCGTGGCCCTCCCCTACGTAGATGATGTTCCGGTCGATATCGGTCGCGATGACGAAGAGGGATTCCTTGTGGCCGCCGATATTCAGGCCTTTCCGCTGCCCTATCGTATAGAACTGCGCCCCCTCGTGGGTCCCGATGATCTTGCCCGAAGGATTCTCCTTGAACCGCGTCTTCCGGACATGCTTTTTTCCGCTCCGGTAGGTCTCGGTTTCGAAGCGGATGTCATAGGGGACCGGCTCGGAGAGACGCAGCCACTGCTCATCGGTCAACGCGGCGAGCCGGACGGGATCATAGGGACTCTCCCCCAGCGGTTCCCCGTCCGAGGTCAGGTACTTCACTTCCGGGGCATAGGGAGCGATCAGGCAGGGTTCCGTTCCCGGAAGGGCGAGGGACCGGAGGGTCTCCGAGAGGAAGCGATACTGCTCATTCTCAGCATAATAGGCATCATAAACTTCCACGACATCGCCTTCCACGCTGCGGAGTTTCTGTTTCAGGAAAGTAGGAAGGTCCACCTTCCCCACGAAACAGATCCCCTGGGAGTCCTTTTTGTCCGCGGAGGGCAGGTCGGCCTCTTTCGCAAGGGCGCGGACCTGGGGTTTTGTCATACCACCGATCGGGAAGAGCGCCTTTGAGATCTGGTCCGGGGTCAGCTGGCAGAGGAAATAGGACTGGTCCTTGTTCGGGTCCGCTCCTTCCAGCAGCCGGAAGACGGGCCCGCCTTCCGGAGAAAGGGCGGGGTTTCCGGAGGCATCCAGCAGCGGCTCCTTCCGGCAATAATGGCCTGTTGCGACATAGTCCGCCCCGTATTTTTCAGCGATTTTCAGGAAGGCGTCGAACTTGATCTCCCGGTTGCAGAGTATGTCCGGATTCGGCGTCCGCCCCCGGGCGTACTCGTCGAACATATAGTCCACGACCCGCTGCCGGTACTCCCGGGAAAGGTCGACGAAATAGAACGGAATCCCGATCTTCCGGGCGACCATCTCGGCGATGAAACGGTCTTCCTCCCACTCGCAGTCCCCGTGCAGGGTCGCGTCCGCGTCATGCCAGTTCTGCATGAACATGGCGAAGACGTCGTATCCCTGCCGCTTCAGCAGCAGGGCGGCGACGCTCGAATCCACTCCACCGGAGAGGCCGACGCAAACTTTGATATGGGACTTGGATTCCACTTGCCCGATTTTTGCATGCAAATTTAATGTTTTTGCAAAATAATTCCTATATTGCAGCATCATGACCAATAGACATTTATCCATAGACTATATCGAATACTCCTCCCTGGAAGAGATGGAACCGGCCGACCGCGAACTGGTCCTCGCAGCCATCGAAGCAAAGGAGGGATCGTATTCCCCTTACTCCAAATTCCAGGTCGGAGCCGCCCTCAGGCTCGAAGACGGGATGATCATCAAGGGAGCCAACCAGGAAAACATCGCCTACCCTTCCGGCCTCTGTGCGGAGCGGACGGCCATGTTCTATGCCGGGGCGAACTACCCGGACAAGGCCTTCGACACACTCGCCGTCGTCGCGAGCGACCACGGGGTCATGTGCGAAAGCCCCACGACCCCCTGCGGCGCCTGCCGGCAGGTCATGGCCGAATACCAGAAAAAATTCAAGAGGCCCCTGAAGATCATCCTCGCCGGATCGAAACGCATCTACAAGTTCTCCAAGACGGAAGACCTGCTGCCCTTCATTTTTGACAGTTTGAAAGTATAGATATTTTGGTGGTCCGGAAAAAATGACTACCTTTGCGACGGGAAAGTCTTACACGACCAGCTCCCTCTGAATTCCCCCAGGGCCGGAAGGCAGCAAGGGTAGGAGGTCGTAGCGGTGCGATGTAATCAGCTTTCCCTTTTTTTATGGAAATACCTCCTCTATGCATCCAGTAGCCATTTATACCCTGACCTCCTCCCTCCACGACGAATCGTCCGTCTCCGCCATTACCGACCGGTTTCTGGGGGACATCTTCCCGGAAGGAGGATACGATTACCGCGGTTCCGACTTTACACTCTTCGGGGACCATCCCGCCGACCTGATCTTCGTCCGGACCGGCGGGACGGAAGGCATCTTCAGGGAGATCCTTCCGGGCCTTCTCGACGCGGGAATCCGCCGTTTCAACCTGCTGACCTCCGGAAAAAGCAATTCCCTCGCCGCTTCGATGGAAATCCTGTCCTACCTCCGCCGGCAGGGGCTCCAGGGCGAAATCCTCCATGGAAAGCCCGGCCTTGTCCGGGAGCGCATCGAAGGGCTCGTGCTGGTCGAAGAGGCCCTCGAGCGTCTTCGTTCGACCTGTCTCGGCGTCATCGGAAAACCGTCCGACTGGCTGATCGCGAGCGGCACGGATTACCAAAAGGTCTATGACAGGCTGGGGATCTGGCTGGAAGACATTCCGATGGAAGAACTTCTCGATGCCATCAAGGGCGTTCCCCCGGGCGACTCCCTTCCCGAAAAGGAATGCGCATCGGAGGTCAGGGCCGCCTGGCCGGGCGCCGTCCGGATCCACGAAGCCCTGAAAACCCTGATCGTAAACCACAATCTCCAGGGCTTGACGCTCCGCTGTTTCGACCTGCTCGGGGCCGTCGGCAATACCGGATGCCTCGCCCTCGCCCGCCTCAACGCGGAAGGGATTCCCGCAGGCTGCGAAGGGGATATCCCGGCCCTCCTGACTATGACGATCGCCCTCGCGGCGACCGGATATACCGGATTCCAGGCGAATCCGTCCCGGATCGATCCCGAAACGGGCGAAATCGTCCTGGCCCATTGCACGGTTCCCCTGAACCTCGTCACGGATTACGGACTCGACACCCATTTCGAATCCGGAATCGGCGTCGGAATCCGGGGACGGTTCCCGGAAGGCCCGGTGACCGTTTTCAAGGTCTCGGGCGACCTGGAGCGCAGTTTCATCGCGGAAGGGGAACTGGTCCGGAACCTTTCCGAACCGGACCTCTGCCGGACCCAGGTCGTCGTCCGGCTGGACCCGTCGGACACCGCATACTTCCTCCACGACCCGATCGGGAACCATCATATCGTCCTTCCCGGCCGCCGCAAAGCCCTTCTGTCAGCAATCCTGAACCGAATCTGAATGTCCCATGGCTGATATCATCCTCGGCATAGAATCGTCCTGCGACGACACCTCGGCCGCCGTCATCCGCGACGGCTGGCTGCTCTCCAATGTCATCGCCAGCCAGCAGGTCCACAAGGACTATGGCGGCGTCGTTCCGGAACTGGCCTCCCGGGCCCACGAACAGAACATCGTTCCCGTCGTGAGCCAGGCCCTCGAAAAGGCCGGCGTCAAGGCCTCGGACCTGACGGCCATCGCCTTTACGCGGGGCCCCGGCCTGCTCGGATCCCTGCTCGTCGGCACCTCTTTCGCGAAAGCCCTCTCGCTCTCGCTGGACATCCCGATGGTCATGGTCAATCACCTGCAGGGCCATATCCTGGCGAATTTCATCCGGGAGCCCGACAAGCCGGTCCGGGAACCGTCCTTCCCCTACCTCTGCCTGCTGGTTTCCGGGGGCAACTCCCAGATCGTCAAGGTATCCGGACCGCTGGAGTATGAAATCCTCGGACAGACGATCGACGACGCCGTCGGAGAGGCCTTCGACAAATGCTCCAAGATGATGGGCCTCGGCTATCCCGGAGGGCCGGTCATCGACAGGCTGGCGAAAAACGGGGACCCGAAACGGTTCCAGTTCGCCAAGCCCCATATTCCGGGCTTGGATTACAGCTTCAGCGGCATCAAGACTTCCCTTCTCTATTTCGTACGGGACCGGCTGAAAGAAGATCCGGAGTTCATGGAAAAGAACAAGGAAGACATCTGCGCCAGCTTCCAGAAGACCTTGATCGACATCCTGATGGACAAACTCATCAAGGCGTCCAAGCAGACCGGAATCCGCGAGATCACGATCGGAGGCGGCGTCTCCGCCAACAGCGGACTCCGCGACCGGATTGAAGCGGAAGGGAAAAAACGGGGCTGGAAAACCTACCTGCCGGAATTCAAGTTTACAACAGACAATGCGGCGATGATCGCGATCGCGGGGTGGTTCCATTACCTGGCCGGCGAGCGGACCCCGCTGGATGTCGCTCCGGTCTCCAGGATGGCCGATTTCTAAAGGAAACAACTGGGAATGAAAGAATTCGAGATAACGAAAAAGCTCGGGAAGGAGCTGACGGAAGGAGAAGTCCGGGAAGCCGCCGCCAAAGCGCTCGGAGTCCGGCCGGAGAAGGTCGGTGAAACCCGGATCGTCCGACGTTCAATCGACGCCCGGCAGGATATCCTCTATCGATACCGCATCCAGGCAGCCCGGGAAGGAGAAGCGCTCGAAAAGTACTCCCTTCCCCCCTACCGGGACGTCAGGGAAGCCGTGCCGGTGGTCATTGTCGGAGCCGGTCCGGCCGGCCTTTTCGCCGCACTCAAGCTGCTGACCCTGGGTTTCAGGCCCATCCTGCTGGAGCGGGGAAAAGACGTCCACCGCAGAAAGGCAGACATGGCGAAACTGTCCACGACCGGCGTGATCGACCCCGACTCGAATTACTGCTACGGCGAGGGCGGGGCCGGCGCCTTTTCGGACGGAAAACTGTTCACCCGCTCTTCCAAGCGGGGCGATATCCGGGAGGTCCTGCACCAGCTGGTCCTTTTCGGGGCCGATCCCTCCATCCTCATCGACGCCCATCCCCATATCGGGACGGACCGGCTTCCCGTCGTCGTCGAGAATATCCGCAACTGCATCACGGAGCACGGAGGATCCTATCATTTCGACTCCAGGGTCATTGACATCCAGCCCTCGGAAGGAGGGTTCGAGGTGACCGCCGTCCATCCCGAAACCGGGGAAAAGACCGTCTACAAAGCCGCAAAGGTCATCCTCGCGGCCGGTCACTCCGCACGGGACATCTATGAGCTTTTCGACCGGAACGGATGGTCGCTCGAAGCGAAGGGATTCGCCCTCGGGGTACGCGTGGAGCACCCTCAGTGGATGATCAACCAGATCCGTTATCACGGGAAATACCAGCCCTTCATGCCGACGGCGGAATACTCCTTCGTCCAGCAGGTCGACGGAAGGGGCGTCTTTTCCTTCTGCATGTGCCCCGGAGGCATCCTCGTCCCCTCCTCCACGGAAGCGGAGACGGTCGTCCTCAACGGGATGTCCAATTCCCAGCGGAATTCCAAATGGGCCAATGCGGGGGTCGTCGTCCAGATCGAACCCGGGGATGAACCCGAGGAATACCGGGAGGCGGGTCCTTTCTCGCTCCTGAACTTCCAAAGGGACGTCGAACGGTCCATGTACATGTGGTGCGCGCAAAAGGGAGAAGGACATCCGCTCCGGGCGCCCGCCCAGCGGATGAAGGATTTCTGCCGGGGAATCGTCTCGGAGTCCCTTCCGAAGACATCGTATCATCCCGGAGCCCTTTCCGCACCGCTCCACGAACTGCTGCCCGCCGCGGTAGCCTCCCGTTTACGCAAGGCCTTCCCGCAGGTGGACCGCCAGATGCACGGTTACTATACCAACGACGCCCTCCTTCTCGGGGTCGAATCCCGCACCTCGTCTCCCGTCCGCATGCCCCGCGACCCGGAGACACTGGAACACATCGATGTTCCCGGACTGTATCCCTGCGGGGAAGGCGCCGGCTATGCGGGAGGCATCGTTTCCTCCGCCCTGGACGGGATCAATTGCGCCGATAAGATCGCCTCGGTCACAAAGTGACCGCAAAGGATACGGAGTCCGTCAGATTTTTACTATATTTGTAAATTGATGAGAAAGGCTCTGAAAATAACGCTCCGGATCCTGGCGGCAGTTCTTCTGATACTGCTGTTGCTGCTGTTCGCCGTCCAGTTCCCTCCCGTCCAGACTTTTCTCGCCAAGAAGGCCGTTTCCGCCCTGGAAAAGAACATCGACGGAGAATTATCAGTCGGCAGCGTCAGCATCAGGCCGGTCAACGCCGTCATCCTCAAGGATGTCCTCATCGTGGACAAGCATCCTTGCACCGATACCGCCGGGACTTCCCTCCCGGTCGTCGATACCTTCGTCCGCGCGGGTTATATCGCAGCGACCCTTTCCGTAAAGAACCTGCTCTCGGGCGGCGGGGTCCATATCAAGCGGGCGGTCATCAAAGATGCCGAATTCAACCTGACGACGGAACGGGATTCGCTGGGGGAATCGACCTCCAATCTGGCCCGGATCTTCCATCTGGCAAAGAATGACGATGCTCCTGAGGATACCGGAAACCTTTTCGACATAGACCGGTACGATATCGAGAACTTCACCTTCCGCCTCTCCAATTTCGGACTCGCCCGTTCCTACCGGGAGGAAGGGCGCGTGATTCCGAAAGACGCAATTGATTGGAACAACCTGGAAATCAAAGCGGACGCGAAAGGAAGGAATCTCCGTTTCTCCCACAGCATCATGTCCGGAACGGCCGACAAGGTTCGGATCCGGGAAAAGAGCGGGTATACGGCAGAGCTTTCCGGATTCGCCAGGGTCGGCGTAGGTGAGACCCTGATCAAGGGCCTCCGGCTCAAGGACAGTTTCTCCAACCTCGACATCGACCGGCTCCAAATGAGCTACAAGGATGTCAGCGCCTTCTCCAATTTCCTGGAGGATGTCCGGATCCGGGGCGATATCAAGCCGTCCCTCCTGGACATGCGTTCCATCCGCTATTTCGCTCCCGGCCTCAAGGGGAATACGTTCCGGGCGGATATCCAGGGCAGCGTCGACGGACCGGTCAGCGACCTGCAGGTCAGCCGGATCGCCTTCAAGGATTCCGGCAGTCAGGTCAGCGGAACGATTTCCGGACGCGTCTCGGGGCTCCCGGACGTCAACGGGATGAAGACCGATTTCGAGGTCAAGAACCTTGCTTTCACCTCCGACGGCCTCGGAAAACTGATCCATGAATGGGCCCCGGGCGTGACGGTGGACCTCGGGAAGATAGCCCCGGGGAAGACACTGACTTTCAATGGGAA
>JAEEGL016404123.1_pt1 | contig 11228 bp, 12 predicted proteins | sample 9134231 | NCBI WGS metagenome assembly JAEEGL01 (sample SAMN16246548, study PRJNA631951) | gut metagenome | biome: gut microbiome; feature: rumen; material: fiber-attached | host: Bos | place: Iran: Karaj | collected 2018-10
AACTTCCGCAAGCTTGCTTTCGAGCTCCAGAAGGCTTACAAGTACAACGCAAATCTCCACGACGCAGAGGTCGAGGATAAGGACATCCTCTATCCTGGTTCTGAGGTGAAGATTCACAAGACAATCGGTCTTATTGGTTCTGACAAGATTTACGCCTCTGTCTACGACAACATGGTGTACGGCTGTGACCTTGAGGGTGACAACGAGGTCGTTCGTTCATTCTATGACGAGAAAAACGGCACTTGGGGTTACCGTATCGGTTGGAACGCCGGTGTGAAGACCATCTTCCCTGACATGGTGGTTGTTGGCGATTTCAGCGCCTAATCGCTGATTGACGAACTGGGGTAGGCATCGGGCCTACCCCAATACTGAAAAAAATAAAAAATTAAACACTATACAGAAATGGCTTGTCATTCAGAAACTTTGAAAGGTGGCGCATTCATGTGCGACGTATCAATGGGCGGCGTTAAGGCTATCTACGTAGCTAACTACGACGACGTTACGGCTGTTGCTACCGGTACCGCTGAGACCATCACCGGCATCACCATGGCATCAGGTAAGACTTTCGTCCAGTACACGTTCAAGCGCAACACTGCATCCTTCACCAGCAACCTCCAGGTATCCCCTGAGAACGGCACCAACTTCGTCCAGACCGACATCGTTATGCAGTTCTCCCGTATGGACACCGCTAAGAGACTCGAAATCAAGGCTTTGTCACTCAATGACCTGGCCGTAATCGTCGAGGACCTGAACGGTAAGAAGTGGTATTTCGGCAAATCAATGCCTGTCCAGGCAAGTGCCGGAGACGCAACCACGGGTACCAACATGACGGATAGGAACGGCTATTCCATCACCCTCCAGGCAAACGAGCTTGAGTGGGCATACGAGGTCGAGGCCGAGATTCCTCTCGCTGAGTAAGGTAGCACACCTTCGATTAACCCGCCTTCGATTGAAGGTGGGTTTTTTTGTGCCGGTAATCGGCTCAAAGATACTTACACTAAAATAACCCTAACGGGAGTGAAAGAAATTAGGTAAACAAAATGGTACTAAAAATTCAAGGCGAGGCAGCTTTCCAGGTGCTCAGCCATTCATTTTCAGTAAGCCCTTCTTCTGAGGGATACACGTTGCAGTACAGCGCCAATGGAACCGAGTGGACCGACTACGACGAGCCGGTTCCGGCAGATGAGACCCTGGTCGTCAACGACTGCGCATTCGGACAGTACATCAAACTATCCGGCAATAACAGCGAAGTCACTGTTATCTACTAATAATCAACCAAACACAACAAGGCAATGATTATCAGTTTAGCAAAAATCAACCTGGGCGGCGGTGGTGGTGGCGGTACTGTCAGTATCATCGACAACCTTGAGAGCACGGCTACGACCGCAGCATTGTCTGCCAATCAGGGAAAGGTACTTGGTGACCACATCGGTGATGCCGAAGAGGTTCTCGCACGTGGTTACAACCAACTCAACAACAAAATTGAACAGGCTCCGGCTAACTCACAATATGGAGCACAGAGCTGGCAGGCTATGCAATATGCACGTACTGGCTTCTACAACGTTGAAATCAATGGTGTCTCACAGGGAACGAGGCTTCACGTAATTAGTGAGAGTACCTCTGAGTTCACAAACCCAAAGGTGACCGAGATTACCACGTCGGCGACCGTACTCCGCATCGTAAGCCTAACCCAGGATGAGTACGACACCCTCGAACAGGGTGGTCAGCTTAACAATAACACGCTTTACGTGATTGTAGAACCTCTACCATAACAATGGCACAGCAGTGGGTTGACATAACTACAGTTGACAACCAGACTCCGATTACTGCGGTCAGGTGGAATGACATTTACCACGACGACCTTATGTTCTCGGAGACCCCTGGACTTGCTCTTGAGGGTAAGTCCTGGTGGGAATGTGGCGGTTCAGCGTTTGGTTATGCGAGTATTCACCGTTGGAACGGTAATGTCTATTGCTGTACGTTCGTAAAGGATTACATCAATAACTGTGGCGAGGGCGAAGACTTCGCTGATTGCGGGTGCAACGGTTCACTTCCTTGCCAGCCAATCATGGGTACGGTCATCCATGATGCTAACACGACCGACCCGAACTACTACGACAGTGCCGTAACCATCAGTGGCAATACGTACTACGAGATTGACTGGAGCACGTGGGTGGACTTTACACCGCTGTATTACCCATACGCAGATGCGTCTTCTACCATCAGTCCTGGAAACATCTTCGTACTTGCAGGTCTTTCTGCAATTAGAGGTAACAAGAGGGCGGTTGGCTTCAAGTCCTCAGGAGGAACGGACAGCACACTTGAGATTACTGCCGACGACAACTGGACGGCGGTACAGAGCGACAACTGGTTCACGGTTTCAAGCCTTTCAGGTACGTCTGGGACCACGACCATCACAATCACGGCTCCTGACTACCAGGGACTGACAGCAAGGACCGGCACCATCACGTTCTCCTGCAACGGGGACACGTTCGAGGTGACCGTCAGACAATCAAAATACGTGGTGCCTGGACAGGGAACCGGTTGCTACTTCCTCGGTGTCGAGGCTGATGCAATGTATCTCGGAGGTACACGAGTTGACGCCCTCTATTTGGGCGATACCCAAATAAGTTAGTAAAATATTTTAGAAATGAAAAAACATATAGGCATTCTCAAAGGCGAGAACGAGGTAAGGGAAGCCTTGCGCACCAAGGACCTATACACCCCGTACCTTGCTTATGTAACGGATTACAACCAGGTGATGTACAATCCTTGGAACTATATCGACGCATACATCGACTGGAACATTAGGGATAGCATTTCAGTCGCATACAACGACGGAAGCTCCCACTACTTCTCCTTCAATTGCTACACCGATTTTTGGTATGAGGTGGAGAATGCATCTCAGGCTATCTCATTCAGCGACATTCAAACGACTGGATACACGTCGAACTATGGGTGTTACTTCACCGTTGGCGAGAACCAAGGTGACGACAGGGCCTTGACCTTTACGATTGCGTTCCGTGAGGAAGAGAACGGCCCCGTCGTGTACAGGCTCACCTACACCATCAACCAGGGTGCTAACACAAGTACTGTCATAGGTTGGTACGTGGACGGAGCAGTCACCACTGAAAATATCCAGATACCACAGAGTGGCGGTACGGCACAAATCAAAATCAAGAACGCCAGTGACTGGTCGATTGTTGACCCTGAGTATCAGATTATCTACTCTGGTACCACCGATGACGTTGTTACCGTCAGCGTTGCAGCTAACGAGACATACAACACGCAATCGCTCAATTATATGGTGTTCTGGCAGTCCAGAGACGGCGACGGCACCATGACACTTACCGCAGTCCAGGAAGGTCTTGAGCTTCCATCCGTCACTTTGGACAACTACGCTCATCATCAAGAGACATATACTAACGCCTACTTCCTTGAGAATACCTCGACGGCAGTCACAGTCAATTTCAGCAATCTTTCCGCTGGCAACATCTGGGAGATTGCTGACGAGAATGACAACATACTTGCATCTGGTACAACCAGCACAAGCTACGACTTCCCAGTTGTGAACAACACTGGTGTAACGCCTGTGGGTGCATTCGAATACAACGGGGCACAGTCCAGCCGTCTTCTCTGTTACGTATGGGAAGACGATACCAAACAGAATCCGTTGGTGGCTAAAAGTTTCACAGTATTTAAGCTGCCGTCAAACGCATGCTTGTTCTCACTAAACCAGCCAAGCGCCACAGGTGCAGTATCCGTGATTTACGCTGGTGGTACTATACCAGTCTTAGTGTACAACTATGATGGCAAATTGCTTCTCAGCGAAACATTCACATCTACGTCAACCGCTTTCACTAACACATGGGGTGTCTATGGTACCAGTGAGATTGGCATTGGATGGACGTTTGAGGTTGGTGCAGAACCAAACATGGCTGATGAACAGATTCCAGTTACATTAGAGGTTACTGTTGGTGTTGACGACCAGGGAACCGATGACGACACGTACACACTTGATTTCTTGCAGGATGCATACGTAGCACCGTCAATATTCGTCTCATATCAGACCAAATCCTACGATAATGGCCTCCACCTCATCAGGTACAACCCATCACGTGCAAGGGTGTCCGTTGCGAATACAATCCCAGGCGATGTGATTTTGTTCAGCACCAACGGTGTGGATTGGAGCGAGTATCCTAACAACCGCTATGAGGTTTCGCCAATCAGTCCAAACTCTGGCCCATGCCCAATCATGCAGATTCCAGAGTTGCATGTAAAGGTTCAGCGTAATGGAACGGATGTTTTTACTGATTCCGTAATGGTAGCCCAGGATACCAGCAACAGGCCATGGATTGGTTGGGATGGTGACCTTGCGAACGAGATTTACCTTCCAGATGGAGCAGGTGAAGGCGGTGTCTACAATTTTGTCCGTGAGCCAGGTAACTATACCTTTGTAAGCGTCAGCGCAACTGGCCATGGATTCTCAGCATACACCGACGACGAGTCTGGTGAAATAGTGCTTGAAACACAGTACAACGACACTGGTGTCCAAATCGACGGTTCAATCACGGCCATTTTCGAGGACGGCGAACAGAACCAGGTATTATACACGGTAACGGTTCACCAGCCAACCCCTCAGGGCGCTTAACCTGCAACTGCCCAAGGTGTAATTCCTGGACAAAATATTCTCTCATTGGAGCCTGACAGCAATGCCAGGCTCTTTCGTTTTCATACTTACAGTAAATCGAGCGCAATGAAGCTTAAATTAGTTAACAATCTCACAAAATCCGAGTACAATCTCACCAATCTTGAGGATAAAGGCACTTCCCGCATCTTCTGGAACTTCGACATTGTACTCCCAAGCGGACTCGCCGACGGAGAGTACAGTTATGTCCTGGCATACGACAACGGGGTGGTTGAGGCGACCGGCCTCTTGCAGGTCGGAGATTATGTTCCGGATACAAAGCCATATAAAGGCGATACAATAAAAGAATCAAACGGTTTTATTACTTATGGAGGCTAATACTCAGCAGATGATGGCGTTCGCTGCCATCGACAAGCGAATAATGGAAACAATCCCACGTCCAACGCAGGAAGTCAGGAGTGGAAAGGATTATGTTTACTGGGGCGACGACAACCTGTACGGCGAATACTTGTTCAATCTGTACGTTGATGTTACCACTTTGAAAACAATCTGTGACCAAAGTGCGGATTACGTTGCCGGTGACGATGTTATCGGAAACGTTCCAGGCATGGAGACGACAATCAACCGCAAGGGCGACACATGGAGGGAACTTATCCAGTGGCTTGCCCGTGACTGGTTCGTCTTCGGCGGCTGCACATTCCAGGTCGTACGCAACCTAAAGGGTGAAATCAGCGAGCTTTACTATATCGACTTCAGATATATCCGTACCGACGAACACAACGAGTCGTTCTACTATTCAAAGGACTGGGCTAAACGTTACGTTAGGACCACAAAGACCATCGTTTATCCACGATACGTCAAGGATTCAAACGAGCCTTCGTCCATTGTGTACATCAAGAACACAACCTCTACCCCGTATCCTATTCCTCGTTATTCGGGTTCAATCAGGGCGGCTGAAATCGAGAGAAGGATTGACGAATTGCACCTCAACGGCCTTGCAAACGGGTTCCTTCCATCTTTCATGATTTCGTTCAACCAGGGAATTCCTACAGACGAGCAACGGGACAAAATCGAGCGAGACATCACGGAGAAGTTCACCGGTTCGGAGAATGCCGGACGCATCCTTCTCAACTTCAGCAACGGCAAGGAAAATGCGGCGACCATAGAGTCCGTTGACGTTCAGGATTATGGTGACAAGTACCAGGCCGCTGCAAAGAGAAGCCGTGAAATGCTGTACACCGCTTTCGGTGCCAACCCGTGTCTGTTCGGTCTCAATACGGAAGCGAACGGGTTCAGCGAAATCGAGTTCCTTGAGTCGTTCAGGTTGTACAATTCAACGACAATCCGTTCAATCCAGCGCAAGTTCGGTGACGTGTTCGACAAGGTGTTCGGATTAAAGGGTGCTGTGATGTTCAAACCGTTCACCCTTGCACCGAAAGAGGAAGACAATAATAACAATCAAACAACCAATGTCCAGTAATGATATACGTTCAAAATTCAGATACTGTCCAGGGCATATTCATTCCTCGTAGCGGGAACGAACATGTAACGCCTGACGTTCCCTTGCAGAACAAGGACTTCAACATAACCGAGAACGGGGATTATCCCATTGCACCTGACAGCGGATACCAAGGTATTTCCGGTGGAACCATCAGCGTAGAGGTTGTCGGTCCCGGATATGACGAGGGTTATCAGGCTGGCTATTCAAGCGGATACACAGAGGGTGAGACCGCCGGTCAGCAGGAAGGTTACTCAAGCGGTTATACGGAAGGTGAGCAGGCAGGCTACTCAAGCGGATATACCGAAGGCGAGGCGGCACAGAAAGCCTTGCTCACTTCAACCGCAATCACCAGCAACGGAACGTACCAGAGAGAGGACGGCTGGAACGAGGTCGTGGTGAATGTACCAACGAGTGGTGGCTCCGCAGTCCTGACTTCAACCACGCTTACCGATAACGGCGAGTACTATCCTGACCCAGGCGTTGACGGCTTCTCGGCTGTCACGGTCGATTTCGACACCCAGCCTTACGTTGACCAGGGTTACCAGGAAGGTTACACCGCCGGTGAAGCCGCAGGTGAGAGTGCGGGTTACCAGAACGGTTACGCAGATGGTGAGGTTGACGGTGCGAACGCACAGAAAGCCTTGCTCACTTCAACCGCAATCACCAGCAACGGAACGTACCAGAGAGAGGATGGATGGAACGAGGTCGTGGTTAATGTCGGAGGTGGCACGGTGAGGCAGTTCCCTGCGTTAACGGCTGAAACACAGGCATACTCGATACCGGAAGGCCAATACGGAGACTGGCAACTGACTTACACCAGCAGTACGCCAACCCACAAGTTTACTGTGTACTTCCCGGTTGCAAGCGGAGCCTGTGAAATAAGAAACAGTTATCGTGGTTCCGATGGTTCGCCAGTCAGACTGTGGAACACATTTGCCGGTAGATTGATTGCAACCACGTTCATTGACGGTGTAGAGTACAGCAACAATCCTCAGGACTTCACCTGGAACGACACCAATGTACACGATGTCGTTTTCAAGATGCTCTATGAGAACTCAACACTTCATTTCCAGGGCTGTGACGGATTGCTAAGCGTCGATTTCAGTGATGTTGACACGAACGATATTCCGGATGTGAGCTATTGCCATAACCTAAGTAACGTGAATATGCCACAGCTTAAAAGGATTAACACTGATTACGCAGTAGAAACGACGAGTTGGGACGTCAACTGGGATAACTTCCCGCTTATTGAAAGGATTGAATCTGATGCGTTCAAGGATGCGAAAGGTGGTAATCTATGGAGCGCCCCGAAGAGCCTCAAATTCGTTGGCCACCATGCGTTCTGGAACTCTTCAATGTCTACCGCAAGGTTTGATAACGACCAAGACATAACGGTCGAGCATCATGCTTTCCAGTCGTGTGACAACATGGCTGACCTGTCGCTCGTTTCGGTCGTGTACCTTGGCAAGTGTGCCTTCCTTGACTGTACTGGTTTGACCGATGTTGAAATTTGCAGTTACCATAACATGTATGGCAGGACTAACAGGTATTTCGACTACACGTGTTTCTCAAACACTGGTCTGCAAACCATTTACGTCAATGGTCCGGAATTGCCTCCGACTATCATTGACGAGGATGCCAACGGAGCGGTCACTACTAATCCGTTCAGCAACATCCCTCAAAATGGGACAATTCACTTGCAAGGTGCATCCGAGTATGCTTCCGAATGGAGGACTTGGATTGCAACGTATCTTCCAGGATGGACAATTGATGAGGTCAACTAAGCTGACCTACGTAAAATCAACCCCGGTTACAAGCCGGGGTTTTTTTAATATGAGTGAGTTGAAAACGGGATTTCTAATAAACGGGTGGTACCTCACAGCAGCACCCGCATGTGGATAGACAATACTTATTACATACTTGTGGGAGTATGTGGTTGCGGCAGAAGGACTCGAACCTCCGAGGCTTGCGCATGGGGTTATGAGCCCCACCTGATACCAACTTCAGACACACCGCAATCTATATCTTAAAGGGTTGAACGGCGGTAAACAACCCTGATACTAATCCACCAAAAAACACCAAAAAAAACATCAATCAAACACCGAATCCACCGTTTTTACAATGCTTACACCTTACCCTTCTTTCTTCCTTCCTTCCTTTCCTTTCTTTCAATACACACTTGCTCTTTACCTAAAGATACAATCTTTCCTTGAGAATGTCAAATGGTCCGTATAAAATACTTACAGGAAACATAATTAAATATGAACAAAGTTTTACTTGTCAGCGAAGACAAAATCAGAACATATAGCGAAATCAGCGAGAACATCTATGGACGTTCACTCCTACCGGCAATTCGTCGCACCCAGGATGTCAAGCTACAGGAAATCCTTGGTTCCTGTCTCTATCGCAAGCTACTGAGCCTTGTCGAGGACGGTTCAATCCTTCTCGAACAGAACGTCGCATATAAGGACCTTCTCGATGACTACATCACCCCTTATATGATTGAACAGGTGGTGGCTGACCTGATTCCGATTGTTGGCAGCAAGATTGCTAACCTTGGAGTCATCAAGTCAAATGACGAATATGCAACGAACGTTTCCGCTGACGAGGCCGACCGCCTGGCATACCAGCACGTGGTGTTCGCTAACCATTACGCCAAAATGTTGCAGGATTTCCTCAAGGGCAATGCCGAGGCTTATCCGGAACTGAAATGCTGTGAATGTGGTGGGGTAAGGCCGAACCTCAACAGCGCAGAGGATACCGGCCTGTGGCTTGGTGGACTTAGGGGAAAGATACTTCGTTAGACGACCACTGGTTCTTACCCTTCGGGTTGCTCGTCTTCCATTTGGTAAGTTCAAGACCTGTTTCTACACAGGTCTTTTTTATTGTATCGAACAGAACGTCAGTAAGACCTTTTAGATTGTCGAAAGTATCCTTGAAAGCGGTCGTCTGGTCCCTCCGGAAATGATATTGAAGTGTGAATGATTTTGCGGTTCCGGCGTACTGCCGGTTGGTGCCGTGCCATTCAAGGATTCCTATGCGGTTCCGCTTGTCCCACATATCCTGACTTCTAAGCCAATCATCGACAGCCCTGGAACAGTTGTGCTTGAACTGGTATATGCTGTTGTCGTCGGTGGTATAAGCGATGTTTATGACCATTTCAATGTATGCCGTGTCAATCGTCACCCTGTTCATGGTGCCAATCTCGACCCCGACACAATCTCCGTACTTGAACTTCTTTTTACGGCCCATGTGTATGAAATCCTCTCTCTTGAGTGTACCTTTCTTTTTCAGTTCACGGAGTTTCTTGACTCGTTCGTACTCGATTTTTTTCCGTTCCTCTTCTTCTGGGGTGTATGTTCTCGTTCTCTGTCGCATAGTGGTTTCTATAAAGATACAGAAAAACTACCTCTAAGGCAAGTGCCGGTGTTTCGTCAATCCATACTTACAGGAAAGAAAGTTACAATGACATTTCAGCAGGTAGTAAACGAATTGATGCGTATCGCAATGAACCAGCACAACGTTCGAAGCGCCGGTTACGGAGACCTGTTTGCTGACCTAAATGCTAACCCGTCAATCAAATATAACGTCTTCTACATAACGCCGGGACAGTCTGCGTCTGTGGGAGAAATGGATAGGTTTACCCTGAACCTGTTCCATATATCAAGGCTTGAGGACATCAGTGGTTCCAATATGTTGCAGCTTGAAAGTCTCGCAAAGGAGATTATCGACAACGTTGCGACCATGTTCTGTGACACCTACGGGGCCGAAATCTACGGAACTACGTACTACAACTTCTTTACACAGCGATTCGCTGATTTATGTTGCGGTGCGTACGCCCAAATAACGTTCCAAGTGCCGAAAGCGGCAATATGCGCAGATGATTAGTATGAAAAATATGGATTGCAACACCAAGGGGCATTGGATTGCTTTCTGGGTTTGTCTGGCGGTTGCTATTTTTCTGATGGTAGGAAGCGCTATGGTGCCACCGATGTTCATCATTGACCCGTCAATATTCAAAGGCGTTGCCTGGCTCTTCGGTTTCGCCGCATTAGCGCAGGTGCCATCAATTGTACAGAGTGGAAAGACCGCAATCCTCGAACACGGAACGACGAAGCTTACCGTTGGTGACCATGTTCCACCGCATGTACCGGACCAACCAGAACAAGATGAAATCATAGGAGAAGAAAGTGATGAATAAACCAGTACATTTTACGCTCGAAGAGTTGTTGCGTTCGACGACGGCTTTGAACAAAAAGATTGAGAACTTGCCTTCATTTGAGGTTATCGAGCACCTGAACGAGTTGGCGCTGTTCCTTGATGACATCAGGGAAGCCTATGGTAAGGCAATATACGTAAGCTCAGCGTTCCGTTGCAAGGCCCTCAACAGCATCTTGAAGGGCTCATCACCAACTTCGGTGCATCAGATTGGCTACGCTGCTGATATGTACGTCGCTGGCGGTAAAACGGAAATGGACAAGTTCGGTAAGTTCCTCATCGCCTACCTTAAAGACAAGAAATTTGACCAGCTTCTGGTTGAGAAATCGTCAAATGGTGGGTACTGGTATCACCTTGGGCTATACAATAACAAGCATGAACAGCGCTGTCAAATCAAGAACCTGTATGTAGCTTAATCAAAGCAAATATGGATTATGAACTTGAAACACAGATTTTGTTCAATATGTACGATATTCATCACTACGATACTGATGCTCCTGGGCTGTGCGACGATACGCCCGGTGCCGGTGCAGACGACGACGAACGTACAGACAATCATCAAAGACAGCCTGATTTACAGGACGGATACGATAACGTTTGCAATCCCGGTCGAGTCGTCAGCGGCCTATCACGTCCAGAGTTCCCACATCGAAACGTCGGTGGCGTATTCTGACGCTTCGATAGACACAACCGGACTCCTGACGCATACGATACAGAACAAGCCCTTCAAAACACAGAAGGAAATCGTCTATATAGATAAGGTACGGACCGAGTACCGTGACTCCATACAGATACAGACACAGGAAGTGCCGGTTGAAGTCATCCGTGAGGTTGTTCCCCGTTGGTCCTGGTGGTTACTCG
>JAEEGL010596292.1_pt1 | contig 11227 bp, 14 predicted proteins | sample 9134231 | NCBI WGS metagenome assembly JAEEGL01 (sample SAMN16246548, study PRJNA631951) | gut metagenome | biome: gut microbiome; feature: rumen; material: fiber-attached | host: Bos | place: Iran: Karaj | collected 2018-10
ACTGCAGCCTATACGGTAGAGATTTGGAAGCGCTTTCGTAAATGGGGCGGTATCCCTACAGGAATTACCCAGAACGTAAAGGATTTGCTTGCTTCAAAGGAAGTGGAAAATATCTTTGAAAACTCAGATTTTATATACATGCTAAACCAAGCAGTGGCGGATCGAGCAATCCTTGCGAAACAGCTCAATATCAGTCAGCACCAACTATCCTATGTTACACATAGCGGAGCCGGTGAAGGGCTGATTTTTTATGGGAATGTAATTTTGCCGTTTGTGGACCGATTCCCTAAGGACATCGAATTGTACCGCATCATGACGACAAAGCTTTCCGAGATTACGGAAGCGGCTACGAAAGGGGGTGCATAAATGCAGGAAGAAAGAAATACGGATGAAGAGGTAGTTGCAAAGGGACGAACGCTACAAAAGAATCTGATGAAAAAGGAGATGGTGCTTCGTGCCTTTAAAGAGCGGGAGAAGAACGAAGCCAATGGATTCGGCAGTATCTTTAAGCGATTTGTGGATAAGACAGAAGATCTTACCGGACGACTCTTTGAGGCGACAACGGAGTACTTAGAAGAGCATCCTTTTGTGATTCTCGTTGTAGGGTTTGTGCTAATTGTGGTGCTTTTGGTTTCCAGTGTGGCCGGCTCTATGGCAACTGTAACAAGTGGAATCAGTCAGGTGGTAGTCTCTACAAGTTTTACAGCAAAGAATGCGGATATTCTTTCTGTGGAAGATGACTATAAAGCACTGGAGGCAAATTTACAGGAAAAGGTAAACCGTATAGAAACGGATTATCCTGGATATGATGAATATAAGTATAACCTTTGTGAGATTTCTCATAATCCATATGAGCTTGCCGCATTACTTACCGTACTCTTAGAGGATTACACCCAAAACGAGGCAGAGACACTGCTTCAAAGTGTCTTTGATGCAGAATATTCGTTAACGGTCGCAGAATCTGTAGAAACCAGAACAAAAACGGAGACGAAATGGCATTGGGTGACCAAGATAAATGAGGATGGTGAGGAATACCAATCTTATGAATCCTATGAGGAAGAAGTGGAATATGAATATTACATTTTAACCACCACGCTGACCAATAAAGGAATCCAGGGAGCCTTAAATACTTTTGGACTCACGGAAGATCAGCTGCAGAGGTATTCTATTTTGCTGGAAACTAAAGGAAATAAGCCGGAGCTTTTTGGAGATAATCCATATGTAACAGCTGAAGTGCCACCGGAGTTTGAAAACTATGCAGTGCCGGGAGAGTATTTAACGGATGAGCAGTTTGGAAACATGATTAATCTGGCGAGACAGTTTATCGGATACCCATATGTTTGGGGTGGAAGTGATCCATCTTCCAGTTTTGATTGTTCCGGATTTGTTAGCTATGTGATTAACAATTGTGGGAACGGATGGAACTATGGAAGACTAACTGCCGATGGCTGGAAGAATGTCACTGCCCGTGTGAGCGAAGGTGATGTAAAAGCCGGAGATTTAATCTTCTTTCAAGGCACTTATGCAACTAGTGGCGCAAGCCATGTAGGAATCGTAGTAGATCCGGTAAACAAAATTATGATTCATTGTGGAAACCCAATCCAGTATGCAAGTTATGACACGGCGTACTGGAGAGGGCATTTTTTATGCTATGGAAGAATTTAAGTAGGAGGAAAAGACATGTATGAGAAATTAGAGCGACTTCGCGCCGAAGTGGAGCGTTGTAAAAAACGAATTGAGGATGATAAGGCAAAGCTAAAGCTTATGGAGAAAAAACTGCAGGAGGCAGAAAACTCCCAGATTTTAGCAAACATCGGGGCATTAAATCTGTCGCCTGAGCAGGTGGCAGAGCTTTTAAAACTGGTGCCAAACGGTAAGTTATCATCTGCTTCCATCGGAAATACCGATGAAAGTGAAAACACGGTAGAAACCAATGACTACGAATCATATGAAAGTGAGGAAAACGAGGATGAAGAATAAGTTAACAATCAAGGTATTAACAGGACGTGCTGTGGCAGTTGCCACAGCATTTTTTATTGGAGCAGCTCCAATCACGGCATGCGCGGAAGGAGGTGAAACAGAAACCCGTGATGAGGAGAAACAGGAAGCAGAAGTTGTAGAAGAATCCGGTGCCTTAACTCCGGATGGAAATCTTACTTTGGTGGATGATTACGGCGATCATGAATCATCCGGCAAGCAGTTTATTACTGTCGTTACCAAAAGCGGAAACTATTTTTATATCATCATCGACCGTGATGATAATGGCAATCAGACTGTGCATTTCTTAAACATGGTAGATGAAGCAGATTTGTTAGCGCTTATGAATGACGAGGAAGTAAAAGCATACACAGAGGAACAGGGAACGGTTAAAACAGCAAAAGAACCGGATGTCTCCAAAGTGACCGAAGAGCCGGAAACATCGGAGAAAAAGACTCCAGAGGCAAAGCCTGAAACAAAAAACAAAAAGACCAATGCAGGAGCACTTGCCGGAGTATTTGGAATCGGGCTAATCGGCGTCGGAGCGTATTTCTATTTCGCCAAGTTAAAAGGTAAATCCAAGAAAACAGATGCATATGAAGATCCGGATGCTGACTACAACGAAGAAGAATCCGTTCCGGAACTAACGGACGAAGAGAAAAAGATTTTAAACGAAGAGGGGGAAAACTAATATGGCAGATTTTGATAAAAGCACATTTGATCCAAAGGCGGCAGCTGAAGCGAGAAAGCAGGAACTTGAGGAAATCACAAAGAAGTTAGAAAAAGGAGTAAAGGAAATCTTTACATCCGAAGGGTATCGGAAGTATCTAAACTTCTGTGCAAAGCTTCCCAGATATTCCGTAAATAATCAGATTCTGATTATGCAGCAGAAACCGGATGCCACCATGTGCCAGTCCTTTGGTAATTGGAGGGATATGAATCGCTACGTAAAAAAGGGTGAGAAGGGAATTCGAATCCTTGCACCTGCACCTTATAAGACTATGCGTGAACAGGAGAAAAAGGATGAACAGGGAAATGTAGTCTTGGGTGATAATGGAGTTCCTGTTACGGAACAGGTCGAAGTCACTGTAAATGCATTTAAGCCGGTGAGTACCTTTGATGTCAGCCAAACAGAGGGTGATCCGATTCCATCGCTTGGCGTAGAGGAACTTATGGCTAAAGTTGAAAACTATGAGGTAATGCTTTCGGCAATTAAAGAGACAGTGCCGGTACAAATCACTTTTGAAGAAATCCCTTCCGGAGCCAAAGGATATTACAGCGTAGATGAGAATCGTATCGTTGTTCAAAAAGATATGAGTGAGGCACAGACCTTAAAGACTCTTTTGCATGAGGCGTGTCATCAGGCACTTCACTCCAAAGAAGCCTATGACAAAAATGCGGAGAATAAGTCCAAGAACCAAAAGGAGACAGAAGCAGAATCTGTAGCATACGTGGTATGCCAGCACTTTGGCATTGATACCTCGGATTATTCCTTTGGATATGTAGCAGGTTGGTCAGAGGGAAAGGAAGTCCCGGAACTAAAGGCTTCGCTGGATACCATCCGTCGCTGTGCATCCGACTTAATCGTAAAGATTGAGGAAAAACTTGCAGAGAAGGATTTGGGGCAAGAGAAAGAACAGCCAATGGAAGTCCCTAATGAACCACTCCCTTTTGAGAAGCCGACTGAAGAGATGCCTGCGAAAAAGCAGTCGGTGATGGAAAAACTTGCTGCAGGAAAAGAGATGGCAAAAGCCTCTAGACAGATAAAACCAACTCCGGATAAGAAACTGGAGGAAGTGATTTGAAGGTGGGTGAGATTCTATGAGACAGTGTACCGAGAGAATTCGAGTATGGATAAGACCAAAGGATAAAGAACTCATCGAAGAACGTATGAAGGAGGCAGGCATAAAAAATATGTCTGCATACATACGAAAAATGGCAATTGATGGTTATATCATTCGTCTTGATCTAAGCGAAGTGAAGGAAGTCACTCGTCTTTTACGAATCAATGCAAATAACCTAAATCAAGTGGCAAGAGTTGCAAACGGAACGGGATGTATTAATCCAAATCGTATTGAAGAACTACAACAGGAGTTTGAAAAACTTTGTCGGATTCATAAAGAAGTTCTCGAGCAACTTGCAACGATTTCATAAAAAGGAGGTGAAACAAATGGCTGCGACCAGACTCATCGCTATGCATCAGCAAAAAGGAAGAAGTGTTAAAAAAGGTTTTAAGTACATTACGGACTATGCACAAAACCCGGATAAAACGAATGGCGGTGAGCTGGTTCGTAGTTATGAATGTGATCCGAGATTTGTTGAGGATGAATTTCAAATGTCCAGACATGAATATTTGATGAATACAGGAAGGGAATACTATCAAGGAAATGTGATTGCCTATCAGATTCGACAAGCATTTAAACCGGGAGAAATTACTCCGGAAGAAGCGAATCGAATCGGATATGAAACAGCAATGCGCTGGACAAAGGGAAAGTACGCTTTTATCGTTGCAACGCATGTTGATAAGGCACATATTCATAATCATGTCATTTATAATGCAACAAATCTTTCTTGTGATGGAAAGTTTCGAAACTTTTTCTTTTCCGGAGTTGCCTTGCAACATCTAAGTGATTTGGTTTGTTTGGAAAACGGATATTCTGTCATTGGACCAACACTACCAAGTGAGAGACAAAAAAGAAGTGTTCATCCTTATGTAAAAAGTTTTCGTGAAGAAATCCGAGAGTCAATTGATATCTGTATGGAACAAAAGCCGGCATCTATGGACGAGCTTTTAAAACTTCTTTCCGGTATGGGATATGAGATAAAACGAGGTAAACATATTGCTGTAAAGGGAAAGGGACAAAAGAAGTATTTGCGATTCCGTTCTCTTGGTGCAGGATATCGACAGGAAGACTTGGAACGTATTTTTTCGGGAGAAACGGTACAAAAACCAATTTCTGATTCTGAAAAAACGGAACAGAAGCTGGATATGCTTCTTGATATTCAGAGGATAATTGCAAAGGGAAAGGGAGCTGGCTACGAACGGTGGGCGAAGGTTCATAACATCAAACAGATAGCTCAAACCTTACTTTTCTTAGAAGAGCATGGCATAAGAGATTATGAAACGTTGGAAAGTAGGGCGAAGTCCTGCTCGGAACAATTCAATAAAATATCCAAGCGGCAAAAGGAACTTGAGTCAAGACTATCCGAAATCACAGAATTGAAAAAACATATCATAAATTATTCTAAGACCAGAAAGATTTATGTGGAATATCGAAACAGCGGATACAGTAAAAAGTTCTTTGAAGAACATCGAGAAGAAATCACTTTGTATAAAGCTTCCAGAGAAGCATTTTCAAAAATCGAAGGAAAAATTCCAAGAATCAAAGATCTAAATGCCGAGTATGGAGAAGTTCTTCAAAAAAAGAAAGAAAATTACTCAGAGTACCGAAAGGCTCGCCAGGAAATGAAAGAATACCAAACGGCGAAGTATAATGTAGACCGATTTTTGGAAAAGGAGGAGCCGAGCAAAGCAACAAATCAGAAGAAAACAAAAGAAGAATCCTTATAATTTCGAGGGGAATCTCATTCGTTTAATTGGATGGGGTTCCCCTCTTTTTTTATTTGCTAGAGTTTTTCGAAAGCGTCGGATTTATCCGATGCGTTGTTCCGAGTGATGCGAGGTTCTGGGGGATTGGGGGCATAGCCAGCCAACAAGCAAGAAGCATCGGAGGGCCCTCGATGCACTGCTTGCGAGAATGAAACATTCTTAGTTTTAGAAATCAAATATTTTGGATTTTTTGAAAGTATAGTGGTATGATTAGTTGAAATTTAAAAGTAAGGGGAGAACCGTTCAAATGGTTAGACACGTTATTTTATGGACGTTAAGAGAAAACTGCTTTGGTGCAGAAATTGATCAGATTAAGTCTGGGATTAAAGAAGGTTTGGAAGGATTAAAAGGCGAGATTCCGGGACTAATCGATATAAAGGTTATTACAGAATGTCTGTCATCTTCAAATGCGGATATCATGTTGGATTCTACTTTTGAATCAGACGAAGCACTAAAAGGCTATGCGGTTCATCCAAAACATGTAGCTGTTGCAAACGAAAAAGTGCGACCTTTTACTGCAACCAGAACATGTATTGATTTTCAGATTTAAGTGTCCTTTTTAAGACACATCATTTTTGTTAACCTTGGGTTAGAAAGAAGATGAAACTTCTTTTTAACCCATTTTTTATTTTGCTAGAAGATTTAAAAGAGGCCATAAATAATAGATATTTGTTTGTGTTTGTTTGTGATTTTCCATAATCTATTGTACCTCCTTTCTTGTGGCCTCTGTTAAAACTTCTACCAATGTTTGGTATCTCAATTTGATAAAGATTATAATTATAGGCGAGGAGTCGGGAGGTGATAAATATGTTTGGTATTGATTGGACAGGCGATGGCAATGTTGACTTCATCGACGATATTATTTCAATGGATGTTATGGGTCTTCTTGATGACGAGGAAAAAGAAGAGGATGATGATTTTGATAGTGGAGATGACGACGAATGAAAAAATATAGTTTTGTGACTAGTTTATTTCTGCTTGCAACGATATTACTACTGTCTTCTTGTGATGGAAGGAATCATTCTGAAGAAGAGAAAGAAGAGCAGACAGAAATAGATGAGAGTAATGATGAGGATAATTCCACCACGAGTGATTTAGATGGATTATCTAATGAGCAACCCGATGCAGAGCCGGGTTTATATGATCGTACATACTTGGTTGAAAGTGACGGAAACTATGTATATAGTCTTCATGATCAAGATTTAATTGATAAATATGATGATTTGTATGCACCTGCATTTCAAGAAACGATTGATTCTCTCAAGGAGGTCTCTCAGTGGCAAAGCCAAAAGTATGACTTTAAACAGTCAGCTTCACTTAGTAATCTTGTTTGGAATAAAAGTGAAGATAGCCAATATATTCAGACCGGATCATATTTTGAAGCAGATTACAATTTTGATTTGAACAATCTTGGATATACCTATGTAGATTTGAATAGCGATGGAGTTTTTGAATTATTATTTGGAGTACTAGATTATTATGGCTCTGATTCAAAGACTGTGGGATATTTTGAAAGAGCATATACCCTTGTAGATGAAAAACCGGTTAAAGTTTACGAAGGTGGCAGTCGAGTTTTGTTTTGGCTTGGTTCGGATGGTTATATATATGAATATGGAAGCAGCGGAGCAGCATATAGCGGTACATATAAGCAACACTTTAACTGGTCTTCTGTTGGATCTAATAATGTTGATTGGGAAACACAAGGATTTATTATAGATGAGTTTGTCGGATACTGGGAGGTTCCGGTACATATAATTGGAGCGGATTCGATTCTTGATATAGATGAGTCCTCCAAAGATCCGAACAATCAAATCTCTCAAGAAGAATACCGCGCTTTAGATAATGAATGGAATGCAAAAATAGTTGGAATTGATTGGTTAAAGTTTTCTGATTATATGCAGACACATAATTTATCATATTAATAAGTAAGTGAGCAACGGTTGAAATACTTTAGACCGTGGTATGTAGTTTAATTTTTAAGGAGGAGAATTATTATGGCAGGATTTGGTTTAGATGCAGGAGCAATCAGAGCAGCTGGAAAAGAAGGAGATATGTATGTTGTCCTTCAAGTAGTATTGACAGAGAAGTTTCTGGGAACAGGATCCGGAGTTTCAAGTTTGACGAATCTTCAGAGAACAATTAATGAACAGGCGGCAAAAGGATATAGACTTCATACAATTTCTACAACTTCATCCGGATCAAAAGGATTTATGGGTGGAGATAAGATACAGGCTACAATGGTATTTGAAAAAGTGCTGTAGGTGGTGGAACCGAAATCGAGGCATTTTTATAAGACACGTAAGATACTATTATAGGGTTAGAAAGAAGAAAGAAACTTCTTTTTAACCCTTTTTTATTTGTAAAGGAGGCACAGATTATGATTTGGTTATGTATTTTAATATTCCCATTTGCAGTACTTGCAGAGCTTATGAAGATGAATAAATAGGAGGAATGAGTGATGACTACAGATGAAGCAAGAATTATCGTTGAAGATTTTGAAGAAAATAGCAACCCATCCGATGAGCAGGTGTTTATGTTTATCGAATCTATGGAGTTTTTAATTGATAAGGAACATGATCCGGCGGATATGATGTGGTTGGGCGGATATTATTACGAGATTAAAAGATTCGATTTGGCTTTAAAGTATTATGAGATGGCAGCGACTTTTAATTACGAGCCTGCTTATGAATGTTTGGGATATATCTGGTATTACGGACGAACCGGTGAAAAGGATTATAAAAAAGCTTTTGAATGTTTTTCGAAATCTGCAGACCAGGGAAATATCGTTTCTGCTTATAAATTGGCTGATATGTATAAAAATGGCTATTACGTAGAAAAGAATCAGGCTAAATACGAATCCATCATCGAGGATTTGTATCCAAAGGTTAAGAGCAAGAATAATGTGTTTGATCCGGTGCCGGAAATCTTTACCAGATTAGCGAAGATTCGAGTAAGCCAGGGAGATGAAGATGAGGCTATTAATCTTTATTTATACGCAAAAGACTTCTTGGCGCAGCGAATCAAATACAATGGATTCTTTGGAAATTTAAACATAATGAAGTGGCTGATTGATGACTTGTATGAGTTGATTGAGTTCGATGATGAAGATTTTGATTTCTACGATTTGTATTATTTGTTAAAGACTCCACATAAGATTTCGTTTGTCTATGGTGATAAGGAGCAGACCTTAGAATCGGTTCAAGAAGGAAATGAGTGTAGCGTCTGCTTTAACGGGAAGTGGTTCCATAACAGGGATGAGTTTTTCGGAAAAGCAGTCATTGATAATGAGAAGTTAACAGCAGTTTATGATAAGTGTTTTGGATTTGAGGTGATTTAACATGGGTGAATTATTCAGTGTAAAAGGAACATCTTATAAGCGCTACGAGGAACTTTTACTTCAGAGGGATGCATTAAAGAAAAAAGCGTATCACTACGACCGTGAATTTGTCCGCGTTTTCGGTGAACAAGTTCTGGAAATCTTTCGTATGAAGATGGAATGCATCAAAAAGAAAAAGACCATTCATTTCTGCAGATATTATGCAAATCATGGAAAAAACGTGGACCAAAAGGCTTTGCAAGAGTTCTTTAAAAATGAAATGGCGGTCTATCAGATGCAGTTAGAAGATATGATCGCAGACTACAACAACGCAAAGAAATTCGAACCGATTTCTGAGGCAGAAAAGCTTTTAATCAAAAAGATTTATCGTCGCATTGCAAAGCGTTTTCATCCGGATGTAAATCCAAAGGTGGCAAAGGAACAAACCTTAATGGAACTTTGGCAAAGAGTGTTGTCTGCCTATACATGCAATGATTTAAAAGAACTGCAGGAAGCGGAAATCTTAGTAAATATGGCTTTAAAACAGATGAACAAAGAAGGCGTTGATATTTACATTCCAAACATCGATGAAAGAATCGTTCAGTTAGAAGAAGAGCTTGAAGCTATTCAAAAGACTCGTCCTTATACGTATCGCTTTATTTTAGAAGACGAGGAAGAACGGGAGAATCAGAAGATTGAGTATGAAGTGGAATTGTCTGAGTATGAGGATTATTCCAAAGAGTTGGATCAGGAGTTGGAAGCATTGTTACAAAAAGGAGTGACCATCACATGGCAAATGAATTAACAAAAACCGAACAGGGATTAGTCTCTTTGGTGGGAAGTCATGATCTGGGAGATATTATTAAGCCATTAATAAAAGACGTTTTCTTGTTGGATACCTACATCGCCGGAGTGACGCATTTGGATGATGATTCTGTGTTGGATTCGTTGGAAGTGGGAACTGAGTTGTTTTTGCGTAGAGAAGACAACAAATTTGATGAAAATGCGATTTTGGTACTAAATGCAGGTGGTAAAAAGCTTGGCTACGTCCCAGAGAAAGACAATGTGGTTTTTGCTCGATTGATGGATGCCGGAAAGCATTTAAAGGCTCAGGTCAGAGATATGGATATGGGATATGCGGTAAAAAAGATTCATATATCTATCAGTTTGGTTGACTTATAAGGAGGTGCGTTTTGAAAAAGTGGGATGATGTAGTGAAAAAAGCAGATGCTCTCCTAAAAAAGAATAAATATGAACAGGCTTATGATCTCTACCTAGAGGCGGCTATGGCTCTGGATCCACGTGCGCTCAGAAGATTAGCAGATATGTATTATTGCGGCCAATATCTTCGTAAGGACTATAAGAAAGCATATGAGTATTACAAGCTTTTGGCAGAACAAAAAGATTTAGAAGCCATGGATAAAGTCGTAAACATGACATTTATGCTACGAGATGAAAAAGGCTATATGAAAAGCATAGGTGAGTATGAAGATGACGAGATGATTATTGATTATCTGACGTACTTATCGGAGCAAGGCGATTTGAAAGCTTTAATTGCATTGGGTGATGAATACAAACTTGGAATATCGGTGGAAAGAAATATCTCAAAGGCGATTGAACTGTTTAAAAAAGCAGTGGAAATGGGAGAACCCTTTGGAAATGAATTACTCGGGGAATTGTATTTAGATGGGGAATATATCGAAAAGGATTATAAAAAGGCTTTCGAGTATTTTTCAAGGAATCCTAAATTGCAAATGGCTACGACATATCACTTGGCTTATATGTACGACTATGGACTTGGAACAGAGACTAATATTGAAAAAGCCATGGAATTGTATAAGGATTTTATGAAAAGATATGAAGATGATCTTGAATTAATGCAAAGCCTGGAAGTAAATACGATGGAAGATGAATTCTATATAGCAGCTAAGAAGAGATTGGAGGAGTTAGGATGTACGGAGCAATCTTAGGAGATATTATTGGTTCTCCCTATGAATTTGACCAGGGAGATAAAACAAAGGATTTTGAATTATTCATTTTAAGATCTCACTATACAGACGATAGTGCAATGACCTTAGCAGTTGCAAAGGCATTAATGGAAGCAGGGATTGATGCGGGAGAAAAGGAAATAAAGGCTACGCTTATCAAGAATATGCAGAATATTGGACGGAGATATGGCTGGGGAGAATATGGATCAAACTTTCGAGTTTGGCTACAACAAGAGAACCCGAAGCCTTATGGCAGCTATGGTAATGGATCAGCTATGCGTGTTTCTTCAGTTGGATGGTTGTATGACAGTATTGAACGAACGAGAGAAGTGGCTC
>JAEEGL012804740.1_pt1 | contig 11227 bp, 7 predicted proteins | sample 9134231 | NCBI WGS metagenome assembly JAEEGL01 (sample SAMN16246548, study PRJNA631951) | gut metagenome | biome: gut microbiome; feature: rumen; material: fiber-attached | host: Bos | place: Iran: Karaj | collected 2018-10
CATTTTGATAATTGCTTTGCCTTTGCACTAGTGTCTTTGTCATAGAACCAGAACAATCCTCTATTTTTTGAAACATCAAGTATTGATGTTTTAACCCCATTAGCAGCCAATAAATTACCAATTGAGTTAAGCATAAATGATGTCCCAACTTTGTTAGTTCCAACAAAAGCAACAACCTTTTTAAAGTTTGCTGGAACATTAAGATTAGCAGGAATGCTCATATCTTCTGAACCATATTGATCTGGTGTAGGTTGTGATGAAAAAGTACTAGTAGAATATGAATTGCTAAATGGATTAGTAGCATATCTGGTAGTCTTACCATTATCACTATCAACCGAAATATTGGGTGCAAAGTCATCTTGTCCTGAAACTGAAATCACTTTATGTGGTGGTCTGTTAAGACCAGCATCTGACTGAGCTTTTAATATTTGCTCTTGTTGTTGCTTTAACAATTCTTCTTGTTGCTTTTTAACAAGATCTTCTTGTTGTTGTCTTAGAAGCTCTTCTTGTTGTCTCTTCATCATTTCTTCTTGCTGCTTCTTTAGAAGTTCTTCTTGATGTTTTCTCATTAAATCCTCTTGCTTTGATGAAGCACCAATTGGATTAACATCATCTGTAGAGATGGTATTTGTCTCACCTTTAATTGGATTTATATCACTTTGTTGAGCCTTAAATACTGCTTCTTGTTGCTTCTTAAGAAGTTCTTCTTGTTGTTTTCTTAATAACTCTTCTTGTTGTCTCTTTAAAAGATCTTCTTGTTGCTTTTTAAGAAGCTCCTCTTGCTGTCTTCTCATCATATTTTCTTGTTGTTGTCTTAGAAGCTCTTCTTGCTGTTTTCTAATAAGCTCTTCTTGATTATTCTCATTTCTTTGCGTTTCAACTTTTGAAGAAAGATTTTCAGAATGAGATCCTTTTCCGCCGTGACCATTCTTGAAAAGATTAATCTTTAATCCTTTCTTTTGAGGCTCAACAGGAGCTGCATCTTGTTTTTCTTTTCTCCAAGTACAATAAACACTATATCTAGGATCACTATTTAGTGTAGAGAATATAGCTTCTCCATTACGATTGGTAAGCGTAAGAGCAGCACAAATAGTCTTAAGTGCTTCTGGATTAGAATATTGTTCACAAATCTGTCCAAAGCTCTTAATATAATCCTCTTCTGAATTAAGCTTTTCAAAATATTTTTTAATATTTAATAATTCAACGTCGTCAACTTGATCGTCGCTAAGTTCTGAATCTGAATCGCCCTCGGCTTTATTATCCAAATAGTCCTTTGCTTGCTTCTTGCCCCTTGGTTGTCTAATAAGCTTGCACAAAGACGGAATTTGACGTTCATCACCAACTAAGAAATTGAAAACACCAATATTATAAAGCCTAGAAAGCAAAGAATCCCCCTTGCCTCTATCATCTGAACAAATAAATATAATGTTTTTAGCTTCAAATTCATCAGTAATACTATCTATGTTGTTAAATAGCATTTTGTCCCTTTCGGATACAACATTAGTGCTAATACGCTCCAATGTCTCGTTAATGACAACTCTATCGTAAGATTTGTCACGTTTAACCTCTTCAAGGACAGCCTTAAAAAAGTATACGTCTTTGTACTCTAATTTTTCGTTATAGTTTTCTAAGTATTTTTTTGCAATATTTTCCGACAAAGTAGCACTACCACATGCAAAAAGAACCTTCATTTGTAGATCACCTTCCTGCTACGATAATAGCAAATAATAATGGTAAAACTTGGAACACTATCAAACCTAAAATAAGAGTAACAAGCATGTTAAAGCCTTGTTCTCTTTTATCTAACTTTTTGTTACCTATGATGAAGAAATTAAGGGAGCCTATAACTATACCAATAAAGCATACTGGATAGCTGTATAATTGTGCAAGTTCAAGGTAATATAGAACATGCGCGTTAATGCTAGAAAGGCCTCTTCCTCCTTCAGAAATAGGCGCCATATATATACGTAATTTCTCGTCTTTTGATTTTAAATTGTTTTTTGTAGTTGTAGTGGCATTGCTAAATTTTTGTTCCTCTTTAGAAGCCTTTGAATCTGATGTAGCAACTGTAGTTTCGCCATTATCTAGGGGATTTTCTCCACTAGCAAAGGCAAAACTAAAAGAACATAATACAATTAGTAAAGCCAATAATATAGTTGTAATCCTTTTCACTTTCATACCTCCATCTTCAATGGAAATTCATACTATTAACATAGGTATTTTACTATAAAAATAACTAAATAGCAATGTTTTTATGTATATTTATATGGGAACTTTAGTTCTTGTTTTGCTCTTCCATTACGTTAGATTTTCTACATGAAGCGTAATTACATACTTATAGGTCTCTTTATATTCATTTTTTAAAGTCAAAGTCACCTTAATATTGTTTTCACCCTGCTCAAAATTATATGAAATATCTGGATAGTCAACAAATAAGTCTTGATAGTTTAGGTCATATCTAAATGCTTTTTTATTTAAAAGCTGCAAGATATCTGTAGCAATACATAATCTAGCATTATAGATGTTTCTTAAATCAAGAGCCGTATACTCAAAATCACTTTGAGAAAGCTTCTTATTACCGCTTAAGAAGCTCTTTGCAAACTTATTTAAATCGCTTTTTAAAGAATCATAGGTTTTAACATTGACTTTTGAGCTATCTAAGTTGAATACATTTTTTAAATAATCAGCCAAATTTGATGAATTACCTTTTGAAAGTCCAAATTCTTCAAAGTTTACGTCAATTTTTTCATTTTTATTTTTGCCAAACATTTTTGAGAACACATAATTATTGGATCTTAATAGTACATTTTCAAAAGATTGATCGTCTTTTAGCCTTAACAAATCAAAGTTAAAATCGTCCCAGCCTTCTTCTTTAACCTCTTTAGCAAAATCTGAATCACCAGTTATTTTTATTCCAACTTTATTTAAGAAATACTCTCCTTCACTATCTGACAATTCTCCAGCATCAACTGTAAGCTTAGATACCGAATTATATGAAGGGTCCCACTCGTCATAATAGTATTTTTCTATAGTTACATCACTAGTTAAAGCAAAAAATTTATATAAGAACTCGCTCTTTGATTTAACAATTTGAGCTAGCTCATCGTAACCAATAATAATGGCTGTTCTATTTTCGCTGTCCCAGCCGACAGTGTTTCCAAGACTTTCGCCTATAAATCTAAGTGGTACTAAAGTTCTCTTTTCAACTATAACAGGTGGCGAGTCAAGCTTGATTTCTTGTTCTTTCGCACCTTTGTACGAACAATATGCTTTTTCATCTCCAATAATTAGTCTAATAACAATATTGTCATTTGTAGCTGTAACCATTTGAGTTGTTGGTTCCCAGTCTACTTTACACTTAAGCTCTTCAAAAATCTTTCGAAGTGGCACCATAGTTCTATTATTAATTATTTGAGCTTCAACTTTATTTCCTTCAGAATCAGTAAAATCTAAGATATTTCCATTTACTTGAACTTTTGGATTGTCAGCAGCAAAGGCCGAACAAACAAGTAAAACTATAACAAAACAAATTGCAAAAGTTAGTTTTTTCAATTAACTTCCTCCTCTATTATTTTCAATGCTCTTTGAGCATAAAACTCATATTTTTCTTTTTTGGATTTAAATGATTCATCACTTCCAAACAAGCCGAAATTTGCATTCATTGGTTGGAAATCTTCTGTTGGAGTTGAAATATATGAAGCAAGAGCTCCAATCATTGTTTCTTTTTCAAAAATAATTTCTTCACCTTTATTTAATTTTAACTCTAATTTATTCTCTTTGCCAACAGATTTTTCTTCTGTGTTTTTGTTATACATTGATATTGCATTAAGGCTTGCAACTAAGCCTGACGCAATTGATTCAACGTATCCTTCAACGCCACTAATTTGCCCAGCAAAAAATATTTTTGTGTTTTTTAAATTATAAGTTTCATTTAATAATTCTGGTGAATTAATAAAAGTGTTTCTATGCATTACTCCATATTTAACAAACTCTGCATTTTTAAGTGCTGGTATCATAGAAAAAACTCTTTTTTGTTCAGGAAATTTTAAATTAGTTTGAAAGCCAACTAAATTATAAAGCGAACCTTCAAAGTTATCTTGTCTTAATTGTACAACTGCATAAACATCTCCAAGCTTTCCAAAGCCAACTGGTTTTAGAGGGCCATAAGTAAGTGTTTGAGAACCTCTACGAGCCATCTCCTCTATTGGCATGCAGCCTTCAAAAAGTCCACCTTTTTCAAAATCGTGAAGTTCAACTCTCTCAGCATTTATAAGTTCATTATAAAAAGCCTCGTATTCTTCTTTATTCATTGGACAATTAATGTAATCGCTTTCGCCTTTTCCATATCTATCCGCTGTAAAAGCTTTTGACATGTCTATACTTTCTTTTGTTGCTATTGGTGCTTGAGCATCATAGAAAAATAATTTTGAAGAGCCAGTTATTTTTATTATTTCTTCTGATAAACTTTCAGAAGTTAATGGCCCAGTAGCAATAATTGTAATCTCATCTTGTGGAATGCTTGTTACTTCTTCTTTTATAATCTCAATATTTGGATTGTTTTCAATTTCTTGTGTCACTAGTTTTGCAAACTCATCTCTATCAACTGCTAAAGCTTGTCCAGCTGGCACTTTGCATTTATCTGCAGTTTTAATTAGTAGACTATCTAAAAGTCTTAGTTCTTCTTTTAAAAGTCCGCAAGCATTAGTAATTAGATTAGATTTAAAAGAATTACTGCATACTATTTCCGCTAAGTTTTCATTTGTATGAGCCGGTGAAAACTTAATTGGTTTCATTTCATATAGCTTAACTTTTATCCCTCGTTTAGCTATTTGGTATGCTGCTTCGCAGCCTGCTAAACCACCGCCAATAACGTTTATATAATCTTTCATTTTAATACCTCTTATATGTTCTCAATTTGCCAATCGACAGGTTCTTCACCATTTTTCTTTAAGAATTCATTTGCTTTTGAAAAATGTTTGCATCCAAAAAATCCTCTATAAGCTGAAAGTGGGCTTGGATGTACTGCCTTTAAAACTAAGTGATTTGGATTTGTAATTAGTGCTTCTTTTGTTTTGGCACAAGCACCCCAAAACATAAATACAATTGGCTTTTCTCTCTTATTTAAAATTTTAATAACATCATCAGTAAAGTTTTCCCAGCCCTTATCTTTATGAGAATTAGCTTGTCCGCTTCTAACTGTAAGAACGTTGTTTAAAAGTAGAACTCCCTGCTTTGCCCATTTAACAAGATAGCCGTTATTAGGAATATAACACCCTAAATCATCCTGAAGCTCTTTATAAATATTCTGAAGCGATGGTGGGATTTCTATTCCAGGTTGAACGGAAAATGAAAGACCATGTGCCTGCCCTTCTTCATGATATGGGTCTTGCCCAATGATAACAACTTTGATGTTATCGTAAGAAGCATATTTTAAACTATCAAATATATTGTTCATATTGGGATATATTTTGTAATGAGAATACTCTTGCTTTAAAAACTCTCTAAGATTTTTATAATAGTCTTTTTCAAATTCCTCTTTTAATATATCATCCCATGAATTATTGAATTTTACCATTAATAATAATTCCTTTCAGAACATTTTGGCGGCGAAGCGCCGCCACGACTATTATACAAAAGCCCTCTACAATTATCAACTGTAGAGGGTAATTAATCACTATTATATTAATATCCTTTTCTTTGTCTTCCAGCAGCAACTACACGAACAAGAAGCTCTTGTCTCTTGAAGTCAACTTCTCTCTTGGCTTGTTCCATAGAAATCTTGCCATCTAGGACTGCATCTGCAAGTGAAAATACAAGAGCAATGTTTCCTTTGTCTTTTCCAGATTGCATAGCATCTTCAACTTCAACACTACTATATTTATCTCTTTTAATGATACCACCAACGTGGTCATCAACAACTAAAACTTCTGGAATCATGACTAAATTGCCATACTCTCCGCGAAGCATTCTCTGAGAAACAACAAGTTTAAGAGAGTTTGCAATCATAAATTTAACTGTAAGTTGGTCTTCACTTGGATAGAAATTTATAATTCTTTCGATTGTTTCTGCACAAGAATTGGTATGCATTGTTCCTAGAACCAAGTGTCCTGTCTCTGCCATTTCAATTGTAGCATCCATAGTAGCTTTATCTCTTATTTCTCCAACAGCAAGAACATCACAGTCTTCACGAAGTGAATTTACAACGCCTTCATGATAAGAATTGATGTCTCCAAATGGACTAACATCTTTTTGAACAATAATACTTTTCTTGTTTGTATGAACATACTCTATAGGGTTTTCAAGCATAAGAATTTTTTTATTTTCTGCTTCATTAATCTCATTAACGATTGCACTTAATGTTGTAGATTTACCTGAACCTGGTTTACCTGTTATAAGAATTAAGCCTTGGCTCTTTAAAGCATATTCTCTGATAATATCAGGAAGATTAAGCGACTTATATGGTGGCAATTGAGCTTTAATAATTCTCATTGAGATTGTAGGTACATCCATAGAATATGATAGATTAATTCTGAAACGTATATCATTATAATTGTAATTTGTATCTAGAATCTTTTGTTGTTCATAGGTTTCAACAAGTCTTGGATCATCTTTAAGTAACTGCTTAATAAACTCTTGTTGCTGTTCTATAGTTATTTCAGGAAGACCATCAACAGGACCCAAAACTTTAGCAATTCTTAAAAGAGGCTGACATCCAACAAGTAAATGTATATCTGATGCTTCATTGTCGATAGCCATACTTAAAATTTGATCTAATTCTGTACCATCCACAAAACCCGGAGTTACTGGCTTAGTGTCATATATAGGTGTAATATCCTCTTCTTCATCTTTTGATAGTAAGTTAGGATCCACAAACTCTGGACCTCTGTATCCTTCGTCACTCATTAACATTCTCCTCTTTCGTAATACTATTTTCACTCATATATTATCACAAAAAATCAAAACATGTGTGATTTTAACTAAATTGTAATTTATGGTGATTATTCAAGTTCAAACGCACCTGTATAAAGTCTATAATAAGTTCCTTTTTGAGAAAGCAAGAATTCGTGCTCTCCTCTTTCGATAATATTACCATGGTCTAATACCATAATTGCTTTTGCATTTCTAACAGTAGAAAGTCTGTGAGCTATTACTAAAACGGTCCTTCCTTCCATTAATTTGTCCATACCTTCTTGAACAATCTTCTCAGTACGAGTATCAATTGAAGAAGTAGCTTCATCTAAAACCATTACTGGAGGGTCAGCAACAGCTGCTCTTGCAATAGATAAAAGTTGTCTTTGACCTTGAGAAAGCTGTGAGCCATTTTCTGTAAGAATAGTATTATATCCTTCAGGTAGTCTTCTAATAAAGCCATCTGCATTAGCAAGTTTTGCAGCCTCTATTACCTCTTCATCCGTTGCTTCTGGTCTACCATATCTAATGTTTTCCATGATTGTTCCAGTATATAGATTGGTTTCTTGTAAACACATACCAAGAGATTTTCTTAAAGATTCTTTTTGAATATCCATAATATCTAAGCCATCATATTTAATGAAGCCTTCTTGAATATCATAAAACCTATTTATCAAATTGGTAATTGTTGTTTTACCAGCACCAGTCGCACCAACGAAGGCTATCTTTTGTCCAGGCTTTGCATATAAACTAATGTCATGCAAAACAATCTTTTCTGGTTCGTATCCAAATGTAACATCTATAAGTTCTATAAATCCTTTTACAGGCACATATAAATACCCATCTTTAATATCATCTAGTTTTGAATTAGCCAAAATGTTTTCTTTAAAATCAGAATACTTTGGTTCATTTATGATTAGTGAATTAGGAACCTTCCAAGCCCAACTTTCAGAAAAATCTTTAGTTTCTTTTCCAGCTTTATCAAGATTTACTAATGTGATGACGCCCTCATCTTCTTCAGGATTTTCTTCAATTAAATCAAAGATACGTTTAGCACCAGCTAGGGCCATAACGATTGAAGCAAATTGCTGAGTAACCTGATTTATAGGCATGCCAACCCTTTCAGAAAGTTGTAAGAAAGTAATTAATTTACCGATTGATAAAAGATTGGTCTTTATTGCTATTGCACCGCCAACAATAGCTAAAATAACATATTGAAGTCTACTCATCTTTCCCATTATTGGCATTAAAATATTTGCAAAAGTATTTGCCTTAACTGACGAATCATAAAGTTCATCATTTAAGGTTTCAAATCCATCGATAGCTTTATCTTCATGAGTAAAAACTTTGATTACTTTTTGTCCATGAATCATCTCTTCGATGTAGCCATTAATTTTACCTAAATCATTTTGTTGCTTAACTGAATACTTACTAGCAAGTGATGCAATCTTTTTGGTTGAAGTAATTAATATTACTATCAAGAACAATGCAAAAATAGTTAAGCCGCCATTTATCTTGAACATTGCTACAAATACAGCAGCTAAAGTAACAAATGTTGCAATAAATTGTGGAATACTCTCAGATATCATCTCATTCATTATTTCAATATCATTAGTATATCTACTCATAATGTCGCCATGAGAATGTGTATCAAAATATTTGATTGGCAAGCTTTGCATTTTAGCAAACATCTCATCACGAATTTCTTTTTGAACCCTTTGAGAAATGTGAATCATTAGTCGTCTATAAAGGTATGTCGAACCAATAGCTAGTCCAAAAATAACCATTAATTCTTTAATATAATCCCAAACATTTTTATCAAGAGCATCCATATCTTCTTGAGTAACACTTACTAATTCATCAGTCTCATAAGAAGAATATGGCTTTTCAGGTTCTACTATTGGAGCAGTATAATTAGGACTTGTTCTAACGTATTTATCTATTACTGGAACTATTTTCTCATCAATTACTTTTCCTATAAACACCGAACTTTGGACATCACAAATAGCCCCTATAATAATAAGAGCAATAACAATGAACCAAGCAAATTTATGGGGAAGAATAACTCTCTTAAAAAGCTTTTTAAAAGTTCCTTTATCAATTTTTAATTTTTGCCCTCTAGCTACTGCCTTCGAGCCACGATTGTGCATTTCGCGCACATTATCAGCCATTTTTTTAGTTCCTTTCATTTGAATTTCAGTAATTATTCTGAAGCTTGAGTTTGTGATTCATAAACCTCTCTATAAATCTTAGAAGTTTTTAGAAGTTCTGCTGGGGTTCCAAAATCAACAACCTCTCCCTCATCTAAAACAATTACTATATCTGCATCTTCAACAGAAGAAATTCTTTGGGCGATAATTATTTTTGTAATACTTGGAATAAACTCTTTAAAGCCCTTTCTAATTAAACTATCTGTATGAGTATCAACAGCAGAAGTAGAGTCATCTAGAATTAAAATCTTAGGCTTTTTAAGAAGTGCTCTGGCAATACAAAGTCTTTGTCTTTGACCACCAGAAACGTTAGTACCACCTTGTTCAATGTAGGTCTCGTATTTATCTGGGAATGTCTCTATGAACTCATCTGCTTGAGCTAACTTACAAGCTTCAACAATTTCATCCATAGTGGCATTTTCGTTACCCCATCTAAGGTTATCGGCTATTGTTCCACTAAACAAAACATTTTTTTGAAGCACCATAGCAACGCAATCTCTTAAAGTTTTTAAGCTATAATTATTAACATTATTTCCGCCAACTAATACTTCACCCGAAGTAGCATCATATAATCTTGGGATTAATTGAACAAACGAAGATTTACCACTACCAGTACCTCCGATAATACCAATAGTTTCTCCAGATTTAATTTCTAAATTAATATGCTTAAGTGATAGTTTATTTAAATCTTTAGCGTAACTAAAATTAACATCTTTAAAAATAATTTCACCATTAGGTACATTTTCGATAGGATTTTCTGGGTCATTTATATCAGAAGTTTCATTTAAAACTTCTTTAATTCTTTTACTAGATGCTCTAGCTAATGTAAGCATAACTACAACCATAGACATCATCATAAGTGACAATAGTATTTGAAGTGCATATGAAATAAGTGATTGAAGTTCACCTGTTGTCATATAGTTTTGAACTGTAAGTTTTGAACCAACTACAGCGATAATAATCAAAACTGCATAAATACAAAATTGCATAATTGGTCTATTAAAAGCAACTATCCTCTCAGCGATTGAGTGATATTTATAAATCTTTTCAGAAATACCATTAAACTTTTTAACCTCATCATCTTGAAGATTAAATGATTTAACCTCTCTTACTGAACGAACATTTTCTTGAACAACCAAGTTTAATTCATCATAAGTTTTAAAAACTTTTTCAAACCACGGAAAAGCAATAACCATAATAATTCCTAATCCGCCAATAAGAAGTGGTATAACTCCTAAGAAGTATTTAGCAAGATCTGGACTAATGACTAAGGCAGCAACTATTGAAGCAATAAATTGAAATGGTGCTCTCATTGTAATTCTAAGAAGCATTTGAAAAGCTTGCCTAACATTCATTACATCAGTAGTCATACGAGTAACTAAACTTGAAGTTGAAAACTTATCAATATTTGAAAAAGAAAACTGTTGAATTCTTTTATACATATCTAAGCGTAGGTTTTTAGCAAATCCTGTAGAAGCAACTGCAGAAAGTCTTCCAGCTAAAACACCAAACGAAAGTGCAAGCACAGTAAGACCTGCTAGTAGCAATCCATATTTAATTATTAAGTTCATATCCCCTGCTTGGACAGCTTTATCTATCAAAAGCTTTCCCATAACTGTAGGAATAAGTGTTTCGACTATAACTTCTAATAATATTAGCACCGGTGCCATAAAAGTTTGATATTTATATTGTTTAACGTATTTAAAATACTCTTTCATTTTTCCTCCAAAAACTGTTCATAAAAATTCAGTATATATTCTACACTATTTCAAGTTAATTGTGTAGAAAAAAGCAACGAATTTAATATTTGAACTAGTCAAGAAAAAGTAGACACAAAAAAACACTATTGAAACCCTAATTGAGTTCTATACTCAATTGGGGTTTTGTAGTTTAATGCATAACTAGGTCTATATTCATTATTATCTCTAACAACATCTTCTATAAAGTTTTGAACTGTGCTATAATTATTTATGTCAAAGTCAATATACATTGATTTCTTAAGCCATCCATTTTTCGACTCTATTACTGGGTTATCTGTTGGGGTTCCAGCTCTAGACATCGATCTGATGGTTGAAGTATTGATTAGTGTATTGTTGAATGATGCAGAA
>JAEEGL012851215.1_pt1 | contig 11227 bp, 6 predicted proteins | sample 9134231 | NCBI WGS metagenome assembly JAEEGL01 (sample SAMN16246548, study PRJNA631951) | gut metagenome | biome: gut microbiome; feature: rumen; material: fiber-attached | host: Bos | place: Iran: Karaj | collected 2018-10
AGTTGACAATCCCGGTCATTTTAGTTATAATAGCTTTGCTGTTGAAAAACAGCTTACTGTGACTCCGTAGCTCAGCTGGATAGAGCGTTTGGCTACGAACCAAAAGGTCGGGGGTTCGAATCCCTCCGGGGCCACCAATGAAAAGTAAACAACCATGCGGGTTTGAAACCAACATGGTTGTTTTTGTTTTTTTCATAAAAGCATTGAATTGAAAAAATACAGCAAATTTACATCAAATAATCAAAAAAAAGATATTGCTGATACATTACATATATTCAAGATTTTAAATAAAAATGAACCCATATAGGAACAGCCTATATGGGTTCATTTTTATTATTCATGGTCTTGTGTAAGCTTATAGACCGATTTACCTGTAAAAAACACCTTCTTTAGATCTTCAAGAACCTTTTGATATTTACGAACCTTTTTCTTGTTACGACCGGTAAACTCGTCGTTGTCATTAAACCATATTTGCTTAGGATAAATACTTCCACAATAATTATAAAGCCGGGAGAAGCGAGAAATTTATCTCCCCAGCCTTGTGGAAGTCGACTCAGTTATCGCTTATGATAGATGCGAAGACAGTTGTATCTTTTAAACATCTTTGTCCATGAAGACCGATTAATAATGTAATTACGGAGATAAATATCATGCACATCCAAATTAAAAGCAGCAACGGCGTTACCCTGTTACCGTTGGAAACAAGACTCCTGGCCAGCCGTAAAATCTTCATTGAGGGCGAGATCAACGAGCAAACTGCCTGCGAATTCGTGAAACAAGTACTTCACCTGTACCAGGAAGATCCCCAAAAGCCAATCGATGTCTTCATCAACTCTGCCGGTGGAGAGATTAATAGCGGCCTTCTCATCTATGATGTGATTCAAAATATCAATTCTATCCGTATAATTTGCATTGGCAAATGTCATTCTATGGCAGCCTTGTTACTCGCCAGCGGCGCCAAAGGGAGCCGTTTCATGTTGCCGTCTTCCGAGCTTATGCTACATCAGCCGATGCTGGGCAATCGTGTCGGCGGCAATTGCTCGTCTCTTAAGTCTATTTCCGACAGCCTGCAGGAAACGAAAAGGAGGATTAACCAAATCTTGGCGAAACACACCGGCAAAAGTGAAGAAGAAATTGAAGAAGCAACCTGCTACGACCACTATTTCAGCCCGGAGGAAAGCGTTGCCTTCGGTTTGTGCGACGAAATCATCGGTTTCGACAAGGTGATAGAAGCATGAACCGAAGGCAGCGCAGGTGGAGGAAGTAACACCTCTGCCTGGTGCGGCAATACCAAATGTCAAAGCGCGCCCGCATACAGCGGAACAAAATCACAACCATTAAATACAGAAACGGAGGTAACCATATGATGAAAGCAGACAAATTGATTTTAGGAGAAGGCGCCATCTTTAGTACTGATTGCGAAAAGACCGGCGTTAATAATAACGTGCTTGTTCTGGGAGGGACCGGGTGCGGCAAAACGTTAAGTGTCTTGGAGCCGCGTTTGTTAGAGACTCTCAATTCTAGTCTAATCGTTACCGTGACAAAGCGGCGAATCGTAAACCAGTACAAGCAGTTTTTTCAGGATAGAGGCTACGTGGTTCGGGACCTGAACTTCATTAACCCGAAAGAAAGCGACGTTGCCTACGATCCGCTGCAGTACATCTCCAGCTATAAAGATATTACGTTTCTGGCGGAGGCTATCGTGATGGCCAATCCTAAGAAGCGTAGTAACATATCCCATGCCGATCCATATTGGGATACCGCTGCAAAATCACTTTTGGCGGCGGAAATTTCCTATACTCTGATGACAAATAAAAACGCCACTTTCAGCGATGTACTAAAGCTCAATGACAGCCTTACCATTTGGAACGGCTCTGATCATATCAATTCTTCCTTACACGAAAAATTTGAAGCTTTGGAAAAACGTGATCCTAACTGTTTCGCTGTATCCTGTTGGAGAAGCTTCTCCCAGCTGCCGGTCAAAACCGCATCCTGTGTTTTCGGTACGCTGAACACGGAACTGGACACGGTTTTCACTCCGGAACTTCGGAAGATGATTGCAGGGAAGCGCAAGGTAGATTTTGAGGAAATTGCCAACAAGCGGACTGTACTGTTCGTCTCCAGTTCGGCAGTGAACCCAGCACTTCATTGCTTTGTTAACCTGTTTTTTGCCCAGGCATTTAAAGAATTTTTTGAGTATTCCGAAGCCCGTCCTGATGGCATGCTCCCAATCCCGCTTCATGTTTTGTGCGATGATTTTGCCGTTGGAAGCCGGATTTTAAACTTTCCGGAATATATCTCCATCTTTCGCGAAAAACGAATTGCGGTGATGTTATTGATCCAGTCGGAAAGTCAGCTGGTCAGTATGTATGGCGAAGATGCTCAAACCATAATTAATAATGCTGATAACTATGTATATATGGGGGGAATGGACTTGCGTTCCTGCCGCTCCGTCAGCGAAAGGATGAACGTGCCTTTGGAAGACGTCCTCTACATGCCGGTAGGGAAAGTATTTATAATGCGCAGAGGAGAAAAAGGCCCCATAGTCACTCAGCGGTATAACATTCGTAATGATAAGCTGTACCAGTTCGTTATCAAAAAATACGGAAACCGGTCGGCGAGTGACAAACCCCGCTGACCAATTCCATTTTACAAAAGATAACGTCAGGTTATAAAATAAAAAAAACAATTTATGTCCCTACCCTTCTGTTGAACAAAGTAGTTATCGGGTATACTATCTACGAAGGCAGTTACGCATTGACAGTTTGTTAACGTTAAAAACGGGTTGTTGCATGGAAAAGGAGGAAGACAATATGGAAGATAATAAATTATACAAGGCAATCAGAGGCGGAGAGTATAACATTCCATACGAATTGAGGGAACTTTTCATTCTTGTGGGCAACTACCAAAACCAGGCTGCACTGACGGTGTGCAGATATGCAAGGCCAACATTGATTGAATATGCAATTTACAGGTTCAGGCTACAGGGGATTACTGTTGAATTAAATAATAACAAGAAGCGAGCAGAGACTATATTCAGTCATTACTACAAAATAAAAATTGATATACCGGTGTTTCTTTCTAACCTATCAGTTTTTTACAAAACCTCCGAGGAACAGTTACAGGCTCGGTATGGAAATCCGAGAGAGGCTTGGGAAGCTGCTATGAAAAAAATGCAGGGAACGCAGCGAAACAATAAAACCAATGAACAGGATACTAAAAATAAAGAGAAAATCTTATTCACTACTAAGGAGGATGATGAACCATAAAATCATGAAGTAAGATTAATAAATAGTTCTTTAGGTGTCTTTTAGGTAAATAGAATTCGTAAAATAGCAAAGACAAAAACACTCTGGAGCAAAACTCCGGGGCGTTTTTATTTATCCCACCCACCTTCCTACTAAACGGAAAACGATAGAATATAATGCAGGTGTAAGATAAAACAGGCTGCAAAAACAGAATGGCAAAACAACCGAAAGAATAACGTGAAGATGAAAGGAAGGGCAAGAACTATGTATGACGATGACAACGGCTTCGATCTCTTCGTAGGCTTAATTCTCTGGGCTCCGTTACTGGCGTGGTTTTGGATAAAATGCACTTTTGTAATTCTTGAGTTTGTGTTTGGCGTTCTGGCTGCAATTGTAACATTCCTATACTACGTCATAAAAGAACTTTTCGATTTTATCAGTAATTTGGTGAGCGGTGAAAAAAGTTAATAAGTTAAATCGAAAGAAAAACACCTCAAAAGGATTAATCCCCCCAGCCTGGATTGGGGCATGTTAAACTGGGTATATGATAGAGACACAAGGAAAGGGAACGACGGCGGACATCAAATAAAAAAGGCAGAAGACAAAGAGCGAAGAGAACAGGCAAGTAGAAGCGAGAGATGAAAGGAGCGTGAGATCATGATGAACATGATGAAAAAATGGGTGATTGGCGCAACAATGGTGACATTCTTACTGGCTGGCAGCAGCGTACCAGCAACTACAGAAGCAGCGCCCCCGCCACCGCCCCGCCCCAAAGTCCACAGCGTAGTAAAACATCGTCCGCCGGCACCGCCGCGGCATGTACACCGCCCGCCGGCGCCGCCAAGGCACCACTGGCGGCCAGCTCCTCCGCCCCCGCCGCCGCGACATCACCACCGGGAACGAAACCGTGACGCCGCAAGGGCGGCCGCAACAGTGGCAATCATAGCAGCAATACTCGGAAACATGTAACAGGTGTGCAAGGTCAGGCAGGGTAACCTGCCTGGCTGAAAGGGGTGATGAAGAAAAAACTGCCGTACCCATAAAAAGGCCAGCATTCGCTGGTCTTTTTTGTTATGACAAAGATTATAAGCAGGAATATTATTTCTTTGATATAATTTTAATAAGGATTGTCATGTGACTTTAGCAAAGCATGAATAATGATTTAACCGAAGTATTATTATTGCGAGGGCTGCGCTCATCATTTTTAAGGAGGTTTTTCAGTATGCTGAACAAGGAACAAGAAGCAAACGGATTAACAGGAGTTGCGATTCGGCGCGTAAATGATATTAAAAACGAGTTCCAAACTGCGCATTACCAGCAGGAGGCAGAGCGGAAATACAATAAAATGATGATGGTGAGGCATAAATCTGCCTATAGTCACAGAAAGCAGGAACTGTTAGATTTATTCAAAGAAAGTGGCTTGCGTTGCGATGAGGATATGACCGATGAAGAAATTCGTGCTTTGATCAGCCGGTTACCACAGCAGGAGGAAATGGAAGCGTTGCTATTGGCGAAGCTGCATGAGATTTATAAGGAGTTCCCGGTTTCCAGCAATTATATGGAACGGATAGTACGTCGTTTATGCGACCCGGATTTTCGCGATGAAACGGTACGTGTCGCTATTGTGAAACAATTTATGCGTCATACGGATTATGAAACCGGTGATTTTAAGCGGAAACGGGGCAAGGTTATAGAATTAGTTAAGCAAATAAAAGGCGAACGCGCAATAGAAAAAACATTTGATGAAAAAACAAACATTGCAGATAAATACAAACGTTACCGCGAGACAATGATTACCTTATTTGATGAAACGGTATTTGGTTTATATGATACAACTTATAATACACTAAATAAGGACGCTAAAGAAAAGTTTAACCTGTTGAAACTTGCTGATGGCTTGGCAAACGGTAAATTCTGGATGAATTTTGGCACGCGCAGGGATTTGTATCTTTTTGCATGTGCTTTTAACATGAAGTCTTACCCAGATAAAATCGTTGACGACTACAATAAAGACCTTGATATTGAAGAAAAACTGTTTTTTGATTTCTATGCCGATAATTTGCTGCGCAGTCTGACAGTAACTCCTGGCACAGAAGAACGGGAACCGTCCGGTGAAGGTATCAACTACAAAAATTTTGCAGAGATTATTTATTTGTATTACCTGAATAATAACCAACTGCAACCCGGAGAGAAAATAAAACGGGCAGATAAGACAATCGAAGAATGTGTTGGAAAAGTTGAAGAACGCGAAAAGAAATGTGACGGTATGCCTACAGTGCGTTTGTGTGGCGTTAATGCAGGAAAAGAAGATACCAATGCATATAAGGAATATTACTATTCCGAGGTTATGCAATTAGACGAAACACGGTTGGCTGATTATATCGTAGAACATTATGAAATACCTCAAGATGTAAGACACGGATCGCGCATTGCTGTTGCAAACGAGGAAATTACGGCGACAAAAAAATATAAAGAATTACGTGAAAAATTGCTTTCTTTGCTTGCGGACGACCAAAGACTGGCTGAAATATTTATGCCGGAAATAGATGTTAAAGAATCTTTGGGCGAGGGGTCAAGAATTGGTATTGAAATGCAAAACATTGAGGAAACGCTGCGCTCTATGAATGTAGAATTAGGAAATGATAAAGATTTCATCAAAATTTTAACGGTATTAGATAATCGTTTAAAAATAGATGTCCATAATGATGCTATATTAAAAGGCACGGAACGCATGACGCGGACGCGCCTGATAGCTCTACACTATCTGAATTATATCAATGAAATGGCCGATGAAGAAACAATTCATCAGGGCGGTGTTCAAGCGTTTGCAGGCGAAGGGAAATCGTTAGCCAGGGTTTATGATGATTTTGTTCATCGCGTGGATAAGGATTTGGAAGAAGCGCGTTATCAGAAGATCAGCCCTAAAAACATTTATGATATGTTTGTAATTTTCATGCTGTACCGGTATTTCGCACTTATCTAACCCCCCTTACATATACGGCGGTTTCAATTTAATATAATACAGTTAAGGCGTTTAAATGCGGAGGAAACGTTGAAGGATTTCTCGCGATAGCAGTATTTACGGGCGTAAGCCTGAATGTTGTATATAAAAGGATAATTAGTAGCTAACGATAAATGAGAAGCATTTGAATTATACAGGAGGGCATAGAAATATGGCGATTGGCAACAGAATGTATCTGCCAGAGGGAGCAACGATTCAGCTTTACAGGAAAAATGCAAAAGAACCGGCAGTTTGGACGATTACCGGTAGTGAACACGTTGGAGAAGGGGCTTCTTCTGTTTGCTACACTGCGTTATGCAACGGCAAACAGGGCAGATTGAAGGAGTTTTATCCGCAGATTACCGCTGAAAATGATGAAAAAGTCAAGTATTATTGCCAGGTTCGGTACATGGATTACCAGCTTGTACCGGAAGTAGATAAAAAGAAAAAAATCAACGATTTGAAGAAAGAGTTCCTGCGAGCCTATGAATCGCTGGAAGAAGTGAAGAGCCGAAGCGACGCCAATAGCATTTTGAATAATTTTATACCGCCTTTTGAAATTTTATATGGCAGTCCTAATAACCAGGGGGACCAGAGCGTATATGTCTGGACTCCAGATGATAAGGCGGGCGTTGCGTTTGAAAAGTATCTGAATGACGTTTACAGTGACATAAGCAAACCTTCCGATGACCAGTTATATAATATTCTGGTAACCATACTGACGCTGACAGACGCTATCAATGCGTTGCATTCCGCCAAACTGTTGCATCTCGATATCAAACCATCGAATTTTCTGATTCCGTTTACCAGTAGTAATGAGGTGAATCCGGGCAGTATCTCTTTATTTGATATCAATACGCTTTATCGTTTGGGCGGGACTATGCCTAAATCTACTGGCACAGAGGGCTATTCTGCGCCCGAACTGGCAAAAGGAAACGGGGAGAACCGTTCCGATATTTATTCTATCGGAGCCATGCTGTACCATGCGCTGGTGGGTACAGGAAACCTGTATTCGGATTCGCTTTACAACGAGATTACGGAAAAACTTGCTGCGTCAAAATTGCTGAATGCTGCAGAAACAAATAGGCAGCCTGAATTGCGGGAAAAATTAATAGTAATTTTACGGAACTGCTTACAATATGAACCGGATAACCGTTATGGCAGTTGCGAAGACCTGATTGATGATCTGCGCAGTGCAATCGTGTTGCTGGAACCTGCTGTAAAACGGAAATATTTAGGGCCGTACCGTCGGTTTGAAATAGTGAATGTGGAACTGCAAAAGCAGAAAAACCCGAATGCAATCATTTATAATCTGCTATATAAAAACCCTATCTACAAATATGTGCAGTCTAATGAAAAACATATCCGCGTTATGGTGTTAGGCTCTGGCGAATTTGCGCAGAGTTTTATAGGTGTTGCATTACAGAGCTGTCAGGTAGTTGGGCGCGATATAACGGTGACCGTAGTCGCAGATGATGCGGAAGCGGCAAGAAAAGAATATTTAAAAACGCGGCCAGCGGTAGCCGAATTCGTGAATATTAACGGCAGCCTGCAAAAAAGCGACAAAGAAATTTACGGGACCGTAAATTTTGTGTATGGTCATTTTTCAGCAGGGAATATAAAAGAGAACTCCAATGAAATTAACAGATTGATTAAAGAAAACAAAATGCCGCATTATGTGTTTATTGCTTTGGGCAGTCAAAACGGCGCTGAAGACGTTTTGAACAAAGAAATAGCGCAGTTGTTTGCTGAAAAAGTCAGAACAAAAGCGCTGGCAAAAGCAACCATGGGAATAACTACCGGTAAAGTTGTTGATTGCAATTTCATTAATTATGTAATTACTGATAAGGAACATTCTGAAACAGCAGAATTAGGTAATCCAGTATATATTTATGAAACCATAACGGCAGAGAGTATTGATCCTCGGTTAGACCGCATGGCGTTTAATACACATCTGTCCTGGAACAGTAGATTAAATTTGGATTACAGCGAGTTGTATAAACAGATGCGTTTGGAAGATAATGGGTATAATTACATTTCTTCCATAGCATATGTTCTTTCCATTCCCTATAATTTATGGAGCATTGGCATTGATTTTGAAAATATTGACGAAGCTGCGGAAAAATTCCAAAAGATAATTGTTGCGCATGCCCAACAGCCAAACAAAGAGTACCTGAAGATGATTCAGTTGGGGCATCGGAGATGGGTGCTGGAAAAAGTTTGCGATAAAAAAGGATGGCAGGCTCCGAGAAAGAAGAACGGTAAACCGGATTACGACGGCTGTATTTTGCGGGGCAAGGTAAAGGATAACGAAGCGCATTTGCATCCCTGTCTTGTACGCAGTACGGTTGATATGCCGCTGAAAGGGAATTTTTATACAGATAAGCAGTATGCCAACTGGAATAAGCCCAATGAACAAGATGACAAATTGGATGAACTGGATCGCGTGTCTATCGACTTGCATCGTTTTTTCTATGCAAAGGCGCAGAAGGTGATAAAAGAAAGGCCATTGCAAAGGGGAGACGTGGCCTACATCGAAAAGATAATCACCAATGAACCTGAAGAAGTCATACGGGCATTCAACCGCTATCGATACTGCATCCGTAACATACTGAACGGTAATCAGGCATATAGCCAGCAGTTTGACCGCATTGAAACAGATTTTGAAGATGTGCTGAGAAAAAAAGCTACGCCGGAAATTAAAACCGTTATTTTGGGCAATGAAGTTACAGGCAGTCGACTATTGAATATCAGGCAGACGTTGTTCCCGGTCATTGAAAGCAATATGTACCGGGATTATAAAGCACTGGATGAAGCACTGATACAGAATACGCCGTTTATCCTGACTTTTAAACCGCAGGCAGACTTGGTGCTTGCCTTTGAAGATGACAGACTTTACAATGGCCGCAACGATATTATTTTTAAAAACGTTGCCAGCGCGACTGCATTGAACCCGAAAAGCATTACGTACTTGTATTATTATGATCGGTACACGCGAAAAGATTTGCTGTTGCGGAAACTTGCTTCTGTAACCAATTACCTTAACAAACGAGCGCTGAACTGCAAAATCAGTTTGGTAATAGCATATTCTGCCGGAACGGATAAAAAACACAGTGAAGATGAGTTGCACAAACTCATTGCTGAAATACAAAACAGTGTCGCATTTGAAAACATTACGGGTCAAGCCTGTGCAGACGAAGCGGAAGCCTGTGATGTTTTGGCAAACGCATTCGCCAAAACAGAAGACGTTCTCTTTGACGGAACGACACAACCTTTTTCTACCGCAACATGGAACGCAGTACTCATGAAAAATGTAAAAACTGTGCTGCCTTATTTTGAATTTAATTTCCGTGAAAAACGTTTTGAAAACTTAAGCCAGTGTGAATACCTAAAATATCTAGAAACCGGTAGTGTACTTGCAAAAACGTATCTGCGCATTGAAGACATGTTTTCGCTGATGAATGCCTATAATACTAAATACAATCTGCCTGAATTTGCAGAGGAATACGAGATATTCTGGAGAATTTATACTGGCAGTTTGTTCCCAACCAAGAACCCCAGTAATTGGAGAAACGGTGTAAAAAACTGGAACCGGCTTTGTGGTAAACTAAAAGAATGGGCAGACAAACAGGATGAAATTTTCCGAGTGGAAGTGGACGCCAAAGGGGAAAACTATCAAACTTATGTCTATTCATTCCCAAGCCGGTACATTGACGAGGCCAGGGACTTTTACAATGTACTATGTTCCATGGACATTATTGCCAGCCAGTTTAAACTGTTAGTGGATACTACAGACTGGTGCGAAGTAGAAATTAATTCACAATATGATTTGGGGCAGTTGTTTTATAAGATAGCCGACGAGCCGGAAAAATATCTGGCCGGACAGAACCTTACCGTAAGCCGGTACTGGGAGCGTAAAGAATACAAAGAATATTTTATTGTGAAATATAATAATTTACGTGTAGTGGAATGTAAATTAGACGATAATGACTCTTACACTGTCAGAATCTTAAATGAACTTGAAAAGTACCATTATATTAATAATTTAAATAAATGGGGTGGCACACTTAAATCTGCAAAGAATGATATTTACGCTGGGCAGACGATTTCGTTCCGTTACGCATCTCCAAGTATTAAAAAACTGCTTACGACTGCCGGTGAAATACTGGAATTATTTACATATTACGAGGTGTTAAAAACCGGCTACTTCGATGATGTGGCCTGCGGGTATGAATTCCAGTGGGAGCGGGGCGGCGTGCTTAATGAACTGGACGGCGTGCTTACCAAAGGTTTTAAATCAATTATCATTGAATGCAAGGCACGTTCAAGTTTAGATCAGAATTTCTATCACAAGCTGCTCAGTGTTGCCAACCAGTTTGGCATTGCGGTAAAAAAAGTGATGATAGCCAATACTTATGAGAATTACGATACTATAAATAAGGTAAACGACACCATGGTAGAACGCGGTTCACAGATGGATATTATTACTATTCGTGAGCCGGAACAAATCAGGAATATTGGCGAAACATTAAAAAGGTTAATGTTTGTGTAAGTTTCCCAAAGGAAAGAAAAATTATGGGTAGTAAAACTATTGATTTCTTATATAAGGTACGCGGTAATTTTTCTCCAAACGGACTGCCAAAAGTGTTCTTATCATTCCATCCAACAGATATAGAAATAATGGAGCAGGTAGCCAAAGATATTTTATCCATAGCTAATTGTGCTATCTATTATCATAACAGCACATTTCCTGAAAAGGAAATTAATTTGGATGATTATTCGCTGAAGTTTGGAGAAATGAAATTATACGTAGTGATTATAACAACAAAATATTTAATGAACGATAGTTTATCGAAAAATTGGGAATATGGCTTTGCAATGGAAAACAATATTCCCATTCTACCTATTGCTGCAGAATCAGGACTTGAGGAATTCTTCACTGTTGAGATGAATCGTATTAGTAAAGGATATGGAGATA
>JAEEGL013230584.1_pt1 | contig 11227 bp, 18 predicted proteins | sample 9134231 | NCBI WGS metagenome assembly JAEEGL01 (sample SAMN16246548, study PRJNA631951) | gut metagenome | biome: gut microbiome; feature: rumen; material: fiber-attached | host: Bos | place: Iran: Karaj | collected 2018-10
CCAATAACCGACGCATTCATAGAATCGCTTGGCGTTTACGCGCACTTTCCCCTTCAGCATGACGAGCGCAAGAAACCGGACATGTAGCACCCAGTCGTTGCGGACTCTGATATACTGGAAGGGACAGCGAAGCCCCTTTTTGTGGACATAGCCTTCATCGTCGATAGAGTAGTTCTTGCCAAGATTGAGAGCGTTGAACATGGTGTGCATTTTTTCGATAGTCTCTGTCATGGTGGTCTCCTGACGGCTGGGGGTGGAAGTGGTCTCTCTCTCGCAACACCGTATACAATAGCACCGAATTCGGAAATTGCAAATCATTCGGACGAAAATTTCCAGAATTTTTGCCAGAATTTTTCCCATCGCCCTCTGGATTCAATCTGGGGGGTTCAGGCACGAAAAAAGGGATTGGCTTTTTCCTAGCCAATCCCTTTGAAAGACTTGCCTACCGACTAGGCGGCGTTTCCGTAAATCGTCTTAAGATTGCTGAATCTTCCGTAGCCATTGGAGAAACGGAGTTCCATGTATTCGCACTTGCCATCGTGGTGTACCGTGACTAATTGCCGACCGCCGCATCCATCTTCATCCTTTGCGAACACCTGAACGCCGATTTTCAGCTTTTTGCAAATCTGTTCAAGCGTCTGCACACGCTGACCTTTGGTGATTCCTGCATTGTTTGCCCTGCAACAGGCCGCGCCAGTCTTGCCGAACCAGTCGTTAAGCGAGCCGCGCTTGACTCCGCTGAATTCGTAATAGAACAAATCGCCTTCCTGCCACGAATCGCCCATGACGGCATCATCGCACGGCAGACACAGTTTTTCATCGTTGCCCTGCAAGATATTCATGAAACGTTCGAGAGCATCGATATTGTCGGACACGGCACGCAACTTGAAAGAAAAGACATTCGCCATAGTTTCGCTCCTTTTTTGCTTTGGTGGATTTTACGCTCTCCCTGTCAACGCATATACTATATCGCATGAATCGGAAAAGTCAAGTCGTAAAGACGAAAAAATCGGGGCTATCCTGAACAATAACCCCGACGTTTCAGAAACGCGCCTTATTTCGCGGCGGCTTGCTTCGCGGCCTCTCGTGCCGCGTCTTCCATGCCATCGTATACTTTGTTCATCCAAGTGTAGTAGAAATCATCCCACAGCCCCTCGACTTCCTCATCTTCCGCCTCTGCTTTCGCGATTTCGGCAATTTGCTTGTTCGGCAGATTCTTGAACGCCTCGAATTCCTCGTCCGTCTTCAGCGTGGTCGGGCGGTCTTCGCCTTTCATGCTCGACATGTCGAAACCCTCAATAAGTATGCAACCGACAACGGCGTTGAGTTCTTCTTCGGACTTCTTGGACAGGTGTTCCAACAGTTCTTTTCCGTTCAGCATCACAGGCATAGTCTTGCTCCTTTTGTTTTAGATTTTCCGTTGTATTCCGCTCCCTCGGTCAACGCAAATACAATAGCATCGAATTCGCAAATTGCAAGCCAGCAAGGCGAATTTTTCCGAAAAAATCAAATGTCGCCCCCTGCAAAGATTGAATCAGGCGCGAACAGGCGTACAAAAAAGCCAGACGAAACAATTCGTCTGGCTCGGTTCGTTCAGACTACTTTCTTCACCGCTTCGCGTTCCTCAAACGGCTTGATTTTGATTTCACGACGGCCTGTGGAATCGCACTCCGAGACTTCCGCGATAACGCTTTTGACATACTCAAAAGTCTTGTCTCTCACTTCGCTCATGAAATCGTACCTTTTCAGATACGCCTTCAGCATGTCGTCGTTTTCCTTTACGGTTTTGTACGCGATAAGATTCTTGCAGAATTCGCACATTCGCACGAAAAGCTCCAAGTTATCATAGCCTGTGCGGCTGTTGTTCTTAACCAGAAAACAAGCGAGAAACAGCACATGGCAGACGAAATCATCGCCAGTGTCAAAGCGCATTACAGGAAACAGGGACTTGTAGACCATCCCATCGTCACCCATGCTGTACGACTGGTGCAGATTAAGACGGTCGAACAGGTGGAGCATTGTCTTGATTCTCTTTTTCATGGCAGTTCCCCTCTTTTTACTTGACTAGCGAAATACCGAATCCCTTTTCGATACAGTCGATAATCATGTCGCTTTTCCGTTCCGTCAACGCGGCGCAACCGTCGCGATTTTCGGGCGTCCACACCCATGTGTTGTAGTTCACGAAACTGCTGTCGCCTGCTTCGGGATAGTACACGCGCATCACGTATGACAGCGGCTCGTTCGGCTTTTTCACGGCCTTTTCGACGCGGAATTCGAATTCATCACCAAAGAAACAGCCCAGACGGTACAGCTTGTCATGGACGTTCGGAATATCGCTGTTCACCCACAGGGAGACTTCGTTTTCATCGTTCTTCGACACATACACCAAGTCTTTCAGCGTCCACGTGTCGGTCATCGGCGGTTCGGTCTTTTCCTCGACTTCCTTGCCAGCCTTGCGCTTCGCCCAGTTCTTCACGCCGTTCACGAGAGATTTCATCCAGTCGGCAACAAATCCGCAGTAGGCGGCTTTCACTTCATCGGTGTTCGTCATGTCTTTCGCAAGCGCGGCGACTTCCGCATCGGACAGGCGGTTGAATTCGCCACGGTCATCGTTGTCAAGCTCTGGCTCAAGTTGCCAGTTGTTCAGTTCACGGTGGATATAGCCGAGATTGCGACCGTTCAAAAAGCCAGCGAACAGGCATTGACCGCGTTCCTGCTCCGTCATGCCAGACAGCATCTTGAAGACTTCGTTCCCGTCCATGCCGAGCTTCAGCTTGTTTTCAGTAGCCATAGTAGAATCCCCTTTGTTTTGTGGTTTGCAGTTTTTCCGTCAACACCAATACTATATCACGGAATTCCTAAAAGTCAAATGATTCCAGTGATTTTTTACAATTTAGTCAACTAAATCCATCCCCCTGCCAAGGGATTAAATCCATACGCCACAGGCTTAAAATCAGGCGGGAGCCGCCATGTTTCAGGCAACCCCCGCCCTGCGTATCCGTGCGGCCTGTGTCAGAACACAGGCTTGCCGTCCGTGGTGGTCACGCCCCACATCCACTTTTCGCCGTTCGGGGCGGTAATCTCGATACCGTTGCCGAAGCAGACCGTGACATTTTCGCCCATCTTCGTCTTTCTCACTTTCTCGAACAACTCGTCGGAAACGTCCTTCACGTTGTATTTGATATGCACGTGCCATTCATCGACGTTCGGATTGCGCTTTCGGAAAGCCTCCAGTTTGCGCTGGTCGCGAATCAGGTTCGACAGGCGTTCGACAAGACTCATCTTCTCGCCGTTCACATACTGCGTAATCGTGTATTCGCAGTTGGCGATACCGAGACGCTTCAGGAAATCGGGGAATTCGTTTTTGACAGCAATCAGTTCGTCGATATGCTGTTTCATGGCATTCATGTCGCTTTCGATAATCGGCATCGGGTATTTGTCATCCTTGCCCTTGTAGTTCGCGACGCAATAGCCATCGGAAGTGGTCACAATATCAAAGCCCTTGTATTCCACGCTTTCCTTCACCGCAAGCTCCACTCTTTCAAGCGTGATTTTGAAATCATCTTCATCTTCAGCCGTTGCGAGATAGTCGGCTAGTGCGGTGCGCCATTGTTTCAGTTCGTCCATCGTCCTGCACTCGCGAATCAGGTTCAGCAGTTCATTCTTCTTCATCAGATAGGCGCGTCTGGCGGTGAAGAATTCATTTGCCTTTTCAGTTGGATTGACCATCGTTGTCCTCCTTTGGTTGATTGGAAAATCATCTTTCCCAATACTATACGCCATGATTCGTAAAAGTCAAGTCGAGGCTGGAAATTTTTCCAGCAGAATGGATTGAATCCATATATATGGAAAATTTTTTAGGGCGGGAGGCTTTCGCCTTGCCCCGCCCCTTGTCCACGGCCTAGCAGTACCGCTTGCTTCTGTACGGCAAGGCTTTGCCGTCCATTTCGTATTTGAGTTCAGCGAGCTTGTCGCAGAAATCCCATTGCGGATATTCGCCGTCTTTGCCGCTGAAATCGAATTTGTTCTCCGCTTTGCGGTACATGACTGGCGGCAAGCCAGCAAGCGGCGCAGGTTTGTAGGAGACGTAGTACATCTGCCCATCCTTGAAACCGTTTTGACCGCCGCCGACGAAAAATCCGCTTTGGTCACGTGAGGCAGGGCCGCCTCCCCAGTGCAACTCAATATCACGGCAACCAAGTTTGCGCAACGCGCCGAGCAGACCAATCTTCTTCATGGAAAAGCCTCCACTTGCTTCGGGCTAGGGTGACGCGGACATCGCGACTTGCCCATTCCCATCGGCAACACATATACTATATCACGGAATTCCGATTTTGCAAGTCGGAACAGTGAATTTTTCTGGAAAAATCACGAGCCTGAAACAGGCCGCAGTAAAGATTGAATCCATTATCATAGGCCGTGCAAAAAATCAGGCGCGGACACCTTGTCGGCATCCGCGCCCTCGCTTGCGGCCTCTTAGCCGTCAGTCACGGAGATACGTCCATGTATGGAGCTTTGTCCCCTGATATTTCTTCCAGTACGTTTCAAGACGCTTCAGAAACGCGGCCTTGACACGTTCGCATTCTTTCCGCAAGTTCTTCAAATCCGTTTCAGTCGGCAACCCGACAGTTTGCAGGCATCGCGTGTCGGACGCGAAAAAGCAGAAGTTCATCCCATTGTTTTCCTTGCAACACATGACTGGATTGCCATAGCAATCCTTGCCAAGTTCGTTTGCTTTTTTGTATTTGCTGGCATAGCCGAGCCACGAATAATTGCTCAGAAAATCATCCATGTTGGCGCGGAAGAAATTTTCCTTCTGACGGATATTCTCGCAGTTCTTATGCGCAATTCTCGCGCTTTCATCATCACTGCGTCCATAGTCGCCATAGCCGAAGCAGAAGCTCGTTTCGATTGACGGCTTTTCAAAGATAAAAAGCATGCCGTTTTCGAGACGGACAATGCCGCCGATTCTTTTGACATAGAAATCGCGCATCTCCTGACGGTATTTCTTCTGTCTTTCGGTCATGTCATCCGTGATAGGATATGCGTTGAAATATTCGGCTTTCGCGGCTTCAAGAAGTTCGGGATTGATAGCGGCGACTTTCGTGGTGGCGGTGGTCTTTTTCATGGTTTTTCTCCTTTGGGATTTGGGTGAAACTCGCTTTTCTCGGTCAACGCATATACAATAGCACGGAATTCCGATTTTGCAAGTCATCAAGGCGAATTTTTTCGATTTTTTTGAATTTTCCTCCGTGCGCCTGCGCGTATGCGCGGCCTGCATGCATGGATTGAATCTGGGCGTTTGCGCAAAAAAAACAAAAGGCGCGGCTTCTTTCCGTTGCTGCGCCAGTTCGCCCCTAGGCCGCGCCTAGTCGGTAATTGTCAGCGTGATATGGGCGTTCTTTCGCTTGTCGAAGTACGACACGGACAGGATATTCTGCACTAGGCAGGTTTTGCGCTTCCAGTCAGCCATGTCTATGAATTTGACATAGCCTTTGCGCAGGTGGATTCTGTCCAAATAGCATTCCTTGGTTGCCTGATACGCGATTGTCGCGCCGCATTTCGGGCAATACGTGTCCTTGCCCTCAACCCATTTTGCGCTTTTCTTGCCGCAGTTCGGGCATTTCGGTGTTTCACGGTAGAACGTGAACACGGTGAGCGGCCTTTCATGATAGTAAATCGCATTCAGAATTTTCGACATTTGTTGCAACGTGACGCTCTGGGAGATACGTTCGGGGGCGGTTTCGATTATCGTGGTCGTTGCGGCTGTCTTCTGCATGGTCTTTCCTTTTGCTTTTTGGTGGTGTTTCATGCTCTTGCGTGTTCCTGCCGAACACATTATTACTATACATGATAATTCCCGAAATTCAAGTTTTTCAAGCATAAAAATCACAAAAAATCAGCCTTTTCCACGCCAGCCGTGACAAAGGATTGAATCCAGAGGGACGGAAAATGAAAAAGACCGAATGGCGGAAAAGCCATTCGGCCTCTTTCGGTTTTATTTGAGCCGCAGTCTTCGGCAGTTCGGCTTGTTCAACCGTCCGCCGCCTCGGCTTGCGCCGCCGTCATCGAATCTTGAACGCTTGCCCTGCTTCAAGCTAATCCAGTCGGAACGGCGTTTGATTTCGCGCATTTCGGCCTCGAATAGCTCGGATTCTGTCGGAACTGGATTTGTGATAACGAAAGTAGCCATGATTTTTCTCCCTTATTGCTGAATCATGCACGATACCAACTCTTTTTGAGTGCTTCCCAATCCTTTTTCGTGACAACGGCTTGCAACTTGCTATGCTTGAAGCTAATCACCATGAAAGTCTTTTTGACAAAGAATTTCGCAGGAACGTCCAAGTATTTCATGGGCAGTCCGTCATACTCGCGTTTTTCCGTCTTGACGCCCATGCCGTCTTGTTCGACAACAGCGGTATCATGGTTATAATCGGGACTGCCTGCCAGTTTGCCTTTGAAAGCTGGAACTGCCGCAGGTTCGCCGTTCTTTTTTGCCGCGTATGGCAGGACGACCGCGATATCCTCGAAATCAAAATCGGCTTTCCTCTTTGCCACGATTACATGGTAGCTCTCTTTCGTGGTCATATCGTCTTTTGTCCTCAATTTGAGAACTCTGACATCGTAGAACATGACATCTTCTTTAAGATTCATTGTGCGCTCCTTTGATTTAGGTTTTACAATCTCTTTTTTCCGTCAACGCATATACAATAGCACAGAATTCACAAAAGTCAAATGATTCCAGTGATTTTTGTGATTTTTTAAAGACCGTCGCGGAGCGGCTTGCGGAACGGCCTTGCCCCGCGATTGAATCCGTTCTGAGACGTGAAAACAGAAAAAGCCAGTGAGAATACGACTCACTGGCTCTTGTCGCTCTGACGGCCTTTCAGCGGCCTCTTACAGGCGGATTGCCTTTTCCCTGCCCTTTATCGTCACCGTCACGGCGTTCTTCTTTTCCCCCAAGTCGCAGACTTGCCGCGAGACTTTCACCACATGCCACGCGCCATCCGTCCGCTTGGTGGTGACAACCGTGCCGTATACTGGATACATGTACCATTCCTTTTCATGGTCTATATAGCCAAACTTGATTACAGCGGTATTACACGCATCCGCAGGTATGCGGTAGCTCGCCAGTTTCCGCTCTGCGGTGTCCACGGCGTTCATGACATCGTACATGTCCACCAGCCGCTTTTTGCAATTGTACTGGACTTTCGCCAGCACTCTTTCAAGCATCTTGGTGCTTGCGGCGAACACGACATCGCCTTCGAAGCAACGAAGCCCCTCTTTGTCCATCGTCAGAAGCCCGACATGCTTGACCTCGTTCATATCCTGCTTGAACTGCGACAACTTGCGCTTCGCTCGCCTGACCGCCATAGATTCCCAATACGTCATGCGTGTTCCTCCTCTACTTCGTTGCTCTCCACGCCTTTCGCGTCAAGTGCATTGAGAAGAAGCTCTTGGAGCTTGTACTCGAACTGGCGGTCGCTCGCCTTGACTGCTTCACGGAAGCACTTCAGCTTTTCCGCGTCCGTCAGGTCGGTCTTCTGATAGTGCAACTTCTTCAGATTGCGGTCAATCAGCCTGATTGCCAGTTCATCGTTGCTCGGTTCTTTGTCGTTCATGGATTCGCCCCTTTTTGGTTTACTGTGCTTTCTTTGTCAACACCATTACAATAGCACGTATTTCCGAAAATGCAAGCGATTCCAAAAGAAAAAATTCAATTTTTACCGAAAAATCATCTCGCCGCCTACAATCCGTTCGCGTCCGTTGGGAAGCTTTTCCACCAGACAAAGAACAGCGGGCGCGTACAGCCGCAGACTTCCAGATTGAATCTGGGACGCGACGGCCTCGCGGGCTTCTCCCGCCGCGACGGGCTTCTCCGCGAAGAATTCGCATTCGTCGTACCAGAATCCGTTTTCCAATTTTCTCACCATGTATCGGTTCATCGGAAAAGCACTCCGCAACTCATAGCAAGATTCCTGACAAAGACAATGGCGTACACCGCCCATTCAGTCAATTTCCTAGTCATGCGCACCTCCTTTCAATTCTCGCATCACGCAACGCCCCTTATTATACAAAAAAAGACGGCGGGAGCCATTCGCTCCGCGCCGCCTCGGTTTTCAGTTCATGGAAATCGCGTCACGCCTCGGCGTATTCGACTTCTTCCTCGTCCTCGCAATCGCACTCATCGTCATCGTCTTCAGGCCATTCATGCGTGTTGTAGGCGATTTTTATGTCGCCGCAGTCATAGACGGTCACATACAGGTCTGTATCGCCGTACAAGCCAGTTTCGATATCATCGGTGTCGAAACCGACAAAGTTGACTTCCTCGGTGCATTGGGCGACCACGGAGGTCACAGGCTCGAAAGTGTCGATAAAACGCATATCGCATGCGCGGACGTAGAACGCGGGAAGCTCGTCAATCGGGTGAATCCCTGCCTTGTCGTACTTCGTTTTTTTCGCATCACGGCGGTCTTGAGCGGCGCGTTGCTCCGCCGTCATCGCGGCGTATGCATCCGCCGTGTCTTTTTCCCATCCCGCCAAGTGGTTTTCGACGGCCTCGCGCTGTTCCTCTTTGAACAGATAGAGCTTGTGGCAACCATCGTACAGGAAACCGACGTAATCGGTAACTTCAACGCCGTTGATAAATCTTGCATTAGCCATTGTAAATCTCCTTTGTTTTTTTGGGTTTTGGATTATCTTGTCAACGCATATACAATAGCACAGAATTCGAAAAATGCAAATCGGGAAAACGAATTTTTTCAAAAAATCAGAGACCTCTCCATAAGATTAAATCCATACAGACCATCGGCGCAATCGAGCGCAAAAAAAGAGCCAGCGGCCTTTCGGCTACTGGCTCGGTTCTTCCACGTCCGCTATTACTTCAGTCTTTTGTGCGCAAAATCTCTTATGGTCTCAATATCGCCTTTACAATCATAGAACAGGGAATTGTCCTTGTAGGTGAATTCCGCGCACCATTTGCTGTCTTTTTTGTTTCCAACATACGACAGTTCCACGCCATCGCACTTCGCGCCGAACAGTTCCTCAAAGTGAATCGCCGTCCACACAAAAGCGAGCAGTCTTTGCCCGACATCTTCATATTCGTCGATTTGCGGGCATCCTGTGCAACGGTTTGAAACGGCATAGCGGAAATCCTGCACGTTGCTGAACTGTTGCAGTTTTTCATATTGCGCTTCTTCGGTGATTTTGCCTGTTTCGTTCACGGTGACAAGAATCATTTCACTATTGTCATACTGTTCGCCAACGGCCTTTTTCTTATATGTGACCGTATAAAACCAATTGGAATCCTTGTCATTGTGAGTAAAATTCACTTCTCCGCATTCCCAGCCATCAGCCCTTTTCACCACATCGTACATCGCGGAGAACATGTTTATGGAAGCGGTAAGATTTTTTAAGTCTTTCACCTTCCGCATCTTGCCATAGTTTTCCACCCAATTTTTGAAAGTGTTAAAATCTGAATACGTTTCACCAGTAATCGGCATTTTGGAATCTCCTTTGTCTTATGGTTTTCTCGATTATCTTGTCAACGCTATATACTATACATGCGAATTCAGAAAAGTCAAGTCATGAAAGCGAATTTTTTACGCATCCGCGCAAAAAACCTGAAAGATTAAATCCATCGGTCGGAATCGCAACAAAAAGGCCGTGGTTTGTGTATTGCCACGGCCTCTTGGAAAACAGGTCAGCCGAACAACGGCGCGTCTTCCATGTACTTCTCTTTGGCGTCTTTCATTTCCTCTATGGTACTGTAATATTTTGTCTCAAACGCCTTGTTCTGCGTGTTGGTGATAGAAAACCGCAGATTGTCGGGCAACCGCAGATAGAAAGCGACATAGTGCCAGCCCTTGTATGACGCATCGTAATTGAACAATACGCAGGTCGGAATCAAGCGACCGACATTCTCGTACTCCAACGAGATATTGAGAGCGGTCGAGATTGGCGCGACAAGCTCCGCGCATTTGCTTTTGAACGCATCGGAATTGACATGGTTCAACAGGTCGAGCGTGGTGTCGAATTTCTTGTACTTCATACCGTCTGCCTCCTTTGTTTATTCTGCTTCATCCAGTTCAATTTCCTGCCCGACGAATTGCGACAGGTCGTAGTCTTTCGCGAAATTCTCGTCAATCGGGATATTGCCGTCGAAATAGCCGTCGTTCAAGTGCGGATAGACTTCGCCATCATAGGCATCGGGATTGTCAACCCACTCGAACGCGCAAGCCCCTTCGAACGTGTGATATGTGCAGTTTGGCTTGCCGTAGGAGACATCTATGGCTCTGTAGCAGGCTACGCGCAGGAATTTGCGTCTGCCATCCTCTCCCACGTAATAGACCGACGTTTTGCGTTCGCCAGTCTTCTGGTCTAAACCATTGCGCAGAAAGTCGATGATTTCCGTTAGGCTCTCGAATCCCGAATAAAGTCTGATATTGCCGATTTGTTGCATGTTGAAATTCCTCTTGGTTTTCAAATTGTTTGATTGTCAACGCATATAAGATAGCACACAATCCCGAAAAGTCAAATCGTTTCCATGAAAAAAATCCGATTTTCCCGATATACCCATAAGATTAAATCCTATGGATGCCTTAAAAATGGCGCGGTAGCGTATCGCCGCTCCGCGCCGTCTTGCGTCATTCTTCGTCGTCGTAGTCAACCCTGTCGGGCGTCCTGATAAACAGGCTGTAAAGCACTTCGCTTCTGCCGCATCCGTATGGACTGCCTTCGCTGTACGTCATGGTATCCCATGCGTCTTTAAGCTTGCGCTCCAAGTCTTCTTCGCCAGAATTAAGCTTGATTGCCTTGCGCATGAAATCCTTCGCCTTTTCCTCGCTTGTGAAAGGAAACGGCTTCGTGTAGCAAAGCCCGTAGGTCTCCATGATTATCCATAGTTTGTTTTCAGTTTTGTCCATGTTTTATCCTCTGGTTTTCAAGCCCTTGATTGCGTCAACGTGTATACAATAGCGCGTGATTCCGATTTTGCAAGTCGGCAACGCGATTTTCCGTATTATTTTCCCTCGGCTTCCTGCTTTTCCCACGGCCTCGCATGCTTCTTGATTTGCTCCGCGACCAAATCGCAGTGGCTCAGCCGTTCAAGACATCCCTCCTGCGTTCCATGCCCCTCGCCAGCCAGCATGTCGAAATTGTGGCAGTGGCAGTAGCTTTTCACTGGTATTAGCGTGTAGGCGTATGTGTTCAGCAGACGCTTGCACTC
>JAEEGL013411547.1_pt1 | contig 11227 bp, 14 predicted proteins | sample 9134231 | NCBI WGS metagenome assembly JAEEGL01 (sample SAMN16246548, study PRJNA631951) | gut metagenome | biome: gut microbiome; feature: rumen; material: fiber-attached | host: Bos | place: Iran: Karaj | collected 2018-10
CCTTCAGCCGTCGACCAGTTTGAGGATCTCCGCGTAGCATTCGTCCGCCAGCGGGAGCGCATGCGCAAGCAGCGCCTCTCCCCTGCTGCGGCATTCATCCGCGAACTCCCTGTCCTTGAGGGAGCCGATGTTGATGAGCACGTTGAGCCACGCACCCTGGATGCCGGCTTTGAGCGACAGCAGCGCCACGCCGAGGTCGCTGGCGCTGGTGTCGTTGAAGCGGCCGATCAGGGAAGCGGCCAGTGTGACCGTCTCATCGCAGAGTTCCATCATCTCCATCGGGGTCCGGGTGCAGCCTTTCAGGCCTTCCTGGATCGCCGCGGAACGGGCGGCTTTCTGCTCGTCGGTCTCTTTGGGCATGGCGAATGCATCGCTCACGACCATGAACGCGTCGGTGTCGCGGTCCATCACGTCGATAAGCTTTGCCTGCAGAGCGCCTGCCTTCTGCTGAACGTCGGCGGCATGCTCGGCGTATTCGGCGTACTTTTTGCGTCCCTGCGTCAGGCAGGCGACCATGGCGGTCAGCGCAGCGCCGATCGCGCCGTAGAGCGCGGCAACGGAGCCGCCGCCGGGAGCCGGCGCGTCGGAAGCGACCAGATCGGCAAATTCATTTACTTTCAGATCTGCCAGTTTCATGGTGTTCCCTTCCGCAACTTATTCCATCATGTCGATGATGTGGTATTCCATCATCTGGTTCTTGCAGTCGAAGTTCTCGAGCTTGAGGTAGAACTCGGCGCAGTCGATCAAGGCCTTGGCAGGCGCCAGGCCGACCAGCTCGCTTCCGACCACGTAGGTGCCGTAGCGCTCGGCCAGCGTCTTGATCATCTCGTACACCACATAGATCGAAGTGTCCTCGTAGTTGACAAGGTTCATCGAGACCTGCGTGATCCCGCGGTCTTCCAGCTCGAAGCCCATAGCTTTGCAGCTGCGGAAGCCGCCGGACGATGCGCGGATGACCTTGGCGATGTTCTTGGCGACCTGCACGTCGGACGTGGCAAGGTTCACATTGAACGCCACCAGCGGGGGACGCGCGCCGATCGCCGTGATGCCGGCGGTCGGATGGATCTTCCGCTCACCGAAATCGGGCGCCCACTCGGGCTGGAGCAGCTTCTCCGGCATGCCCTCGAACTGCCCTTTGCGGCAGGTGGCAAGGTTGCGGCGCTCCGGACGGGTGGCGGAATCCTCATACAGGAAGGAAGGAATCTGCAGTTCGTCCCAGATGCGCTGGCCGAGGCGTTTGGACATTTCAACGCACTCCTCGACCGTGACGTCCATCGTCGGGACGAATGGGATCACGTCGGTGGCGCCCATACGGGAATGCTCGCCGACATGCTTGTTCATATCGATCAGTTCGGCAGCCTTTTTGGTCAGCTGGAACGCAACTTCTTCCATTGCTTCGGGCGAGCCGAGCAGCGTGAAGACGCTGCGGTTGTGGTTGCCGTCGCTCTGCGCGTCGAACAGGACGCAGCCGGGAACGCTGTTGGCCACTGCGACCAGGGCGTTGTAGCCGGCCTCGTCCTTTTCGCGGCTGAGACTGAAATTGGGGATGCACTCAACAAGTCTAGCCATTCAGATTATTCTCCTTGCAGTCAGGGTCATGCAGCGGGCATCAGCCCTGGAAGCCCTGGACAAAGAACTTGATGAAGGCGATCGTCTGCGGCTGATAGATGATGTCCACCAGGAACGCGCCGACGATGGGAACGATCATGAACGCCTTGCGGCTCATGCCGTAGCGGTCCTTGACGGCGGTCATGTTGACGATTGCGGACGGGGTGGCGCCGAGGCCGTGGCCGAGAAGGCCCGCGCACATAACGGCAGCATCGTAGTTCTTGCCAAGGATACGGAAGACGACAAAGTAGCAGAGCAGGATGAGCACGACGACCTGGGCAATAACGATCAGCAGCACCGGTCCGATCAGGTCGAGCAGCTGATAGAGGTTCAGGCTCATCAGCGCGATCGCGAGGTACAGGTTCAGCATGACGTCGCCGATGCTGTCGACCAGCGGGAAGCTGAAGTTGTACCAGTGGAATTTCTCGTTGAGGTTGCGGACGATCATGGCGATGAACATCGCGCCGACGTAGGTCGGGAAGCTCATGCCGATGAGTTTGCCGATCCAGCCGGAGACCAGGCCGCCGATCGCCATGCAGACGAGGATGGCCGTGACGTTCTTGATGATGTCCAGCGAGGACAGCTTCTCGGCAGGGCCGGCGTTTACTTCCTCAACGGAAGTGTCGAAGTTCTCGCTTTCGTCCGGGGTAAGGTGGTTTTTCTCGATGAGCAGACGGGCGACCGGTCCGCCGACCAGCACGCCGAAGATCAGGCCAAAGGTGGCCGCAGCCGCACCGACCGTCACGCCGGCGGGATAGCCCATCTCAACGAAGGTCGAGCCGTAGGAGCCTGCAGCGCCGTGGCCGCCGATCATGGAGATGGCGCCGGCGAGCAGTGCGTAGGGATATTCAAGGCCGGTAACAGCGGCAAGCCCGACGCTGATGAAGTTCTGGATGATGGACACCGCAGCGGCGACCAGCCAGTAGATCACCAGCAGCATGCCGCCTTTCTTCAGCAGCTGCACCGACGCGCCGAGACCGACTGTCGTGAAGAACGCGATCATGAACGGGCTCTGCAGGCCGGTGTTGAAGTTGAAGCTGAACGCTCCGGACTGATGTCCGGCGAAGGTGACGAACATGAACAGGAAGCCGCCGATGACAGGAGCGGGAATGCAGTACTTGGTCAGGAACGGGACCTTTTTCTTGATCCAGAAACCGATCAGCAGCAGTACCGCCGCCAGCGCCGTGGTCATGATCATGTCGCAGTTGATGTTGAGAGTGCTCTCAACCATTTCCAGTGTCATTTCTACTCCTCCTTTTCTCAATTATAAGAAAAATATGACAGACAATATTTTACTATAGCCCAACTGTATAATCAAGTCCCTGAAACAGGTATAAGTATGCATTGTTCTGTATATTATTCCGTTTTCTCCGTAAATATATTCGTCCTGACCCTTGGAATATGCCCCCGATATCCATTTTCATCCCTGAAAAAGAGACCTCATCCTGTTTTTGAAAGGACGAGATCTCTTTTGGAAGACGATTCTTTTGCCGGATATGCGGGAATGTGTCTTCGGGCAGTCAGCGCTCGCCGACTTTTTGCTGCGATCTGCTCTTATTCCTTGCCTGTAAAGACTTTGTAGAACCTGACCATGAGGGGAACGTAGGTCACGGCGAAGACGCCGAGCGCGCCGAAGAAGACCGGCTTTCTGTATTTCTTGCCGATGGCCATGCCGATCATCAAACCCAGTGAGATCAGGCAGAACTTCAACACAGCGATGATTTTCCAGTCGCTGGTTCCGATGTAGCGGTTTGCGGCTTCAAACAGTTTTTTCATGGTAATTCCTCCTGGTGATTATAATGGATCTTCTGTCGTTCCGGTGCTGCCTCAGTTACTCACGGTCGGTGATGACCACATGGATCGTATCGCCGGCGCTCTTTCCCAAAGCCGTGCGTATCGCTTTCAGGATGCCGATGATATAGCACACCGAGCCATCCGGGTTTTTTAGCCCCATATTGACGATGCTGCCGTCATAGGGAATCCCGTCAAACTCGGCATGCACCTTCACCCGGCCTTTTCCCAGTTCTTTCCGCAGATCCCAGGGAAACGCCACATAGGCGCCGCCGTTGTCCGGGTTTTCATGCAGCACCGCATCATATTCGTATCGCATGATTCTCACACCTTTGCGTATCTCTCATAACACCAGACGGCGATATTCCGGATCAGCTCCAGCGGAAGTTCCTTGTCATGAGGCAGCCGAATCGCTCCCTTGCTGGTGTCATATCCTGTCAGCCGGTCTGCAAACGCCTCGGTTGCTTCCCCGCCCGGATACAGTCCGATGTGTTTCTTGGAAGCCGCAAAATGGATAAGGTTTTTCCCCTTCCAGAATGTGGGCATAGACCAGCTGATCTTCTCCTGCGCGTCAGGAATAGCCGAGCGGATGGTCTCCCGGATGGCCTGCAGCCGGGGCTGAACGAACTCAGCCTGCTGAGCGATATACTCGTCGATCGACTCGGGTTTGACGCAGAAATGCTGCTGGTCTTCCCGGGTCAGTGTTTTTCCGCATTTCGGACAAATCCACATGGGCATGCTCCTGTCAGGTTCTATTTGCTTCCGGTACCATTATAAACGGATATCAGAAGGAAGACAAGAAAGAGCGAGATGTTGCGTGTTTCAGCCAGAACCGATAACGAATATAAAGCGTGAATCTACTCCCCGTGATGACGGCGGCAGCCCTCATCTCCCTCCTGGTGGCCGCAATCGAGACCTTTGCCGTGATGGTGGCCGCACTCATGGCCTTCCCCGTGGTGATGGCCGCATTCATGACCCTCGCCGTGATGATGGCCGCACTCGTGGCCTTCGCCGTGGTGATGGCCGTGGTGGTCGCATTTGGCGTCAGGATCATATGCGAGCCTTCCTTCCGCAAGCGCCTTTGCCGCCGCGTCCGCAGAGCCGCTCACGCCGCCGTAGAGTTTGATCCCGGCTTCTGCCAGCGCGCTCTGCGCGCCCATGCCGATGCCGCCGCAGATCAGCGCGTCCGCCTGCGCAGCCTTCAGGAAACCGGCAAGCGCCCCGTGGCCGCTGCCGTTGGTGGGTACGATCTGTTCCGAGACGATCCTGCCGTCCTCCACATCATAGAGCTTGAACTGCTCCGTGTGGCCGAAATGCTGAAAGATCTCTCCGTTTTCGTAAGTGACTGCGATTCTCATGATATCTGTTCCTTTCTCAATAATATTTTCTGTTCCCTGATCGTTGAGCCTGTAATTCCCGCCGCGGATCAGGAGCCGTTTCCCTTCTACCAGGGCCTCCGCTGTTTTGCGGCGGGCACTCTCATAGATGGCCGTGACCGTGGTGCGCGCGACGCTCATACGTTCCGCACATTGCTCCTGCGTCATTCCCTCGTAGTCGAGCAGCCGGATCGTCTCCAGTTCATCCAGACTCATCACGACCGGTTCTTTGTCCGAAGCTTCCTCCGGCGAGAACTCCCAATGATCCGGATAGCCGCCGATGCAGCGGCAGCGCGGTTTTCTTGGCATAGGCACACCTCTTTTCTGACTTATGTCAAAAACACTATAACAGCATTTCGGACATATGTCAACAAAAACATCAAGCGGCATTCAAAATGATGTTCATCGCGCTTCTTGACAAATCGGCGGGGCGGGTGTATTTTAATTTGCGAATCATTCGCAAATTATGGTTTGAGGTGGCTGGATTGGCAAAGTACATGACAAAACAGCGCAAGCTGCTACTGGCCTATTTGTCCGCGCATGCGGACGAAACGCTGCCGACCGGCCGGATCGTGGAGGCTCTCGCCGGCGAGGAGATCAGCGCCAGCGCGATCTATCGGAACCTGGCGGCTTTGGAGCAGGAAGGAAAGGTCAAGCGCTCTGCAAAGCCCGGCAGCCAGGAACTCAGCTACCGCTATACCGGTACTGAGAGCTGTCAGCGGCATCTGCATCTGAGCTGCCTGCGCTGCGGAAAGACCGTACATATGGAGGAATCCGAGTCGGACGCGCTGGCTCAGCGCCTCGCACAGAGCGAAGGCTTCCGCCTGGATCGGACAGATACTGTACTCTACGGCATTTGTGCCGACTGTCAGAAATAACGACTGCCTATGGAAGGAGATGAGAACATGAACAAATCAAAACGCCTTGCCTCCGTGCTCGCGATGCTGGTGGCGTTCATCATGCTCTTCTCCGTTCTTTATATTGCGTTTGAGGCTGATCATGACTGCTGCGGTGAAGGCTGCTCCGTCTGTGCACAGATCCAGGTCTGCAAGGACCTGCTTCGGTGTCTGCTGGCAACCGTTGCGCCTGCAGCGGCAGCCTGGCGCCTCTGTGCGCTGATCCGTGCTTTTGCGGATGCGGACCGTTGGTCTGCACATCCGCACACCCTGATTGCTCTAAAGGTCAAACTTTCGGATTAAATCCATACCGTTACACAAGGGGTCAGCCTATCCGATGGGATAGGCTCGCTTGGCATTGCCATACCCCTTGTCTTTTTGCGCTTATTTTTGGATTTGATCCGGAGGTTATATCTTGAAAAAACTATTATCCGTTATTCTGATTCTCACTTTTGCGCTCAGCCTTTTGGCCGGTTGCGGGACCTCCCCTGTGAAAGGAGAAACCGCCGCACCGGAACTGCGCATCGTAACAACGATCTTCCCGATCTACGATTGGGTCATGAATGTGCTCGGTGAACAGACTGCCAACGCCGAAGTGACCATGCTGCTGGACAACGGTGTGGATCTGCACAGTTATCAGCCTACGGCTGACGACATTGTCCGAATCTCTGACTGTGACCTCTTCATCTATGTCGGCGGTGAGAGCGATGAATGGGTCGCAGATGCCCTGCAGGAAGCAACAAACAAAAACATGGTGGTCATTGATCTGATGGAGGCCCTCGGCGATTCCGTCAAGGAAGAAGACATAGTCGAAGGCATGGAGCACGAGGAAGAAGAGCATGAGGAGGAAGAGCCCGAATACGACGAGCACGTCTGGCTCTCGCTGAAAAACGCCTCCGTTCTCTGCCGGACCTTCGCTGAAGCTCTCGGGCAGATCGACAGTGAAAACGCCGCGCTCTATACTGCCAATGTTGAAACCTATATTGAAAAACTGAACGCACTGGACGCGCAGTATCGGGCTGCCGTCGACGCAGCGGCCAATCACACGCTCCTGTTCTGTGACCGCTTCCCCTTCCGCTACCTGACGGACGACTACGGACTGGATTACTATGCCGCTTTTGTCGGCTGTTCGGCAGAGACGGAAGCCAGCTTTGAAACGATCATTTTTCTGGCGAACAAGCTGGACGAACTTGGCTTGCCTGCCGTGCTGCAGATTGAGAGTGCGGACGGAAGCATCGCCCGCACAGTTGTGGAGAATACACAGTCCAAAAAACAGCAGATCCTTACCATGGATTCCATGCAGTCCACCACAGCAAAGAACGTGGCTGCCGGGGCAAACTACCTTTCAATCATGGAGAAGAATCTTGACGTACTGAAGACCGCTTTGGGCTGAGGAGGAGAAAATGGCGCTCATCACCTGTCGGGATCTGTGCCTGGGCTATAACGGCCAGGAGATCCTGCGCAATCTGAGTTTTGAAGTGAACAGTGGAGACTACCTCTGCATCGTCGGGGAAAACGGCTCCGGCAAGAGTACTCTCATGCGCACGATTCTCGGTCTGCAGCGGCCGCTTGCCGGACAGATCCTGACAGGCGACGGGCTCCGTGTCAGCGAGATCGGTTACCTTCCCCAGCAGACGCCGGTACAGAAGGATTTCCCCGCCTCGGTGTGGGAAGTCGTTCTCTCAGGCTTTGAGGGGAGTTGCGGCTGGCGGCCCTTCTATACGAAAGCGGAAAAGCAGAGGGCGGAAGAAAACATACACGCGATGGGAATCGAAGCTCTGCGCGGACGCTGTTACCGTGAACTGTCCGGTGGCCAGCAGCAGCGCGTGCTGCTCGCCCGCGCTCTGTGCGCAACCAGCAAGCTCCTTTTTCTGGATGAGCCGGTTTCCGGCCTTGATCCCAAAGTCACGGCGGAGATGTACGATCTGATCGAAAAGCTCAACCGGGAGCATGGCATCACAGTCATCATGATCTCTCATGACATCAGTGCTGCGCTACAGTACGCCAGCCACATCCTGCATATCGGCGACCGGGTGTTCTTCGGAACGAATGCAGCCTACCGGGAGAGTGGGATCGCTACGGCTTTCACGAAAGGGGGCAACGCACAGTGACGACAATTCTTGAAAAGCTGACGCTCTACTGGCAGAATTACCCCTTCGTCCGCTACGCGCTGGTTGTAGGCGTTCTGATCTCGCTCTGCTCTTCGCTCTTAGGCGTGACGCTGGTGCTCAAACGCTTTTCCTTCATTGGGGACGGACTGAGCCATGTTGCCTTCGGCGCGATGGCAATCGCCTCGGTACTGCATTTTACAAACGACATGCCGCTGGTGCTGCTAATTACGATCCTCAGCGCGATCGCGCTGCTGTGCACCGGGCAGAATGCGAAGATCAAAGGGGACGCGGCGGTCGCTATGATCTCAGTCGGGGCTTTGGCCATCGGCTATTTACTGATGAATCTCTTTACGCCTTCCGGAAACCTCTCCGGCGACGTTTGCTCCACGTTGTTTGGTTCGATGTCGATCCTGACGCTGACAAAAACGGAAGTTCGGCTCTGCACAGTGCTGTCGATCCTCGTCGTGGTGGCGTTTGTGTTCTTCTATCACAAGGTTTTCGCCGTGACCTTTGACGAGAGCTTTGCGGCTGCGACTGGGGTAAAAACAAAGGTCTACAATTTCATCATCGCCGTTATCATTGCTGTCATTATCGTGCTGGCAATGAACCTCGTAGGCTCGCTGCTGATCTCCGCGCTGATCATCTTCCCGGCGCTCTCCGCCATGCGCGTGTTCAAGAGTTTCCGCAGTGTGACGGCCTGTTCGGCGATCCTCTCTATCTTCTGCTCCCTTCTCGGCATCCTGGTCTCCATTCTTGCCGGGACACCGGTCGGCTCAACCATCGTCGCGGCGGATATCGTAGTGTTCTTTGTGTTCTCCGCCATCGGCACTCTTTTCGGAGGTGTTCACACATGAAAAAAGCCCTTGTTCTCTTGCTCGTCCTGACCGCGCTCCTGTCGCTGACGGGCTGCGGTTCCGAAGCTGCCCCAGTCGAGGCCGCTGCGCCGGCTGTCAACAGCACCACGCCGGAACCGACCCGGGACGCGGAGCCGGTCACAGCTCCTGTGCCGACCGCCGCTCCGGAAGCCGCACCTGCCCCGACGGTAATACCGAAATCGGAGGATGCGGCCCAGGAAACTGCCGACGTGGATCTGACGCAGCTCAGCAGTACGATGGTCTATTCCGAAGTCTACGCCATGGTCTATGAGCCGGAGCAGTATATTGGGAAAACGGTCAAAATGAGCGGTCTCTTTGCCACGCAGGAGTATGAAGGCACACGGCTGTTTGCCTGCATCGTGCAGGACGCTACTGCCTGCTGCGCTCAGGGCATGGAGTTTGAGCTGGCAGAGAACTGCGTTTATCCGGACGAGTATCCGCAGCCCGGCGAGGAGATCACCGTGATCGGGACCTTTGACACCTATACCGAGGATGCCGGAGACGGGAACTATTACATTTATCTGGTCCTGAGAAACGCCAGACTGCTGTAAGGGAATAACTGATCATAAACAGACAGAGGCCGTGAACACGCAGAAAGCAACTGTGTTCACGGTCTCTGTCTGTTTTAGGAGGTCCAATTATCCGATGAATTTCGATTTGACAAACGCTGCTGTTCTGTTCAGAAAAGGATGCCTGCATCCTTAACGGAGCGGATCTCCGCCTCGCAGCTTCCCTCCGATACGGAAATAACGGCGTAGGACGGACGGCTCACACGGCCGATCGTACCGGGATTGAGCAGCGTGATCCCCTGCTGTTTCTCGAGGCAGGCATGATGCGTGTGTCCGAAGAGCGCCACGGTCGCTCCCGCGTCCTGCGCGGCAGCGGCAAGGGTGTCGAGCGCGGGTTCGTATCGCACGTTGTAAAGATGGCCGTGCGTGGCGAAGACGCAGACGCCGCCCACCGTGCAGATGAGAGCGCTGCTGAGCGACGAGCGCATGTCGCAGTTGCCGCGCACTGCGTAGAACGGCAGCGAGGGAAAGCGTTCCTGCACCGTTTTGAGGTCGCGTTCGCCGTCGCCGAGAAAAAAGCACAGGGCAGGATCTTCCCGCTCGATGGCTGCGATCATATGCTCCGGACAGCCGTGGGAATCGGAAAAGACACAGAGTTTAACCATAGTTCAAATACCGAAAAGGCGCGGAGCCGCCTTAAAGAAGACGGCTCACGGAACACCTTTGATTCAGACTTTAGAATGAGGTCTCGCTGTCTGCCAGCTCTGCCAGCAGCTTTTCGCGGACGACACGCACCTGGGTCTCGCGCACTTTCTGGCGCAGCGGCAGCACCGCGCGCGGGGAGACCGACAGCTCGTCCAGTCCGATGGACAGGAACATCTCCGTCAGCTCGAGATCCGCGCCGAGCTCGCCGCAGATACCGCACCAGATGCCCTCCTTGTGGGCGTTGTCGCAGGCCATCTTAATGAGGCGCAGGACAGCGGGATGGTGGGCGTCGAAGAAGCGGCCGAGGTCGTTGTTCTGGCGGTCGCAGGCCAGGGTGTACTGGGTCAGGTCGTTGGTGCCGATGGAGAAGAAGTCGACCTCTTTGGCAAGGCGGTCGCTGATGATGGCGGCGGCGGGTGTTTCGATCATGATGCCCACATCCACCTCATCGGAGAACGGGATGCCCTCTTCCGTCAGTTCCTTCTTCACCTGCTCGCAGATCTTCTTTGCCTCCCGAACCTCCCAGACGGAGGTGACCATCGGGAACATGATGGACAGCCGGCCGTAGGCGGAAGCGCGGTACATGGCGCGCAGCTGGGTACGGAAGATCTCCGGGCGGTTCAGGCAGATACGCAGAGCGCGGTTGCCGAGCGCGGGGTTTTCCTCGTGCGGGAGCTTGAAGTACTCGATCATCTTGTCCGCACCGATATCCAGCGTGCGGATGACGACCTCTTTGCCGCCCATGTCGCTGAGCACTTTCTTATAGGCCTGGAACTGATATTCCTCAGTGGGATAATCGTCGCAGTTGAGATACAGGAACTCGCTGCGGAACAGGCCGATGCCGCCGGCGTCGTTCGCCAGCACGGGAGGAACATCCTCGGGATTGCCGATATTGCAGTAGATCCGGATCTCCTGTCCGTCCTTGGTGACGTTCGGCTGGCCCTTCAGCTGGTTCAGCAGCTCCTGGCGTTTGAGGATGTCGTCACGCTTCTTCATCAGACGGACGCGGGTATCCTCGTCGGCGTCCACGACCACGGCGCCGGTGGCGCCGTCAACGATGACTTCGCGGCCGGCATATTCCTCTTTGAGCTGGTCACCCACGCCGATGATGGCGGGGATGCCCATGGTGCGGGCCAGAATGGCGGTGTGGCTGGAACCGGAGCCGCCGGAGGTGACGAAGCCAAGGATCTTGGACTTGTCCAGCTGTACCGTCTCGCTGGGTGCCAGATCGTCTGAAGCCAGGATCACAGGGACATCGGAATCGATGCCGCCCTGCACCACACCGGAAAGAATGCCGACGATGCGGCCGGAGATATCCTTCACGTCGGCCGCGCGGGCCTTGAAGTAATCGTCATC
>JAEEGL013488367.1_pt1 | contig 11227 bp, 12 predicted proteins | sample 9134231 | NCBI WGS metagenome assembly JAEEGL01 (sample SAMN16246548, study PRJNA631951) | gut metagenome | biome: gut microbiome; feature: rumen; material: fiber-attached | host: Bos | place: Iran: Karaj | collected 2018-10
CCCTTAGACACCTTGATAAACGCGGCGTCCGCGCCGCTGACGCAATATTTAATCCCTTGCGGAGGGCTGCAAATGCCTTCTGCAAGGGATTTTTGTATTTGTACAATCGAATATGCATCTGCAATCCGTAGAGACGCAATTCATTGCGTCTCTACAACCGCAAAAATACAACAAACACAATGTCAAACCTTCAAAAATCTTATCAGAAAATGAAACTGAGATTTGAAATCGAGGTCGCAAATGGCGTGGCGACCTTCGGCGAAAAAAAGAAATACGCCAGCCCTGAGATTGAGGTCATCAATCTCGACGAACAGCCGAAGTTGCTCAGTGCGAGCGCAACAGGCGTAACTAAGAGTTTCGGCGCAGGATTCGCTGACGATTCGGAAGATGAATGGTAAAGAAAAGGAGGACACAGCAATGAAAAAGACATTCTTGAAATTTATGCCCCTTGCGGCAGCAGTCCTTTTCGCAACATCTTGCAGCAAGAACGACGACAACGGCGGTGCGGCAGACATTGTGGAGCAGCCGTCAACAACTGAACCTGAGCAGCCTGCTGAGGAAATGGGCGGTGGCTATGTGAAAGTACCTTTTTCTGTGAAGGTGGACAACGGCACGGGTCTCTCGAAGATTTCGTATGAGGCTAAGGATGGCAGTTCGACCAAGGTTACCAGGAAGTTTGTCGATGGTGACAAAGAAACAAAACTGACCGTTACAAGTGTGGGTGGTAAGTCGGCTTATGCGATTCAGCCGTCCACCCTCACATTGGCATCAGACGACGACATCAATTTCTATTTTACAGGAGAAATAAGTGTTCTGTCGGACAGTTTGGATCGTTTCAATGGTTCTTCGGTCGATGATTCCCCAATCACTTTGACAGGTGTGTTTGGTACGGCTATTTCGGACGTCATAAACAGCACTACCTCGTTGGCAGACTTGATGAATAATTGCAATCATCAGTACAAGGGAGTCTTTTTGTCCTACCAGACAGATGCCATTCAGTTCATTGACCAGAACGCCTACCTCGCCGTTGCTCTTCCCGTAAAAGAATCGTCCGTAAGGATTAATAATACGGATTATTCATTGAACTGTGGCAGATGTTGGATTGCCTTCGACCCCACCGACACCAAAATCACAAGCGAAGCGTTGGGATTGTCGGAGAAAGTGGCAACCGCTGGCACGGTCTATACCGTCTATCGCAAGGCGTTCTCCGTGTCCGCCACCAAGAAAGTCCATTTCGCCCCTGGCAACTTGCAGTACAATGCTTCTGCGTCACCAAAATGGCGTTTCGCAGACAATCAGTACGATTATGTCGGCGGCACGGTAAGTGGCCAACACGTCGGCAATGTTAAGGTAGGAGAGACCGTTTGTACCAACAATGACCTCACTGGCCCTTGGATTGACCTCTTCGGCTGGGTCGGCGCGTCGTCCACTTGGACGGATGCGGCTATGTACGGCGTCACCACTTCTTATGACACCGACGCCGCCAATGGCTACGGCACTGGAACTGAATCTCTGAAATCAGATTGGGGCAAAGTATTCGGCGACGACAGCCCTTGGCGGACGCTCACAGGCGGTGACGACGGAGAGTGGAAATATCTTCTCGACACCCGTGGGGGCGAAGGTAAAGTCCGTTATGCCAAGGCGCAGGTGGCAGGTGTCAACGGATTGATAATCGTGCCTGACGATTGGAAAAATGAAAGCCCATATAATCTGGCATCATGCAATACAGCAAACGCCGCCTATACATCCAACGTAATTCCATCGGATAGTTGGGATAGTTGGGAGACCGCTGGTGCGGTGTTCCTTCCCGCTGCCGGCAGCCGCGCCGGCTCGTCCGTCAGCAATGCGGGTTCCTACGGCTACTATTGGTCGTCGACCTCCCCCTATAAGTTAGGTGCCTACGACGTGCTCTTCTACTCGGACGATCTCAGCCCTGTGGAGGGCAACTACCGTTACCGCGGGTACTCCGTCCGGCTTGTGCGTGGCTTGTAGAAGTTTACCGTAATATGTTCTGTGCCAAACAGACAAATTGATATAATGAAAGCCTGCCGAGAAATTCCCAGTTTTTCGGCAGTCTTTTTTTGCAATTTCCCCCAAAACCTCTTATCTTTGCGCCGTAACAATTAACGCGCAAGAATTATGGCTATCACTACTGACATATCCCGCAGGTTGCCGATAGGTTTTCAGAGTTTTGAAGACCTGAGAAAATCCGGCTGTCTGTACGTTGACAAGACTGATTATGTGTATCACCTTGCTCATTCGAGCAAGAGTTATTTCCTCGCCCGTCCGAGGCGGTTTGGCAAGAGCCTGTTTGCCAATACGTTGAAGGCGTATTTCTTGGGGCGGAAGGAATGTTTTGAAGGTTTGAAAATCTACAATTATGAAAAGGAATGGATTAAATATCCGATGGCGTATTTTGATTTCGTTGACGGCGACTATTCCGACCCGAATGTTATTTCAAAAAGTATAATGGATGTACTGATTAAATTTGAAATTGCAAATGGTATCGAAAATGATGAAAAAGTCTTGTCGACTCGTTTTCTATTAGATTTGGCGGCTGTCCACAAAAAAACGGGGTTGAGTACAGTAATCATTGTTGACAATTATGACCAACCGTTGGTAAATTGCAATGATAATGAGGCTGTCGGTCAAATCTATGGGGGATTTTTCTCTGTGCTTAAATCAGCCGACAAATACATCCGTTTTTCATTCATAACAGGGGAGACGAAAATTGGACTAAATTCGTTCTTTTACAGAGTCAATTGCCTTTGTGATGAGTCTTATTCCGATAAATTTTCTTCTATTTGTGGGATGACGTCCGAAGAACTTGTTGAATGTTTTTCAACTGAGTTAAAGAGACTTGCAGAAATAAAAGGTTTGACATTCAATGAATGTCTCGAAAGACTGAGTAATTGGTGCGGGGGCTACAAATTTAGCAAAAATGCTGATTCTGTTTTCTCTACGGAAAGCGTTTTGAATGTGTTTGACCATCTTGATTTTCAACTTGATGGCTCGTTTAGTATTCCTGAAAGTATCGTAAGTCGCATAATGAAGTCTAATTGTGAAACGAGTGTGTTGAAAGATGGTTTTGGTTACCCAATTGATTTTTTGCATAGGGCTTTCGTTGATGTTTCAAGCGCGGATATTGCAGTGTTGCTCTATTATACAGGTTACCTTACAATCAAAAAATACGATGCAAGGTTGCGCCGTTATACGCTTGGCTTCCCCAACAATGAGATTGAACTCAGTTTCTTGAAACTGTTCAAGGTCGGCGTCAACTTTTCGAGCAAGGAAAAGAACATCACCGAGAGGAAGGTGGCGGAGAAATAATCACAAGTCCTAATTTTTCGGCAGTCTTTTTTTGCAATTTTCCTCAAAACAAATTATCTTTGTCGTCTGATAAACGTACATTAAGCGATGAGGAAAATTTCGGTGATATTGGTCTTGTTGATGGCTCTTTGCAGGGTGTGCCTTGCAATCGGTTATCAGCCTGTGCCGTGCGATTCCACGTCGTATCTGTATGCAGTCGGGGTGGGGGAGGGGAGCCTCTGCGCAGCCCCGTGGATGAGGCTCGGTTTTGCGTTGGACGTGCCGCAGCATGAAGGTGTCGGTGGCGATGATGATGCCGCAGCCGACATTGCTCCCGTCGTTGAAACCAAAAAAAACAACACACACGCACTTTTTACGCTGCCTGAAAAATACCTGCAATCGCAAAACCCTGAATATAAAAAAGTCAAGCGCAAGGATATTGAGTATTACTCCAATATTAAGAAAGACGTCACGACGCTTGTATACATGGGCGGCGGCAAATTGTGTTTTGAAGATTCTGTAAAAATGTTTTTGCCGATGTCCACCCGCAACCTCAACGATTACACCGTCAAGAGTTTTGGCATACGCGCCAAGTACATCGACTACAAGGTGCCGGTCAAGCAGTATTTCCACATCGACCTCAACCGCAGCCCGATACACGAGCATTATCCGTGGGAGTCCGTCGTGCCGCTTCTGCTTGGCGTGCTGCTGGTGCTGCTGGCAAAATTCTTCATGCCGGGGTACATTTCGGAGTTGTTTCTGATATTGTTTTATCAAAACGCCTTCATGAGCAACGTCAGGGAGCGCAATGTCAACGCCGACCGCGCGGGCGCACTGCTGATGCTCAATTACCTGCTCAACGCCGCGCTATTTGCGATGGTGCTGCTGTACCGGTACGATTACGTGTTTGGGGTGGGGTTCGCGCTGTCGTTCCTGTCGCTCTTCGTGCTGTTCGTCGCCGTATATTTAACAAAGCGTGTGCTAAGCTACGTGCTGTCGTCGCTGTTTGGATGCGGGGACGTATTCGAGTTGCATTACAAAAACCTTTCGTACCTGATGCACTGCCTCGGCGTGTTCCTCTTGTGCGCCAATGCGGGCAACCTTTACATAAATATCCAGTGGGCGCACGCTTCCATCTTCTGGATTACCGCCTTCGGGATTGCTGCAGCGGAGATTTTGAAAATAATTCGCCTTGGCAAAATAATATTTGAGAAACATTTTCCGGTTTTCTATTTATTTTTGTACCTTTGCGCCGTGGAATTTTTGCCTGTTTTGGTCGCTATCAAGATGCTATCCCATTGATAATGAGCAGGGTAAAAATACGAGAGGGAGGATAGAGAGAGATAATTTTTACTAAAAAACGCAGTATTTTGAAAATTTCGAGTCTATTGGTATCGCAGCCAAAGCCTACCGTGGATGGAAATCCTTACGTTTTGCTTGGCGAGAAACTGAAACTCAACGTCGGTTTCAGGCAGTTTATCAAGGTAGAAGGGGTTACCTCAAAGGAGTTCAGGGCGCAGCGCATCAACCTGCCCGACTTCGGCGCGGTGGTGTTCACGAGCAAGGTCGGCATCGACACTTTCTTCAAGTTCGCCAAGGAAACGAAGTACAAGGTGCCCGAAGACTTGCTGTACTATTGCTCCACAGAGGCGGTCGCCAACTATTTGCAGAAGTACATCGTATTCCGCAAGCGCAAGATATTCTATGGCGAGAAGTCCGTGTTGGAACTCACGGAGGCCATCAAGCGTCATCCCAGCGAAAACACCCTGGTGGTGCACAGCGACGTATCCAACGACGAGATTCCTAAATTCCTCGACAACCTGAAGGTGAAGCACACCGAAGTGGTGCTCTACAAGACCGTGAGCGCAGACCTCTCCGACCTGAAGGAGGAGTTTGACTCGTACCAGGTGCTTGTGTTCTTCACGCCGGCGGGAATCCGCAGCCTCAAAGAAAACTTCCCCGACTGGGAACAGGGCGACGTCAAGATTGCAGCCTGGGGCGACTCCACGCAGGATGAAATCAAGAAACTCGGCTACCGTCTCGACATCGAGGCACCCACCGACGAGTGCAAGAGCATGACGAGCGCGCTCGAAAAGTTCATCACGGCACACAACAAGAAAAAATAACCATTATCCATCACCGTGGCTAAGAAATACGGTTTAGCAAGGAACGAAAAACTGAAGAGCGTCGTTAAAATCGACGCTCTTTTCACGGGCGGACGTCCATTCTGGGTGTATCCGCTGAGTGTGTATTACCGTATTTATAATGACGGCGACGGCGCACCGTGCAAGATGCTCGTCTCCGTGGGCAAGCATTACTTCAAGCACGCCGTCGATCGCAACCGCATCAAACGCCTTGTCCGCGAGGCGTACCGTCTCAACAAGGAGCCGCTGCTCAATGCCGTCAATGCCGCTGGTATCCGCCTCGACATCGGCATCGTCTATAAATCCAAGCAAATTTCTGATTACAAGACTGTTGAAACAGCGGTCAAGCAGATTTTGGAGAAATTGGCGGCTGCAGTTGACAAAAACGAAAAATAAAACAAGGGCGACGGTTCATCATTGAATCGTCGCCCTTGTCCTTCGAAAACATTGTCGGTTGCGGACTTAGTTTGTGGACGGCATTATCTTGTTGCCGCCGATGGTGATGTACGACGGGAATTTCATCACAGAGCCGCCGATTGTAAGATATGGCTTGATGGAAAGCTTCACGCGGGAAGCGTCGGCGTTGTTGGTGGCGAGGCCGCTGCCAAAGCTTATTAGCTTGTCGCGGGATTCTGATTTGAGGATGTTCAGGAGGTCAATCGTAAAGTTGACAGGCATCACTATCTTTTCGTTGGCGCCGACGGATACTTGCTTGGTCATCGAACCCGATGTCATCTTCACATCGTCGATCCACAGAATGTAGTCAAACCCATCAAGACGCGCCGTGGCGGTGTTGGGGTTCTTGACATCCACGTTGACATTCAATGCGAGGGGGAACGACTTGGAAGAGAAGGCGTTAGCGAGTTTCAGTGCATCTGTTACATTAAAGTCCTTGACGCTTTTTTTGCTGTTGACGTTAATGCCGCAGAGCGACACGTCGGTAACGCTGTTGAAGTCAAAATTGCACTTGGCGAAGTTGGTCAATCCCGACAACGACGCGCATCCGGTGAGAATGCCCGCCACCAACAACAATGCGAGAGTGATAATGATACCTTTTTTCATAATCGTATAGTTTTAATTAATTCATAAGTCGCTTCGCGAGAAATCTTACAAATCTCATCAAATCATACACATATTAATTTGAATGATTTGTAAAAATTTGTGTAATTTCTGTCCGTTAGGACACCCCAAAAAACAATTACTTGTCCCTATTCACGACGTAATCGGCAAGCATAATGAGCGATTTTTTGGCGTCGGAGTCGGGAAAATAATCCAACAATGCAACAGCCTGATTCTTAAATTCTTCCATCTTCTTCACAGCATATCCCACGCCGTCGTATTGATGGACGAGATCAACGATTTTTTGGATGTCGTCGCTTGACTTCGACTTTTTGCCGAAGATGCTCATCGCCTTTTTACGCTCAATGAACGACGCCTCGCCGACCGCGTGAATGACCGGCAGGGTGAGTTTGCGCTCCTGGATGTCGTTGTATTTGGGCTTGCCGATGAGGCCGGTCTTTTGGTAGTCGAAGAGGTCGTCCTTGATTTGGAACGCCATACCTATCAACATCCCGAACTCTTTCATTTTTGCGACAGACTCCTCGTCAGCACCGCTGCTGAACGCCCCCGCCTCGCAGCACGCCGAGATGAGCGCGCCGGTTTTTTTGCGGATGATGTTGTAATACGATTCTTCGTTGATATTGAGACGGTTGGCCTTGTCAAGTTGTTCGAGCTCGCCCTCCGACATATCCTTGACCGCCTGGGAGACGATGCGGAGGATGCCGGTCTGATTGGTTTCGAGGCTATGCAGGAGTCCACGGGCGAGCAGGTAGTCGCCGGTGAGCACCGCAGTCTTTGCCTTCCACAACGCAAAAATCGAGAAGAAGCCCCGCCTGTAAAAACTTTCGTCCACCACGTCGTCGTGCACGAGGGTGGCTGTGTGCAGGAGTTCGATGAGCGATGCCGCCACCATCGTGGAATCTGTGACGCCGCCCGCCACCTTGCACGACAGAAATACGAGCATCGGGCGCATCTGTTTGCCCTTGGCGCGGAGCAAGTAACGAATCACAAAATCGAGCATACGGCTGCCTGAGCGCATCGTGTCCCTGAAATAGGGTGCGAAACGCTCCATCTCCTCTTTGATGGGTGCTTTTATTTGGTCTATTGCCGACATCCTTGTTTTTTCGCAATTTTTGTTTGAAATCAGAAAACAAAGTTATAAATTTGTTTCGACAAAAAAACTTAAATCACTCAAAAAGCGCATTTCGCTATGAAAAAAATATTTTTGAGACGCTCACGGCACAAAATTATCGCCCCGATGCCCATCGACCGGGACGATTTTTTTGATAAGGTTTGCCGCGCCCTCGATGGCAGCGGTATGCGCCGCGTGTCTGATGGCGAAGTGCTTTTGGATGTCAAAAACCGCGTCCTGATGGTCTCCTACGAGGTCAGGATTGAGGTGAGGCATCGCAGGGTGAGGTATAGTTTTGGGTCGGAGGGCGTAGTGATGGCGATTATCTTTATGGTTTTTGGCGGGATGCTGTTGTTTAACGGTCGGTTGGACACGTATCTGTTTTGGGCGGCGGTGTTTGGCGGGATTTTGTTTTGGGCTGACAATGCACTTACTGACAGCCGCATCGACAATGCCATAAGAAGTTGCATCCCCAAGCCCGAAGACCCGCCCGCCGCCGAGCCCGACCCAACGTGCAGCATCACTCAACAATACACTTGCCCGGCGTGCCACTCGTTTTTGTCAGGATTTGGCGACATTTGCCCCGAGTGCGGCATCTCGCTGTCTTACAGGCAGGAAAGCGTCAGCAATTACAAGGGGTACAGGTTTAAATTTTTTTTGGTTCCTTGACCACGCCAAAACCGAGGCTGGCGTTCTTGCCCAAGCCCATCAATAATGGCAGTGAGATGTTGGATGAAAACTTCAAGCAAAAAGACATAAGTTTAAGTGTTTTATAGTTTTCGATATGGCTTGAAGATATGTCGGTGATGTGGCACAAGAGTTCGTCTTCGATGAAGATGTCCATCGTTTTGAGGAACGAGAGGATGTTGCCTTTGAGGATTTGTTCGAGCAATGCAATCTTCTCCGCCATCGTTTCCAACTGCGCGTATTTTTTGTAGTTTTCGCTATTGAGCGGCAGCCAATTTTCGAGGTAGTAACGAAACTCGCTGTTCCAAAGTTGCACGTTGGTTTTGTATGCCTTGATTGAAACGATTTCCATTTCGACGGTACGTTCGCCGATTTGGAAACAGAAATTGCCGTTTGAAAACAGTTCGCCGATGCTCTCAACGCCGAGCCCGACGCAGAATATTGCGGGGTTTTTGTATATCCGCTTATACTGTATCAAAGGGTAGGCGTACCGGTAATTGTCGCCGTCGTGGTTATGAAACAACTGCGACCCGCCCGACGCCGCAATCACCGCACCCCTGAACAACGGCACCTCGTGCTTGGCAAGTTCAGGAGAAAATTTTACTATTAGGGTTTTGATTTGGTGCATAATAGTTGTGTTATTTGATGAAGAAATCATTTTAAAATTTTAGCGATTGCATACAGCGGAACAACCTTGATATTCTCGTAGTTAGAGAAATTTTCGAGTGATGTTCTGATGCCGTAAAGCGAATGTTTTTCTGCCATAAAAATCCTGAGGCTTTGCATACTGCCTTTTGTGCCGGATTTTACTTCCACAGGAATTATCTCTGGGCCGCGTTGAATTACAAAATCCACTTCCGCCTGACTATCCTTCTTTTCGCGATGCCAACAAAATAGTTGTGGAGGCTCGTAGCACGACGAGTTTTTCACCAATTCTGTTGCCACGAAAATCTCTGCCAATGAGCCTTTGTTAGAAAAATTCTCAATGCCTTTAACAAAAAGTTCAGCCAAATTCAGCCCCAACATCCTAAGCAAAATACCCGTATCAAACAGAGCCATACGCTGATAGCGTTCGTTGGTTTCCGCACCCAAAGGTATTCCGTTGGCGGCAGTATGAACCACGGGATAAACAAGTCCGGCTTTAATCAACATTTCCAAAGTCAGTTTAACTTGACTAAGCGATAAGTTGTCATTAACGTTGGAATAGACGAATTTGCCAGAGTGTTGACGGGCAACAGACTCCAAAACCATCGAAAGGCGTTCTTCGGAAATGCGTTTGCGGTATTTTTTGAAATCGTCTTTATACGAAACCACCAAATCGTTTAGTACAAGTTGACATTTTCTTAAATCCTGACTTTCAATATATTCCATTACGACTTTGGGCATTCCGCCTGTAAGAACAAATGTGCTGAAACGTTGAAGAAGTTTGTTGTGGACAATTTCAACAAGAGGGTTGTCGGGATTTGCGTTTTGATATGCCTGCACCAACAATTGTTCTCCATTGGCACACAGAAATTCCTCAAAACTAAGAGGATACATAAAAAGAGACCTCACCCTGCCAACGCCAAACGAAGGTAAATCAGCCAACACAAATTCCAACAGCGAACCCGCCGCTATCAAATGCAATTCGGAATATTGCTCGTAAAAATACCTCAACTTATTGATTGCCTCGGGACAAGCCTGAATTTCGTCGATAAAAAGTAATGTTTTGCCAGCCTCAATTGGTTTGTTGACGATGTATGATATTTGACGGCAAATCTCCTGAGGTGTAAGCATTTGCGAAAAAAGTCCGTGCAATTCTTTGTGTTCGTTCAAATCAATTTCCACATAATGCTTAAAACTCTCGCCGAGATGCCTAACACTTGAAGTTTTGCCCACCTGCCTTGCACCACGAATCAAGAGCGGCATCCTGTTGTTAGAATCCCGCCATTCTCGCAGTTCGTTATCTATCTTTCTTTCAATATATTCCATACCTTAAACTTTAATTTTCGGTAGCAAAGATACAAATTAAAATTGAATTTTCGGTATCGGAAAACAAAATTATACTTAAATTTTCGGTATCGGAAAACGAAAGTAAACTTCGATTTTCGGTATCGGAAATTAGTATTCTCTAAATCTTACAAAATTAAACTTTGAAATCTTCACGCCGTTTTCTTCCACGGTTTCGCGCTTGGTGGTGGAGGCAAGACAGCGGATGTTGTGGGCTTTGAGTTTTGTTATCAGTTTGTAGCAAAAAGTCATCTCGCCCATAATGTGGACGGCGGTCACGCCTTGTATGTTAATGATTTTGTTGTAATAATCATTAACGAGTTGTTCTATGTATGCCTCGTCGCCGTCTGGATCAACCTGCGGGAAAGGCAGGTCGCAGACTTGGCTGGTGCCGCCTGCGGCGGTGAGTTGGGCGGCAGGCCACGAGGCAGAGGGGTGGTTGGAAAGGTTTAGGAGCATAGTTAGGACGTCGTTTTTCCTGTAATCCGTTTGAACCCTGATTTATCTACCCATATATAACTCTCTGGATGTTCGCGTTTGTAATCATCATCAACAGGAATTTTAGGATTATCACAATTTTTGTAATATTCATTTGAAAATTTACTGGAAATCAGAAAGTCAAAAGCATTTGCAATTTCCTCAATTAGTTTCTCGTTAGTCCATCCGTCAGGGAACTCAGTTGATGAGCCAAAAGCAAAGCCTGCATGATTGAAGTCGTTGCGAGGAATTCGTATTGAATTTTCCAATACCTTCAATTCTTCACATATTGCAATTTTCCTGTCTGATTTCTCATAGTCATTTCCAGCATTCAGAATTTTGTCAATTTCAGTAATGTCTTTTGTATCAATGAAGGAAGAACCATCATCTTTCGTCAGAATAATCTGATAAGTATACATATTGTCAATAG
>JAEEGL013491767.1_pt1 | contig 11227 bp, 1 predicted proteins | sample 9134231 | NCBI WGS metagenome assembly JAEEGL01 (sample SAMN16246548, study PRJNA631951) | gut metagenome | biome: gut microbiome; feature: rumen; material: fiber-attached | host: Bos | place: Iran: Karaj | collected 2018-10
ATTACCTTAAAGCAGTAAACAAGGAAATAGGTCTGCTTGTCAATTTCGGTACAACTTCCCTAAAATGGGAAAGAATCTCAAGGTTTGCATCGACACGACAACTTTATCAAATCACCAGTCAACAAGATGAAAACAAATCCAACCTGACACACCTCATTTTTAAAGAAAAATCGTAGATTTTTCGAATCCGCGTGACAACCCAAAAATTAAACTTAGATAATTTTGTTAATTAAATGACAAAACGGTAAAAGTGTTTTATAATTCAAGTAAGTACGAAAAGGAAAAGGATGAGCGTATCCGCAATTTCCTGCATTTTGTACATACAAACGATTCTGGGAAAGACGATTTTTCCTCCAGACTATCAGAAATGGTTGAGAAGCTCAAAGCGAACGAAAAATTCAGGGGTGATTACTTAGCTATGAATTTACACGACAGGGACATAATGGAACGGGCAAGGCAGGAAGGAATTGAATTGGGCCTCCAACAGGGTATCTCGCAGGGTATCTCTCAAGGTATCTCCCAGGGCACCAGACAAAAGGCCGTGGATGCTGCTGTAATGCTTGTTCAAAAGTATAATGTAACCCCAGAAAATGCCGCCAAAGATATGGATGCTCCATTGGACTCGGTTGTTGAAGCGCTGAATAAAGTAATGGTGTAAACCCAAATTGAAAAAGTAAAGGAACTGGAGGAACAATTAAGAATGCATAATTCATAATTAAGAATTCGGAATGCGGAATTATGAATTGAGCCTGTCATACTGATTTGCTTTGTATCTTGCTGGATAGTAATTGAAAAAAAAGGTTTGTCACGCGGATTCGATAGTGTGTCAGTCTGTCTGCTATTCTATTCATGCTCTATTTCAAATATGGTATATTTATGACATTTTCTTGTCCACTTCTATGATAAAATGTGGTGTGAAAGACAAGTGTAAAAATATGGGAAAAGAAGTTACAGATTGATGGAGGGAGCATTACTATTTAGCATGAATACGTGAAGTCACATATATAAAAGATGCGGAATCGAAGACTGGCACACAACAACATCTGCAGAAGCGTAGCGCGGTTTTTGCAACGAAGTTTCCAGCAAGCCGTTGTTGGGGGACAGACTTCGATGGGAGCATCTTTTATTTATGTCTTTGGCACTATTCCCGCTGAAAATGGAGATGCTCCCTCTTTAGATTGTTGCTTACTGAGTATTGTTTATATTTTCACTTGCCTTTCACACACGAAAAAAGTCCCCCGGTCTCCCGGGGGTGTGGTGTGTGTTATTTCAAATGCCCTTGCGGACTATTTGACCGTGCTTTGACAAAGCAGGCACATTCGGGATACACCTGCCTTGTTTGTGGTGGGAGGGGTTACCTCATCTGAGCGGTTTCAAGACAACTTCCTGTACTTGTGGAAATCTGATATCCCAAAACACCGTTTGAAGTACCGTTACCAAAAGTCTTGCTCCAGTTTTCAGAACTATAACCATTAATCTTGTTATATTTTTGACTGTTTATCACTGAGCCACCAACCTTTGAATCGGTTAAGACACCTGCATTTTTCCATACACCGACATTCACCTTATCTTCTCGGTTTGTAGTCAAGCGACTTGGAGAAGGTACTACTGTTACTTCCCATTTTCCGGTGAAGAGTTCGTTTTCATCAACACCATCAGGAGCCTGTACAAAAGCTGAACTTTCTACAAGATATGCATACTTCGGCATTTTCAACGCGGCTGTATAGTAACCGATGTACGGTATGCTATTGCCATTTGCACTAACTGCAACATCAAGTGTCAAGTGTTCTCCTACAACTCCAGAAGAATCTACAGTACATGTTTTTATGTTCTGTCCTGTAGTTGCATACGTATCAAGGTAAGCATACTTAACATCACCGTTACCTGCATAGGCCGCAACATGTAAGTGACCGTTTTTGTCTGCTACGATATGACAATATTCTCCACCTTCAAAAAGTGTTATAGGTGTTGACCAGTTCTTTGCCGTTGCATTGCCTTTCAGTGTATTCCACTGACCAATCGGATTTGTTATATAGCTGTACTTTAGCGCATTTTCGCCCTGATCAAACCATACAACACAGGCAACATCATTGTTGCCGTTATTTACAACAGCAACATCTACGTATTGACCTGCACCCCTACCAGAGATAAGAGGTACGGTAGTCGTTCCGTTAGCTTTCGGGAATGGCTCTGCTTCTCCGTTGGCAATAACCTGACAGTTATTTGTACTGTAGTATGACGAAGCTCCATTAGTATACTCGTCCTGGAATCCTCCGACAGATTGCTTTGTAGTTCCATTAAATGTACCGGCCCTAAATCTTATCTGATTAGTAAGTGCATCATAGTATACAAGGTAGAGATTAGTATTATTACCACTTACCGTAGAAGCAAATTCAGCAGACAAGAAGCGATACTTCATAAGAGAATAATCATAAGTACCACTACCTGTTTTAAGGCCAATTTCTTCAAGCCTCAAGGAATTACCGCCACCAAGAGTACCTTCCGTACCAAGTGATCCCCTATTCCATCGGCTTGTATAGAACGCCCACTTATCAACCGAACCAGAGCTGTTTGTATCACCACCGGAATCAAGTGAATAAGTCCATCCTAAGTCATCAACATGGAAGCCAACGCTAGGACCTGCAAAAGTATCCCAGTCACCAGCCCAGTATATTGATGAATAACTGTTAGTAGCATCATATGCAGTTGTTTTTCCAGTATTACCACCCATACTATAATACAAACCACCATTTGCAAAGGCGTAGTTAAGCATCTTTGTCTTCTGGTTGATCTCCATATTGATACCAGTCATAAGTCCGTTTATTGGAGTAGAAGCCCTGTCGTTGAATTCCCAGACATCAAACCAAATATCATCTGTGAGTATGTTATTTGTATCTCCGTTTCCTTGGCGGTTATACCAGTTGGCATAAGCAGTTCCTTCTTCAGTCGCTGAACCTTTGGCATCATTGTTGTTTATGTTGTTCATTACCTCAAAACCATTTACGGTGAGATTCAATGGACCTGATGCCAATTGTGCAACATTAAAACTCAACTGACCTCTTGTACTGTAATCTATCTTTAGATTTCCTGTTGCAGAACCTGTAAAGTTGTTAGTTCCACTTTGAATCCTTACAGAGCTGTCGTTGATATTGAATCCATACAGAGTTACAGTTTCAGAAGTTTTTGTCTTAAGATCTATCTTATAGTTTCCTGTAGTTGCAATATTTGAAACCACAGACTGCACAGGATAGTGTCCCAAAGCAGTTCTATTATAGACAGACCAGTTGTTCACTTTGTTTTTTGCAAGATTTGTGTATACCTTAGAAATATACGGTACAACATCCACCCTCTGATATCCGGTTGGAGTTCCGCTGTCTGAAACGTTTGCTGTTACGCCCGCGTCATTTGCTTCCGTCCAGATGTTTTGTTCATAGGTTACGGTATCTCCAGCACCTGCCGCCGCCATACCACGGTCTGTCGCAGATGTCCTTATCGCCTTGTCCGTACCGTTTCCGACATAGCTTGAGTCGATGTAAAGGGTCCAGTGGACGATGTGGCCGTACTTTGCCGTGATGTAGGGCACTGGTGTATCCTTTAGGACTTCATCAAGGGCATCAAAGTCTTCCTGAGGAATGAATCCCATGTCGTAGGCTTCCCTGTAGGTTGCGTTTGTAACAAGAGACTTATATGAGCCGTTTGGAATAGCAGAGCCGTCCCAAGCGTAGGTGTAGGTCCAGCCGCCGTTGTATGTACCGATGTTGCAGTCGTTTCCTCCTACGTTTACGGTAAGGCTACTAAGGAGAACGTCATCGTGGGCGATACCCTCTATCTTTACGATACCAGAGATCTTTGGATCCCTGTCGTAGACGCCACCCGCTCCGGCGACAAATGCACTCGGAAGATCATTCGGAAGCTCAATGTGACCGTAGTCCTTGCTTTCCATAAAGAGGCTGTTCTTTGTGCCGTTTACCCAGTAGAATGGAATGATGCGGCTCTTTGGCTTGTTGTTGTCCTGCAAGAGTGAATCCACAATGATGTTGAGCGTTGCAGTTAACGCGGCACCCGGAGTCTGGTCGGAGATTGTAAGGGCAAAGTTGCTTCCTGTAGCGTTACCCATGCCCAGAAGTTTTGCCATGGAAAGGTCAACTTCAAGAGGCTGATAGTCGTCACTGTCGTTGTTTCCAGTTCCAATGTTTGTTCCGCTTCCTGTTACCAAGGCAGAATCAAGCCAGTTGCCTGCCCCATCGGACGCATGTACTTTATAAGAGTAATCCAGCTGTCCGTTTCCACCGACGATTTCAGGAATGATCTTTGTGCGCCCAAGAATCTTGAGGACTGAGCTTGCCTTGTCGCTTGGGAACCAGGCTTCCGTAACATTCTTGCTACCCTGCTTACCCTTTGCATAGATGTTGGAATAGCCATCGGAAATCATTTCTGCGGCATCCACAGTACCGTTACCGTTGGTATCGGTTCCGATAGAGACACCTGCAATGCGGGGCTGATTGTTTGCCACAAAGACATTCACTTCTTCTTCCGCATAGTTTCCGGCTGCATCGAATACGACATAGTGGAGTTTGGCTGAACCGTCACCAATGTTCTTGGAGTTGATGTTGGCTTCCCATGTCCATGTTGAGCTCTGCTTCTTGAGGGATTCAACCATGATGTCACCGTCGTCAAAGTTTACGTTGGTGTAATATCCGGCAACCTTGCTTGAAGTTTCATCGGCAGTTTCTTCCGTCGGATTGTCTACGACATTTGCCATTGCGAACTTGGCGCTTGTAACACCTGCGAATGGCTCTGCCGCCGTTGTATTTACCTCCACAGAAACCCTTGTTCCAGAAACACTTTCTATTCTATAGATTACACCGTTAATCTTAATAAGACCGCCAGTGTGAACGTTTGGATCTGCACTTGAAAGGTTGAATGCCTTTCCGCTTGCACTTCCTGTCAGAGTCTTCCAGTAGAGTCCCTCTTCTTTTGTAAGGCTTGTGTATCCGTCTATTGCATTTCCATCATCTCCAGGTGCCTTCATCACGTCATAGAGAGAATGAATTGAAGGACTGTCGATGTCACGGGTAAAGTAGAATGCAACCCTCTTTACACCAGTCTGTGATACACCTGCAACAGGATCTTCTTTTGCCTGTGTACCGAATGTGTAGAATCCGTTTTCGTTTGTAACCCTGTCGCGGATGTTGTAGTAATCGCCTGTCTTAATGACCACTGGAGCCTTGTTGTCCACGTTAAGGGCAACCTCGCGTTCTCCAGTCAGGGCCTGTCCTGCATTTTCCTTGTAAGAAAGCTTCCAGTCCTGATATACTACTTCATTTGCAGTTCCACTACCGACCTTCATCTTGATGTGGAATCCAACCGGATCACCAATATGAGCGGTATTTGTGTAATTGACTCCACCGACAGTCACTGTGTCAACACTTGTAAGCTCTATGTCTCCACCGTCATAAGTTCCAGCGGTAGTCATTTCACCATCTCCGGAACCTGCTGGAACTCCATCCACCATGATATAGCGGGTGACAGTAGCGATTCCAGAATCATCATACATGTCGGCTTCGTAGTACCATTCACCGGTTATTGACATATCTTTGCTGTAGGCGTATTTGGCAGTTATGTTTCCGCCGTTGTCATACTGAACGAGGTATTCATTTGCAATCTGAGGCGTATCCTTATCAATCTTGAATGTTACATACGGTGTCTTGTCAGGATCACTCAAGTCAATCTGGCTTGTATTGTGGTCTTCATCCGTAGCGTATACCCAAACCGCAAGGTCCTTTGTACCGCTCGCAGGATTAAGCTCAGCTCCCTGGTTTACGGTAAAGCTCCAGCTTGCGTTGCTTACTTCCTTCTTAATACCGTACTTAGTCCAGTCATCAGCGCTTGCCGGTATGTCAGAATAGGTAATGTCTGTCCAGACTCCACCGTCGAATTTACCCCATGTAAGCCATGAAGGTGCAGGACTCAGGGCATTGAGTAAATCAATATCCGCCTTATTCCATGTTCCGTCGGCATTCATGTCAATCATGACCATTACATTGTCGGCGGCGACATTGTCGATTGCTGTTCCCATAATCGGAATTGAACCGCCCAATGTGCTTCCTGTAATTGGATATGTAATCGTTACAGTCGGCTTGTCTCCCTGAGGATCAACAGTTACAGTCTTTGTCGCATATCCAATGTTTCCGTATTCATCGATGGCCTTAATGTGCAGGTCCACAGATGTTATGTCTGTATAGCGGGCCGCCCCGTTAGTGCCGTTGATTGCATCGGTTGTGGTAATTCCAACTCCCTGAGGAACCTCAACAAGATACCACTTGAGCAGGTCTGTATGGTTCCCACCGCTTGTGCTGTCGAATCCTATTTCAAATGTAGAGCTGTTTGCATCAGGAAGTACATATTCCTTCCATCTTCCGGCACCGTTTTGTGCGCCGGTTGCAATTGTATCGATTGTAGTCGGATCCACGCCATGCTGTGTTACCATGAAGTATACATGAGTAAGTCCGTTAGCTTCGCTCAATGAACCCACAGACTGGGTTGCCATGGAAACAAGGCTTGACGGCTGAGAAATGCGTACTGTCGGGGCATCGTTGTCAACCACAAGGCTGGCGGATGTCGTATCCCTACCTTCTCGACCGGCGTTATCCCTTACGGTAATGACTGCCGTGTAGTTCTTGCTTGGCAGTGTGTCCAGCATGATGTAATCCGTGGTATAAGTGTTGCCGCTCTTTGTTGTTGCATATTCAGTGCCGTTGAATGTCACAGTTCCACTTGCTATACCGTTGGAATCCGTTGCGTTAAATCGAATCTTGAATTTCTTCCAGTCACCGCCAAATCGTTTTGCAGTAAAGTCTGTACTTGCGGCCTGATCCGTTCCGTTATTTGCAATGTACTTTACATCGGTAATAAGCGGAGATGAAATGTCCACTGCAAGATTCAGGATGGAGTAATTGCTCATAACTGTATTCTTGTCAACAAACTTAGGCGCAAGATACTGAGCAGCACCAGTCTTTGTAACAAACTGTGTTCCGGCAGCATCAGTTACCCTAAACTGCATGGAATACTTTGTTTCGCTCGGGAAGGTGTAAGAGAAGTTTCCGTTTGTCACGGTCAATTCAGTCCAGCTACCGTCGCCTAGCTTATATTCCAGTTTTGTAACGCCATCGTCATCGGTTACGTTTCCGGACATGGTGGCATTGTCAGTAAGCCATACGTTTGAAGTATTGGCATTTTCTGTAAGGCCTGTCAAATCGAGCTGGGTGAATGTGATTATCGGGCGATCGCCGTCCGGGTCCACGTTGTACTTGTAGATGTATTCGCCTTCGTTACCCGCCTTGTCAACCGCAAGCAGCTTAAGGAAGAATGCCTTTGGACTTCCAGTATAGCTTGAGCCGTCCATGAATTTGACCGCTGTACCGTTCTGTACAGTTGAGAATGGCACATTGAATGACCAGTTGTATGACTGTGAGGCCGCTTTAGTATCAATCAGAGTGTTGCATGCATTTTGTGCAGTACCCCAGTAGAGTTCAAGCCTGTTCATTGCGGTTTCTTCTGTCGTTCCGGCAAATGCGACTGTTCCGTTAACTGTGTTAACCGCCTCGGCATCCGCTGTTGGTGCAAGACGCTGGGTCTTTGGTGTGTTCAATGTAAGGACCGGAGCCGTGTTGTCTATCGCAATTGTGAATATTGTCTGGGTAGAACCGTTTCCTGCCCTGTCAAGAGGCTTTGCGACAATACCGTCACCGTTTTCAAAGTCATCCTTTCCAATCTTTGCACGGTAGCTCTTTATCGCCGTCTTATCCGAAATCTGGTTATAGCTCTTCCATGTCATGGAACCGATGTTTGTCGCACCGGACGCTATCGTATCAGTTGAATATTCAACTGCAGCACTTACAGGGATGATGGAATCTTCCCTTACAATTTCAAAGGCAAGCTCTGCAACTCCAGAACCAGTATCTGAATAAGGACCTACAATGTTGAGGTCTTTTGTTCCGTTTGAAAGAACAGTACCTTCTATCTGGTTGTAGTTCAACGCTTCTTCATAGCTGTAATAGCGGTCATTTGTGTTTCCAAACGAAGGGTTGGTCTTGTCCAGGTTGAGGGTGATCCGCTTTATGTCGCTAAGGTTTCCTGCCTTGTCCTCCGTCTGGATTCCAACCACTGTAGAACCTGGCGCCAAATCGGATACGGTGAACTCGTATTCAACTGAAGAGCCTATGCCAAGTACGCCCACTGATTTGCGGTCTTCACTTGTGATTTCCTTAAGGTTTGTGACTCCGTTTGCCACACCCTTCATAAAGTAGACGATTGAAAGTCCGCTTCCCGCTTCATTAATTGTTCCCTTTACGGTAAGGGTTCTGTTTCTTGACCATGAGTTGACGTCATAATCCTTTACGACATCACCGTCATGGATTTCTATGTCATTGTTGAATGTCGGCTTTGAGCGGTCAACTATTGTATTGAGAGTCTCTACACTTGTCCTTTCTGCACCGTCGGTTGCGGTTACAGTAATGTTCCATGTACCGTTTGCATTTGCGTTGTTTGCAAGGGTTATTGTTTTTGAAGAGGCGTTGTATGTATATCCGTTTGTTCCGCTAGAGACTTCACTTCCGTCCTTCTTTGCCACAACTGTAATGGCTGGCGTTCCCAAATTGTCGCTTGCGGTAATCGTCCAAATCGCAGTATTTGATGCTTCAAGAGGATAGTATGATTCCGCTGTTGCCGGCGTGAGGGTCAGGGTCGGGTCGGTGTAGTCAACTGTGATTCCGGTCTTACTGATGACGGCGCTCTTGTTGCCCACCTTGTCCTCTGCGTAGAATGCAATCTGTTTTCCAGTTCCTTCTGCAAGGTCAAGTGTCAGCGTCCAGTTTGTAGTACCGGTTGACTGTGGTGCCGAGGTTGAGTCTACAGGAGTCCATGTTCCGCTTCCTATTGTTGAGGAATTGGTTGAATAGTAGAGGGCGTATGTTCCGCTTCCTGCGTCTGACCAGGATCCCTGGAAGGTGTAGTTGTGGTGTCCATCCTCAACCGTCATGTAGGGGCTTCTTTCGCTTATGCCGTAGGGTGCGGTCTGGAGGTCGCTGTTTGTAAGCGTTAGTGTGGGAGCCGTTGCATCGGAGTCAAGCGATACAAGCTGTACCGTGCTGCCGTTTCCTGCCAAATCATTTACGGCCGCCTGGATTGGGCCTGTTGAAAGGCCGTTTACATTGAATGTTGCCTTCCATGCGGTAGCTCCAGTCTTTGTGCCGCTCCATGTCGCTCCGGTAAAATCGTTTGCCGCACTTGAACCTGTAAGTCCGGTTGCGTATGTAATCGTCGGACTGAATGTGTCCCCAGACTTTGTGAGGGTGAGTGTGTCGATTCCGCTTCCAGTCTCGTTTACAAGACCGTAGAGGGTAAGCGTATCAGATTTTCCTGTATTTACAAAGAGGCTTGAAGGCATTTCCGCTGTAACGCCGTTGTATGTGTAGAACTTACCGCTGATTGTCGGTACGTCCTGGTCCAGCTTTACAGTGCTTGTCTTTACCTCACTCTGGTTTCCTGCCGCATCCTCAAAAATCATGTGGACATAGCTTGTTCCGTCTCCTACTGTAGGCGTTACGGAATAGGCTACGGTGCCGGTGTTGACGCTACCTGCAAAGTTCCACTGGCTTCCTGCAAGGACATCAGCATCGTCAGCCGTTGCACTTGCACTTACAAGATAGTAGACTTTTGAAAGGCCTGAGATTTCCTCTGTGACATATCCGTCAAAGCGAAGGTTGGTGTCGCGGTACCATTCCTTTGCAGCAGCTCCGTTTATCTTGAGTCCGTAGGTAGTGTCATTGTCTGCCTTTGCAGCTGGAGCCACAGTGTCTACAGTCCATGTGCGGGAAATGCTATCGCTTTCGCGGTTGTTTACGTCGGTCGCCTTGAATGTGAACTCGTAGACACCGTCAGTATTGAATGTGAGTGTGCGTGTTGCAGTAGAAGTTCCACCTCCAGTTGTTGTTTCAAGTGTATAGTCGGAGGCACTTGCATTTGCACCGTTTTTCTTTGGAGTACCAACCAGAACGATTCCATCCGTAGTCTTAATGCGGTGGTGGTCATGTGCTGTAATCGTTACAGTTGGACGTGTTTCGCCATAAACTCCGTCTGCCAGACTAATTTCGATTGTCGGCTTTGAGAAGTCGAATGTTACGGTCTTGTTTGGTCTGGCCTCAGCATTACCTTCATCAGCATTACCGACCGCATCCTCTGCCTTAACCGCGAAGTTGTAGCCGGTTCCTTCTGTCACCGGAATGGTAAGTGACCATGATGATACAGACTTTGACTTTGGAGTGTTCTTTGTAGCAAGGTCATCTGCATCCGTCCAAGACGTACCGCCATTGGTTGAATAATAAAGCTTGTTCGTTCCAGATCCGTTTACATCGCTCCATGTTCCTGTCAGTTCATAGAAGTAATCGTCGCCAACCTTCTTTACCCTTCCGCTGGTATTCTCATCCGTCAATAGTGATGTGCCCAGCTGGTTTCTGACATCCGTATCAATTTTGATTACAGGAGGAGTGGTGTCAAGCCTGAGCCTAGTGAGTATTGTTACTGATCCTGAACTGTTGGCAGGATTTGACTGATCCGCAATGCTTCCGTAGAGTATCGGTGATGAGCCGAGGTTATCCTCTTTGAACCATAATCCCGGAGTTACCTCTATGCTGAAACTTGCATCTTTGTTCGAGGCATCGTTTGAACTATATGTAACCTGCCCGTATGTACCTGCTGTTGTCGTAATCTCAAAAGTTTTTGGTCCGTTAGCAGGGGTTTGTTCATCATAGTTCTTATTCACGAACCAGAATTTGAGTGTAGAAGAATCCAGTCCGGCCTTGTCGTCACTTAAAGTTCCTGTAATAGTAAAGCTTGCATTTCCAGTTACATATTTCTCGTTATCGGTGCTGTCACCGTCCAGTGTTACGCTGTTTCCGAATGTCGGTGCTGTCTGGTCAAGACCAAGCACGAAGTCTGATTCATATTTGTCTGTTAAATTTGTAATCTTTGATACGTTACCAACATTGTCAATCGCAATGATGCGCAGTTTGTTTGAGCCTTCCTTAAGTCCAGTGATTGTAGTGCTGAAAGTACCGTCAGATGCAGGAACTATAGAGCTGAACGAGTCATAATTGGAACCCACCACAAGAGTTGGAGACGCATTTCCGTTTACAACCTCATAATAAACTGCCTTTATGCCGCTTCC
>JAEEGL013934424.1_pt1 | contig 11227 bp, 6 predicted proteins | sample 9134231 | NCBI WGS metagenome assembly JAEEGL01 (sample SAMN16246548, study PRJNA631951) | gut metagenome | biome: gut microbiome; feature: rumen; material: fiber-attached | host: Bos | place: Iran: Karaj | collected 2018-10
CCAACCAGCTTGAGGTGTGTTGGAGAATGGCACTGTTGTTAAATCGAGCTCTTCACCTTCGGCAAAAGCGGCTTGTACATTTTCCTCTTTAATTTGTTGAATGGCTCTTACGGAAATGAAGGCAGATGCCCCTAAAAGTGTGGTAGCCATCACAATTGGAATAAGTCTTTTGCTTTTCATAATTCCTCCTTTCAAAAGATTCAATCCTTTATAAAATGAATTTTAAAATCTAATTTAATTACCTCCATTAATCACTTAATTTGTTGATATATAGTAAGCACGCAGAAGCCGGGTTTTCTAAAACAATAGAATAACCTCTTGCTAATGCTGAGCCTTTTACTCTTGCTAAAACATTAACGCCATCAGGATCGTTGATTTGATAATATGAATTACCATCCAAACCCTGCACTTTTACTTCACATACACGAGATTCGCAGTGTTCTTTGCGGAATCCTTGAATAATTCCCTCACCGGTTTTTGGATCCATAAATTGGAAAACATCCCAAGTTTTGTCATCGCTGACTTTGTGATATGGAGTTAATGGGTAGTAATCCTTAGTGAGATATTTATTAATACCTTTCCACTCTTGTTGAGCGGCCAATAAATTATCCCAGTCGAGTTTTGTGTTGTGATAGAACTGGCATGCGTATGTCATGATAGGCGCATAAGAAGCACGTAAGTTATACATACCTAATTGGCCATCTGCCATTTCATTGACATAAACACCCGCTATCGGTAACCACTTAAATGTGGCGTGTGAAAACGCTAAACGTAATGGCATGGAGTGAGGATAGACCATTGCCCAGTCAGCGTCACTTCTATTAAACGGATAAGAATAACGAAGCGATAAGATATCGTTTCTTCCTCCACCAGAAGCGCAGTCATCAATATAATTGCATCCACCCAAAGCCACTTGTAAAGCAATCACTTCTTCCCATAAGCGGAAATGATTTTGTGTATAAATGTTTTCAGTAATACCTATACGATGCGGGCCGATAAAGTGGTCTTTAATCGCCCAAGAAGCTGCTGGTTCAGCGTTAAAGTCTTCTCTATATAAGCCAATTTTATATTTTCTAATTGTTGTTAATACTTTATTTCTCAGCCATTGATATGCTTCCTCATCCGCTAAGTTAACAAAGTTAAGATTATTATTACCATGATCTGATAAAGCCCACTTACGTCTAAACCCATGATTTCTTTCTAAGTCATCAAGTTGAGTAACACGCTCAGATTCAAACCATAGTTGGGTAAACGCACCATGTTCTAAACCAAAATCTACTGTTTCTTTGAAAGAGTTATCTGGCCATTTATTTTCATCAACTTCCCAAGTGCCAACATAAGACCACCAGTCGGTTGTGGTTGAACCACCACTAGGAGTGTTATACCAACAAGCATCGATAAGGCGGAATTGGAAATCCACATTATGGTCAATAACAGCGTCAAAGCTTCTTCTCCAAGTTTCGCTTGTTTCAGAAGTCGCATCATTAGTGGGCCCTAGTTGAACATCACGCTTAAGCATCACGCCTTCAATAGGTTCAAATTTATCACCATTACCATTAGCCGCTGGGGCGTGACAATCGACATACCATCTTCTCCAAGCATTAATCGCAGTATATTCGTTCTTTTCGTAATATCTGACAATAACCATTAAGGGAGACATAATCTTTTCTCCTGGTTTAAGATATGTTTCTAAATTCAAACAACCTTGACCGATAAAGTTTGTCGATTGTGTTCTTTCGTCGTACATGAATTTAGCGCGATATGTACCTGGCCATCCAATAGCGATCATTGCCCCACCATCATCATTTTCCAAATCATAATACGGGAAGGTAATGTGAGTGGATCTACCAATGACGTTTTCATCGATAAAATCCTTTTCTGTTAAATCAAAGTTATAACAAGCATATTGATTTTCGTGGTCACCAAGAACACCTCTTATAAGAGCGTTTTTGCCCGGGATATTATAATCAGCAGCGTTAAAGTTCTTAAGAACCTTGGAATCTGATTGACCATCATTTTCAAAATAGATAGTCCAGTCAAAAGCATCATATCCTTCATAGTATGTTGTATCTAAGGTCACTAACATGCCATCACTCATTCTCATCTTGATGATGTGATGTTCTTTCACACCGTTAATAGATTTTGTGGAAGAAACAACAGAGAATAAGTCAGAACGGAAACCGCGATATCCAGCGTTACCATATATGAAGGATGCTGGGAAGGTCTCTAAATTATTGATATATCCTTCGTATTCAATTCTCGATTTATTTTGAATATTTTTGGTTTCAATCATAGCGTTATTTCCCTCCTCCATTCTTCTTATTGGTTTTTTCTCCGCACATCCAACCGGTAAAATCATGAGGTTGATGGCAATAAGTTTTAAAAGTGTAAATCTTCTTTTCATTACCCTAACCTCCGTATCTTACAAGTTCGTTTTTGCGATATTCGAGCATCATATAATTGAAAGAGATATCTTCAATAGATGCTGATTCCGTTAATTGCTTCGCTCTATTTAAACAGAAAATAAATGAACCCCATGAATTTTGGGTATAACTACCGCTATCAGTAATTTGTTCACATTCAGAAATAAGTTCTTGTAATTGTTGATAAGTCTTCTTCAATAAAAGCCCATCTTTAGCGGATTGTAATTCTTTAACGACATCATTAATTACCAATTGATTTATTGGGGATGATAAAACGCCCTTTGCTTTAGTAAGAACGCTTTCAAATTTACCCCAAGACACTGGAGTGTAATCATTTTCGTTTAAAGAATCGCATTCATTGATAAGCGATGATAGCTTGCTTGTATTTATTTCAAAAGATGGGGAAGTTATTTGTATATTCCTTACTTTTGCAGGAGAATTAAAAGATCTGATACCGACAAGACCAGCACCAGTGCCGATATTGTAGTTAAGCATTGGATTATCATAATTGTTGTTGATATAAGCACTAACATTACCATTTTTCACTAGGACACTTAAATGTATCCATTCATCATTCCAAAATGGCATGTTGGATTCCTCAGCAAACTGACCAATCCAAGCATTATCAAATTGATATAATCTTAAATCCCAGTTTGCGGTGTTATCGTCGTGCTTAATATTGACTTCCCAGCTTTGAATCTGGTCAATGCTATTACCAGGATTTGCAGCCTTAATATAGAAGCCCATATCGATATGACCTTTATAAACACTAGGACCAAAGTCCGCTTCGATGAGATATTCGCTTAATAAAACATCTCTTAAAATAATTTTTTGTTCAGCATATAAATATGAATACATCACCCCATCGACAAATGACGGATTAGATTCATACGAAGTATATAAATCAAATCGAGAGACATCTTCTGGATTAGCAAAATCAAAACTAACTGTTCCTCCACTGATTATCGAAGGAGCATTTTTCTTACCAATTCTTGCTACTGGAGCGGCGGGAAGTGATAGACAGAAACTAAGAGGAATAAGTAGACCTAATAATTTCATGAAACGGCCTCCATGGAGAATTCAGTAATTACTACTTTGTAGTTAGTCACATCGCTCGCGGCAGAATAACCACAGTAGAAATAGAATCCAACGAAATCACCACCCAAGCATGTATATGTCCATGTTGTTTGAGTTGGATCAATAACATTAGTCTTATCTTCTGCGCCGTTAGTTAGCCAACGATAGAATGTGAGTTTGGTATTTTCGTTATATCCAGTAACGGAATATTTTAATGTGAATTTATATTGTGTGGATGCATCAAGAGTTAATGGTTCCCAATATGTAGTAGCAACCGCTGGAACATCACGTTTAAAGGTAAAGATACCATTTTGATATGTTCCTGGATTTTTGGAGTGTGGTAATGTCGCATTCTTTGGCTGATAAACAAGAGCTTTTCTACCATCCACCATTTGCGAACTTGTCATACCTGAATCTTGGCAAATCGTCAAATTGTATGCACCCGATACATAATTCCAACACCAAACATCAGTTTCATTGAAATTAGAGAAGAACATCATCTTTGTGCTAGTTAATGTAAATTCAAGAACTTCACCGGTCGAGGCTTCAATTTCAAATCTTGTCGTGCCATATAAATATTTCAAAACAGCGGGTTTAACAATCAAACCATCGCTGACTAATTCAAAATTATCAATAGATAAAGATTGCCCGCTAGAAGAGACATCATATTGATTAGCGCCATATTTCTTCGCACCGACGATAGAACAGTTCGCGAATTCTCCGGCTAACTTAAGTTGTACTGATACATCGGAGAATGATTTGCTGGTTTCTGTGAGAATACATGTTCCATCTTCTTTAACGACAAAGTTATAGGTGAAATAACCAATCGCGGTATTAAAGACTAATTCATGCGAACCAGCAGAAAGTGTGTTCATATAGGATTCTGGGATTGTTAATAAAGTGTCGCCGCATGTTGCATTAGCAACAGGATTATCATCGATAGAAACTGTATAGTTCCATCCATGGGCATTTAAAGAAACCACAAAGTTTCCAGAACCTAATTTATATGAAGGAACAGTCACAACATCAAAGCCTTGCTCAATCTCACAAACTTTGAAATTATCAACAAGAAGATAACCACTACCACCAAGCCATTTAGCGTAGATAAATGTTCCAGCAGCTATTTGTGAGCCAGTTAAGATAACTGAGAAATGATGAACAACACCATCATTAGATGGTCCCATCAATAAGTTTTGTTGATAATTAAATGGAGCGCCCCATACGGTTGTTGTGGCAAAGGCAAAAGTTTGACCAGCAACATCACTAGAACCGATTGTTTCATAATCAAAACTAATAACATATGTTTTATCAGCGACATAACCAACCTTATACCATGACATACCGGTGGTAACATCAGCTAAGGTAAAGATGGAATTACAGTCTAGTTCCACGGGAACAGTATTTGGAATATATTTAAGAGCTTTGCCGGTCATGCCATATTCGCTAGCATCAACAATCATCACGTGATCGCTTGCGGCATATTGATAAAGTGGATTGGCACCATATATAGATTCGACATCGCTATGAATTGTGGTGATGTCATAATCTGTGAAAAACATAATATCTGTGTTCACGTTGAAGTAATAAACATCATGATTTGATAATTTGAGTTTGAATTCACTTGTACCATAGGTATGCTCAAGAAGTTCTTTTCTTAAAACGAAATCACCATTATCCATGTAATAGTAGGAATCAGGAATAACAACGTCACCTTTCATTAGTGATAAGACATGTGCGGTACTAAAATCGCAGTTATAACGTAAATCACCAGTTTTGCCAAAGGCATAGTTCTTTAATGTTGTATCAAAACTGGTTTCCACAGAGTTCATAACTGTAATAGCGAGAACTGCGGGGTCGATTTCTTCATCAAAATACACAGTTAATGTATATTCACCTTTATTTAAAGTGGCCATATATGATTCTTTGATGAGCAATACTTTATGGTCTGGATCGTAATAGGATTGTTTTGCACTCAAAAGATAATCATTCATATATGAGGCATAGATGTTGACACCATTGAGTTCGACAGGAAGTTCTAAATCACATAATACATTTTTGTCATAGGAATAAGAGGTTTGTGAAAAAACAGGTGTACCTTTTGGCTGACTGCTATCATCACTGGTTGAAGAATCAGTGGAACCACTATCAGTGGAACTGCCACTACTAGAAGGTGTTGTGTTTTTATTGCAGCAAACAAGACAAAAAGACAATAAGATTATGGGAAAAAAAGATTTTTTCATAAAAATACCTCTCGCAAAATGTATCAACACCTATATTATTGACTATCGTATAATCGTTTGTCATTGTAAAAGAAAACAAAAAAATAGTAAAATAGTACAAGATGGAAACGCGTATTGAAGCACCAGAAAAAATCCCGTTTTGCGACAAAGTGGTTTGGGATTATAGCGACTGTTTTGGAGATTATAAAGTCTCAAAACTTTGTTTTGCTTTCTTGCATAAGAATTATGAAATTGGTATGCACTACCACGAATTTTATGAAATAAACATCATTGAATCAGGTATTGGTTATCACTATAGTCGCAACGGGAAAATGCCGGTTAAAAGAGGAGATGTTTTTATCATCCCTCCTAAAGCTATACATGGCTACTATAACTGCGGTAACCTTAACGTTTATCACATCTTAGTCCAAAAGTTGTTCTTTGAAAAATATTTCCAAGATCTGCAACTATCTAGTTCTTTTAAAATACTTTTTGATTTAAATAGTAACAAGGCAAACACCGAACCAATACATATGGTCTGTAATGATGAAGTGGAATTTATGAGCATTGAAAAATCGGTTCTAGAATTGAACCATTCTATCCACGACTCTGTTCAACCCAATATTCAAAATATCGACTTTGTAAAAAGCTATATTAAAGGCATGGAAATTATTGTCAAACTATGTGAGCTATATTCAAATCAAAACAAGAACGCTTCACTTGATACCAAACAAAGAATTTATAACTGCGTTGAATATTTATATAGCAATTACGATAAGAAGATGGATATCAATAAGTTATGCACTATTTCTTGTATGTCTCGTTCATCATTATTCACAGAATTTAAAAAGATAATCGGATTAACACCAAATGATTTCTTAACTGATTATCGTATGAAACTATCCAAAAGGATGTTAGAAGAAAGCGATGATAGCATCGCAGATATCGCTACTAAAGTCGGCTACTACGATTCATCACATTTCGAAAAAGCTTACAAAAAACATTTTGGCTGTTTGCCTAAAGAAAATAGAATTGCATAGCAAAATAAAAGAGGGATTAAAATCCCTCTCTTTTTGTTTTGATAACGATTAGTAGCTTGTTGAAACTTTTGTTCCTTCGATGACTTGGATACTATTCATGATCATTGTGCCTGTATCAGCACCGAATGAAGCGATCATGTTGCCTCTCCAAGCAAAGTTGGCAGATGAATATTCAATATACATCTTTTTGCCAAGGTGCGCTTCAACGTTGGATGTGTATGTCGCGGTAATGGTAATTCTGCCTAATGCAGGATTGAATGCGATGTATTCAACGACATTCATATCGCAGCACGCAGCGACCCAATCGCTACCCATTTCTGCGGTATCGTTCCAACCACATTGTCCTTCGCGGACGTGACCACCATCTCTATGATCGAAGTTCCAGGCGCCCCAGCCCCACCAGTCTTTACGGAAGGTCCAACCACCATTGGCCCAACCTGGCGAGAATACTTCAGCGACAACACCTTTACAGTTTGGATCAGCACCGGCAGGATCATTGATTGATCTATATGCCACCCTGATACCCCAAGCTTTAGAACCATCCATGGTAATTTGTGCCATGACGGAATTCCAACCTGTAGCTGTTCCTTCGATTGGTGTTGTAATTGTTTCGACGCCAGTTCTCACTGCAGAGTAATCGAAGAATCTACCAATACCTGTTGTGGTAATTGTTCTATAATTGTCTAATTTGACGTGATACCAACCATCACTGTTTTTCCAACCTGCTGCATAGGCAACACCAAAGGTGATAACAATATCATCTTCTAAAACGTAACCTAATTCTGCCCAGCTGAAGAAACCTTCATAAGTGATGTCATATAAGCCGGTGTTTTCGTTTAATTCAATATCACTAACGGCAAAGTGTGGGAAGTTACTGGTCTTAAGAGCAGACATCCAGTATTGGTCTCTGTCTTCTCTTGGTGTATGCCATTGGCTACCAATTCTAATTTCGAAGTTGTCGTGTTCCCACCAACCATCGCCAGCATTTTTAACGGTTTGGACGTGTTGATCGGCAAAGATATAAACACCTTCACTATTTTTGAGAGCGTAGAATTCCGTCTTGTTATTAACGTCGAAATCAACGGATAATTTGTTGGCTTTAACTTCGGATGACCAAATATAATCATCTGCTTTAGCGTCGATTTTAACTTCGTTTTCCTGGCACATATAATTGGCCACAAAACCGGAAACTTTGAAACCACCATCATTAAAGACAAGGTTAATTTCATGATTATTCACTTGTAATTCATGTGTTACACCTGATGCTAAATCCAATGATTCGTTAAATCCATTAAGTGTAATGCCACCATTAAAACTTGCAGCCATGACAGCGTTAAGCGTGGTATAACCAGCACCTGTTAAATCACTACCCGTTGTCGCACCAGAAGCTTCAACCGTTTTAAAATAACCATCCGCCGCAAATGAAACATTGCCGCCTTCAACAGTCGCACCAGCATATGCGAATTGATTGCCTTCAAGAGTGAATGTTCCACTACCATTTTGGAAATTAGAAGCACTAATTTCTAAGGAACGCACATATGCATTTCTATCTTGGTATGAAGCAAGGGCACGCATGTTTGATAAGCCTCGAGAAACAACAGCAGTTGTAACCGCCATTGCTGCGACACACAAAATAGAAGAAAGCAAAACTATCTTTTTCTTTTCCATAAATTATTCTCCTTCGGTTGCTAATTATATCACAAAAAAACGCAACAGGTATATACCCATTGCGTTATATAAATATTTAACAAATTATGCTGCAGGATTTGTTACTGGCAAGCAGTAATGAGCAGCAGCCGTTTTGACAATTTCAGCCTTTGCATCCGTTAAATCATTTTGCCATGTGCATGTATCAGGAATAGCTTCTTCGAACATTCTATTATAGAAACAGCAAGCATATAGATAACTTGTTGCTGGTTTATTTGCATCAGTGGTAGTTTTGCCATAACCGGCCGCGACAAAGGCATCAAATGTTTCCACCCAAGCAGAAGCAAAGTCCATAGATTTAACACCCATAGCTGTTGCCATTGCGTCAGCAGTTTCGGTATAGAACGCACTCATTTCAGCGTAGTTCTTTCCAACACTTGTATTCGTGCTTCCATAGTTAACATCGCCATTAACTTGGAAATCTTTCTGTGTGCTTGAACCTCTTGGCGCAAAGACATAAATATCTTCAGTCTCTGCTTTTAAGAGTGGCGCGATGGCAGCGGCAGCAGCCATTTCGCTAGCATTCACTTCTGTGGAATTAGGCGTCATTCTTCGACTGACTTGAATGATAATCGTATCAAATTCATATTGTCCTAATTTACTTCGTAATTCCGCACCTTTAGCGTATTCTTCTGATGTCATTTCGTTCATCGTGTAATCACCATCAAGAACGCTATCGACAAAGACTGTTTTGCCTAAGTTTTCCATTAAGGTTGTGTAATGAACAGCAGGACTATAAGAATCACGCAACATGTTTGGTGCACCAATTAATAAGACCCTTTGATCGAGTTCTTCTGCTGGTGGTTCTGGTGTGATTGGATCATCACCTGGCCATGGAATTGGATCGAGTTCTGGAACCACACCATCAATCATGGTCATATCAGCGATGTCTTGTAATTGTGTAGCAACACTAGCATTGATAGAACCAGTATAACGAGCACCACCAATGGCTTCGCCAAAGATAGTGTCATAGATTGTGCAAGCGATTAAATATGAACCAGCAGGAGATGGGTGTTGTTCATCAGTGTGATAAATATTAATTTCTCTAAGAGGATGCTGAGCAATGCAGTTTTCATATGCATAACCCGCTCTGATGATTTTTCTTCCGCCTAATCTACGGGAAACAGCTTCACCGAAGTAGTTCATATAGTTACAATGAGCACTTCTTCCAATAGGATGTGTTCCATCTTTAGGAGCATCAATACCTTCTTGGTGATAAACACCAGTTTCACCGGTATTTAATCCCCAGACGGAATAAATAACAGTTTCTCCACCTGCTGCTTGTGTTAATTCATCTAACACTTCAGCAGCGTCTAATTCAGCATTAAAGACTGTATCTTCAAATGGGGTCGCTCTTCTTGATGGTTCAATAATGACATAATCCCATTCTTCTGTTGTTAACTTATAGTTAGCTTGATAGCCAATATCTCTTGTAGTACTGGCAAATAAGCTCATCGTACATGAACCTTGAGTCAAGGCTTCAACATAGACAGGAATACCTTGTGATCTTGTCAAAGCTTCAAAAGTTTTTGGCATATCATTGAAGAACACCAAGCTGTTACCTAAAAACAAGATTCTATATGGATCATCCGGATCACGTTCGTGTGGGTTTTCGCTTTGGCTTTCACCACCGCTTCCAGATGTATCACCACTTGGTTCAGTATTGGAACTAGGTTGTCCTGAATTTCTTCCAGCGCAACCCGCTAATAAACCAATGGTGCATAAACTAGCGAATAATAATTTCCAATTATTTTTCATAAATGTTGCCTCTATTAACCAAAGGTTAATTCATTAACTTTGGCACCTAAATTGTTTTTAATAGTTTGCGCGCCGGGTGTGTTTGAAGTGAAGATTGTAGAAACCCATAATGTGCCAATATTATCTGGAATCGGAGTCTCGTTAACTGTTGCATAAGTCACCAAAGCTCTGCAATATCTCTTGGCGCCAGATCTGGTGCCAGAATTAGTACTAACAGTGTCAGAAAATTCATATAATTTTCCATATCTACCTGCTTTGACACCGGCAGCGTCTGCCCAAGCTACAACGGTCTCATCGACAAATTCATTAATTTCGGCAACAGTTGCTGTTTCATTTACACCAGTTTCAACAGACAAACCAGTAACTGGATCATAGTCAAAGATTTCGGTGGTTGAATTAGGATAAAGACTCATTAAGGTAATGTTACTAGTCACAGTTCTTGTTAATGGAACGATGACATCCTTAAACATTGCTAGTTCAGCGGCATTAAAGTCAGTACTAGATGGAGTGACTCTTCTTGATAATTGATAAACAACCGCATCCCAGTTTTCTGAGAATAGTTTTTCTCTATATAAAGAAGCCTGTTCTGCATAATTGGTTTCAAGATTGCCAACTTGTGTGAATGTAAATGAGCCATTTGTAAAGTGGTCACATACAGGGGTGGCACCATTTTCAAGAACAGGAAGTACTTCGGTATAGTTGTCTTTCCAATCACCGACGCCCCATCCGCCACTACCAACAAATAAGACTTTTTGATGTTCTGGTGCTTCATCATATGCACAAGCATAATTCAAAGTTATCTTGTTAAGAATTAATGATCCTGTGGTAATGGACAAATCGAAAGCATTACTTTCGACGGTTTGATTATAGGTTGCACCACCATAAACAATGATGTCATAAGGATTGCTATTGACTGAAATTGTTGCGGTTCCACCGAGGCCACCAACGAATATGACGTTGGTAAAACCAACACCTTTCAAACCATTAGCGCCAACTGAGGAGC
>JAEEGL014048839.1_pt1 | contig 11227 bp, 10 predicted proteins | sample 9134231 | NCBI WGS metagenome assembly JAEEGL01 (sample SAMN16246548, study PRJNA631951) | gut metagenome | biome: gut microbiome; feature: rumen; material: fiber-attached | host: Bos | place: Iran: Karaj | collected 2018-10
AAGATATGGGTGAATTTGAATGGAGGCACACATGGGAGCAGAAGAAGTTAAGGAAAAAGAAGTTAATTATTCCGAGGCATATAAGCCGAAACGGGATGTCAAGATGATCAAGAAGGACGGAACCCGCGAGGCGTTTAACGTTCAGAAGGTCATTGATGCCGTAGGCAAGTCGGCCTACAGGGCTCTTACCAAGTTTACGGAAAAAGAGAAGGAGTTCATCTGCGAGAAGGTAGTCGAGCGTGTCGATGAACTGGATGTTGACGAGATTCCCATTCCGGTAATGCATAATATAGTTGAAAGCGCTCTCGAAGAAGTCAAGCCGATAGTAGCCAAGTCCTACAGGGACTACAGGAATTATAAGCAGGATTTCGTCAGGATGCTTGACGATGTTTATAAGAAGAGTCAGTCCATAATGTATGTCGGTGATAAGGAAAATGCCAACACCGATTCTGCCCTTGTTTCGACAAAGAGGAGCCTTATATTTAACCAGCTCAACAAGGAGCTTTATCAGAAGTTCTTTATGACGACGGAGGAGATACAGGCCTGCCGCGACGGTTATATCTATGTTCATGATATGTCCGCAAGGCGTGATACGATGAACTGCTGCCTGTTCGATGTTGCCACCGTTTTAAAGGGCGGGTTCGAAATGGGCAATATATGGTACAACGAGCCCAAGGCGCTTGATACCTGCTTTGATGTTATAGGTGATATCGTTCTGTCGGCTGCTTCGCAGCAGTACGGTGGTTTTACCGTGCCTTCGGTAGATCTCATACTTGAACCTTATGCTGAGAAATCATATGCGAAATATATAAAGAAATACACCGAACTCGGAATAGACGAGGAGAAGGCAAAGGAAGTTGCATATAAGGATGTTACAAGGGATTATGAGCAGGGTTTCCAGGGTTGGGAATACAAGTTCAATACCGTCGCAAGTTCAAGGGGCGATTATCCCTTCATAACCGTGACTGCAGGTACCGGCACCGGAAGGTTTGCGAAGCTTGCGACAATAACCATGCTTAATGTAAGGCGTAAGGGACAGGGCAAGGCAGAATGCAAGAAGCCTGTTCTTTTCCCCAAGATCGTATTTTTATATGATGAGAATCTTCATGGACCGGGCAAGGAACTCGAGGATGTTTTTGAAGCCGGCGTCGAATGCTCGAGCAAGACGATGTATCCCGACTGGTTGAGCCTTACGGGAAAGGGATATATTGCAAGCATGTACAAACAGTACGGTAAGATCATATCCCCCATGGGGTGCAGGGCCTTCCTTTCTCCGTGGTATGAGAGGGGCGGTATGCATCCTGCAGACGACCAGGACGTTCCCGTATTTGTCGGAAGGTTTAACGTAGGTGCCGTATCACTTCATCTGCCGATGATACTTGCCAAGTCAAGACAGGAAAGCAAGGATTTTTACGAGGTACTTGATTATTATCTGAACCTTATAAGGGGTCTTCATAAGAGAACCTATGCGTATCTCGGAGAGATGCGTGCGTCTACCAATCCGCTGGCTTACTGTGAGGGCGGTTTTTACGGCGGACATCTTAAACTGACCGATAAGATAAAGCCTCTTCTTAAAGCTGCAACGGCCTCTTTCGGCATAACCGCATTTAATGAACTTCAGGAGCTGTATAACGGCAAATCACTGGTCGAGGACGGCGAATTTGCGCTTGAAGTTTTGGCGTATATCAATAAGAAGATCAATGAGTTCAAGGAAGAAGACGGTCATTTATATGCCATATACGGAACACCTGCCGAGAGCCTGTGCGGACTTCAGGTTAAGCAGTTCCGTAAGAAATACGGCATAGTCGAGAATGTATCGGACAGGGAGTATGTATCGAATTCTTTCCACTGTCATGTGACCGAGGACATCACGCCTATCGAGAAACAGGATCTTGAATACAGGTTCTGGGAACTCTCAAACGGCGGTAAGATCCAGTACGTTAAGTATCCTATAGATTATAATCTTGAGGCGATCAAGACTCTTATAAGACGTGCGATGGAGATGGGATTCTATGAGGGCGTCAACATGTCGCTGGCATATTGCGATGACTGCGGACATCAGGAGCTTGAAATGGATGTCTGTCCTAAATGCGGAAGCCGGAACCTTACAAAGATAGACCGTATGAACGGTTACCTCTCATACAGCAGGGTTCACGGTGATACAAGGCTTAACGATGCCAAGATGGCAGAGATAGCAGAAAGGAAGAGCATGTAGGATGAGGTACCACAATATAACAAAGGACGATATGCTAAACGGCGACGGCCTGAGGGTCGTTCTCTGGGTAGCCGGCTGCGACCATTGTTGTAAGGATTGCCATAATCCGGTGACATGGGACCCCGACGGGGGACTTCCTTTTGATGATGAAGTTAAGCAGGAAATATTCAATGAACTTGAAAAGGATTATATTTCGGGGATAACATTCAGCGGAGGCGATCCGCTCCATCATGCCAATATGATGGATGTGACAGCATTCGCCGGCGAGATAAGGGAACGTTTCCCGAACAAGACGATCTGGCTCTATACCGGTGCCGACTGGGATAAAATCTACGAACTTCCGATAATGAAATATCTTGATGTTTTGGTCGACGGAGAGTTTGAGGTCGACAAGAAGGATGTCAAGTTAAGATGGAAGGGAAGCAGCAACCAGAGGGTCATCGATGTTCAGGAAACACTTAAGAGTGATGATCCGCTTGATCCCGTCATACACTGTCCCGACTACTACGACTAAGAAATGAGGAACACATGAAGGAAACAATAAAGATCACATATTTATCCGACAAGATAGATAAGCTCACTTACATAGAAGGCAAATCGGACTGGATCGATCTCAGATCCGCCGAGGATATAACCCTTAAAAAGGGTGACTTTCACCTTATTAACCTCGGTGTGTCGATGTCTCTTCCCGACGGATATGAGATGCTCATAGCACCCCGCAGTTCCACGTTTAAGAACTTTGGGATCATCCAGACGAACAGTGTGGGTGTGGTTGATGAGTCTTACGGCAAGAAAAGCTGTAAGGATGTGCTCATGATGCCTGTATATGCGGTCCGCGATACCGAGATACATGTAAACGACCGTGTGTGCCAGTTCAGGATCATAAAGCATCAGCCTGTGATCGAGTTCATAGAAACAGAGCCTGCAGACGAAGGCGAGGCCCGTGGCGGTTTCGGCTCCACCGGAGTAAACTAGGTTTATACGTTTTGTTCCATGAAAAAGCATAAGATAGCCCGAGTTTTGGAAAACAGCATAGCGGCGGAAATGGATATCTGCCCGGGTGATCTTCTTCTTAAGATCAATGATCAGGAAATGGATGATATCTTCGATTACCAGTATCTTGCCGCTGACGATTACCTCGAGGTCCTTATTGAGAAACCCGATGGGGATCAATGGCTGTTGGAGATAGACAAGGAACCGGATGAGGACCTCGGTATCGAATTTAATAACGGCCTTATGGACGGATACAGGTCGTGCCATAACAAGTGTATTTTTTGTTTTATAGACCAAATGCCGCCCGGAATGAGGAGTACCCTGTATTTTAAGGATGATGATTCAAGGCTGTCATTTTTACAGGGAAACTACGTAACGCTCACTAATATGAGCGATCATGATATTGACAGGATAATTAAATATCACATGTCACCCATCAATATCTCGTTTCAGACTACCAATCCCGAATTAAGATGCATGATGTTACATAACAGATTCGCCGGAGAGTCCCTTAAGAAGGTTGACAGGCTGTATGAGGCCGGCATAACCATGAACGGTCAGATAGTCCTGTGTAAGGGCGTGAACGACGAAGATGAATTGATTCGGAGCATCGAAGACCTTATGAAGTACATGCCGGTGCTTGAGAGCGTATCCGTGGTTCCCGTAGGACTTTCCAAATACAGGGAGGGGTTATATCCTCTTGAACCTTTCGGCAGTGATGATGCGGAAAAGACAATCGATATCATCGAAGGATACCAGAAAAAAGCTTATGAACGGTACGGGCTTCATTTCATACATGCGTCGGATGAATTTTATCTTTTAGCCGGCCGTGACCTTCCCGAGGCTGAAAGATATGACGGATATCTGCAGCTTGAGAACGGAGTCGGTATGATGAGGCTCTTTATCGATGAATGTGAGGAGGCAATAGAGGGGCTGAAAGGCTATATACGTAAAAACCCGGAGATACTTGATATCCGGAGAAAGGTTTCGATGGCGACCGGGAAGCTTGCAGCTCCATACATAAGGGAAATGGCATCGCGGCTGACGGAGCTTATTACAGGGCTCAGCGTGGATGTTTACGATATAAGGAATGATTTTTTCGGTGAATTGATAACTGTGGCAGGACTTCTTACGGGACAGGATATAATGGCTCAGCTTTCGGATAAAGAACTCGGCGATGTACTCATTTTGCCCCAGTCCGTACTGCGTTCGGGAGAGGATGTTTTCCTAGATGACATGCGCCTTTCGGACCTTGAAAAATCTTTACAAGTACCGATAGATATTGTAAAATCAAGCGGATGGAATTTTGTGGAAAAGGTAGTGGGAGAGAAGATCTATGAGTAAGCCGATCGTGGCTGTCGTGGGGCGTCCCAATGTCGGAAAGTCAACGCTGTTTAATGCGCTTGCCGGTTCGAGGATAAGCATTGTAAAGGATACGCCCGGAATAACCAGGGACAGGATATATGCTGAAGTGTCATGGCTTGACCATGACTTTACTTTAATAGATACAGGCGGCATCGAACCGGAGAGTAAGGATATCATACTGTCGCAGATGCGTGAACAGGCGCAGATCGCGATAGATACCGCAGATGTGATCATCTTTATGGTAGATGTGAAGCAGGGACTTCAGGACGCTGACAGCAAGGTTGCCGACATGTTAAGAAGGGCCAAGAAGCCGGTTGTCCTTGCGGTCAATAAAGTTGATGATATTAAGAAATACGGCAATGATGTATATGAGTTTTATAACCTCGGCATCGGTGAACCTTATGCAATATCTTCGGCGAACATGATGGGACTGGGCGACATGCTCGATGTTGTGGTCTCATATTTTCCCGAAGGGGGTTCGGATGAGGAAGAAGATGACCGTCCGAGGGTAGCCATAGTCGGGAAACCCAATGTCGGCAAGTCCTCGATAATAAACAAACTTATCGGTGAGGACAGAGTAATTGTCTCGGATATCGCCGGCACCACGAGGGATGCGGTAGACACCCCTGTTGTACGTAACGGCAGGGAATACGTGTTCATCGATACAGCAGGTCTTCGCCGTAAGAACAAGGTGAAGGAAGAACTTGAGCACTATATGGTGGTAAGGACAGTCGGGGCGGTGGAACGTGCCGATGTTGTAGTCCTCGTCATAGATGCCGTTGAAGGCGTGACGGAACAGGAAGCCAAGATAGCGGGTATCGCGCATGACAGCGGCAAGGGCGTTATAATAGCTGTAAATAAGTGGGATGCGATTGAGAAGAATGACAAGACGGTTTATGAGTACGAGAGTAAGATCAGGAATACTCTTTCATATATGCCGTATGCCGAGATCATTTTCATCTCAGCAAAGACCGGACAGCGTCTTAACAGGCTGTTTGATATGATCGATATGGTCGTATCGAACCATTCCATGAGGATACAGACCGGAGTACTTAATGAGATAATGACTGAGGCGGTGGCGATGCAGCAGCCTCCTGCCGATAAGGGCAAACGCCTCAAACTGTTCTATATGACTCAGGTCGCGGTAAAGCCGCCCACCTTTGTTATTTTTGTAAATGATAAGGAACTGATGCATTTTTCATATACGAGATATATCGAGAACAAGATCAGGGAGGCCTTTGGCTTTAAGGGAACTCCTCTTAGGTTCATAATAAGGGAGAGGGGCGAGAAATAATGCAGCGTGTCATATGTCTTATAATGGGATATGCGCTTGGGCTTGTTCAGACAGGCTATCTGGTCGGACTTGCGAAAGGTATTGATATAAGGAATTACGGCAGTAAGAATGCGGGTACCACCAATGTGCTGCGGACCCTCGGGAGAAGGTACGGAGCGCTTGTTCTTATGGGTGATGCCCTTAAGTGCATCATAGCGGTCGTTATAACGAAGCTTGCTTTTTCATCATCGTGCGGTGATATCATCTGCCTTTTGATGCTCTATTCTGCGGCAGGTGTTATCCTTGGGCACAATTTCCCATTCTATATGCATTTTAAGGGTGGAAAGGGTATAGCGGCAACGCTCGGACTTACCATTTCCTATATGTTCCAGATAAAACACGGATGGGTCATGCTCCTTGTGGGATTTATTGTTTTTGCTACCGCCTTTTTTACGACGCATTACGTATCGCTTGGATCGATAACAGCGTATATAACGCTCTTCATAATGGTTATAATAATGGGAGAACGAGGAGCTTTTGCTTTCCCCGACGCAATAAACAGGGCATGTCTTATCGAGTATTATGCGGTTTTCGGGCTTCTTACGATTATGGCCATATTTAGACATAAGGAGAATATCAAACGGCTTGTTGCCGGGAATGAGCGCAAGACATACCTTGGAAAGAAAAGCAAGGAAGGATCCGATAAGGAGGAATGATATGGCAAAGATCGCTATAATAGGTGCCGGCAGCTGGGGAACGGCACTTTCGGTCGTGCTTCATACAAACGGTCATGAAGTCACTATATGGTCTATAGTGGAAGATGAGATAAGGATGCTTAAGGAGAGTCACGAGCATATCGATAAGCTCCCGGGAGTAAAGCTTCCGGACGACATGATCTTTACTACGGACCTGGGTGAGGCGTGTTCGGGAAAGGATCTCCTTGTGCTTGCGGTACCTTCCCCCTTTACGCGTTCCACATCTAAGATGATGAAGGAATATGTAAGCGAAGGACAGCTTATAGTAAGCGTGGCAAAGGGTATCGAAGAAGATACACTCATGTCTCTGTCGCAGGTTATAAAGCAGGAGATCCCACAATGCAGGGCAGCCGTGCTCTGCGGACCTTCGCATGCTGAAGAAGTCGGGCGCCTGATACCAACGACATGTGTGGCAGGTTCGGAAGATAAAGATACGGCTGAATATGTTCAGAACATATTCATGAATGAGAATTTCAGAGTCTATACAAGTTCGGATGTTCTTGGCATGGAGCTTGGTGCAGCCCTCAAGAACGTTGTTGCGCTGGCGGCCGGTATAGCGGACGGACTCGGATACGGAGATAATACCAAGGCTGCTCTGATAACGCGCGGTATAGCCGAGATAAGCAGGCTTGGCGTGAAGATGGGCGGTAAATTTGAAACGTTTACAGGGCTTACGGGTATAGGCGATCTTATAGTAACCTGTGCCAGCATGCATTCGAGGAACCGTCGTGCAGGTATCCTGATCGGTCAGGGAAAGACCATGGACGAAGCGATGGCTGAGGTTAAGATGGTTGTTGAAGGAGTATATTCCGCAAAGGCTGCCAAAGCTCTCGGAGAGAAGTACGGCGTCGACCTTCCGATCATCGATCAGGTAAACCAGATACTGTTTGAGAACAAGTCCGCGGCGGAAGCCGTTAAGGACCTTATGCTCCGTGACCGCAGGGAGGAGATCGGTCTGACCAGGTGATATGTTGGATGATAAGGGGATAAGGATAAATAAATACCTGGCCCAATGCGGTATCTGTTCGCGCAGGGAAGCGGATAAGATGATCGCTTCCGGTAAAGTCACCATAGACGGAAATATTGCCGATATGGGAGCCAGAGTGTTTCCGGGCATGTGCATAAGGGTTGACGGAAATGAAGTAAGGGGAGCGGAAGATAAAGTCTATCTTGCCTATAACAAACCAAGGGGGATAGTCTGCACGGCTTATAGATCCGATGAAAGGAACGTTATAGACCATATCGGATATCCGGTTCGCATCACTTACTGCGGAAGGCTTGATAAGGATTCTGAGGGCCTTCTTATCATGACTAATGACGGCGCCCTTATAGACGCGATGATGAGATCCCGTAACGAACATGAGAAGGAATATATTGTTACCGTGAACAAAACGGTTACGGATGCTTTTCTTTACGGTATGTCAAAAGGAGTATTTCTTGAAGAGCTTGATGTTACCACCAGAAAATGCACGGTTAAGCGGATCTCGGATGATTCATTTGCGATAGTTTTGACGCAGGGACTGAACCGTCAGATAAGAAGGATGTGTGAGGCATTCGGATACAGGGTACGAAAGCTAATAAGAGTCAGGGTGATGAATATTGAACTCGGCTCGCTGCCTGCAGACAAATACAGGATGCTTTCGGAGGATGAAGTACGGGAGCTTATGAATTTGTGCGGCATGTCGCACGGTGAGGTATAAATGAACGAAAAAGAAAGAATGAAGGAACTCATAGAGATATTAAATGATGCGTCCAGGGCATATTATGCCGAGGATCGTGAGATCATGAGTAATTTCGAATATGACAAGCTTTATGATGAACTGTGTGCTCTTGAAGAAAAAACAGGAACTGTCCTTTCAGGTTCGCCCACGGTAAACATCGGTTATGAAGCAGTCGATGCGCTGCCCAAAGAAGCTCACGAGAGCCCGATGTTAAGCCTTGATAAGACCAAGGAGCGGGAAGCGCTTCGCGACTGGCTGGGTGACAGGGAAGGCCTGCTCTCATGGAAACTTGACGGACTTACAATAGTGCTTTCATACAATGACGGGAAGCTGGTAAAAGCCGTAACACGCGGGAACGGCGAGGTAGGCGAAGTGATCACCGGCAATGCACGTACTTTTATAAATCTTCCTCTCTCGATCCCGTATAAGGAGGAGCTTGTCTTAAGGGGGGAAGCCGTCATAAGCTATCCGGATTTTGAAAGGATCAATGAGCTTATCGAGGACGTTGATGCCAAATACAAGAATCCGAGAAATCTGTGTTCGGGCTCCGTACGCCAGCTGAACAGCGAGATAACCGCGAAGAGGAATGTCCGGTTCTATGCGTTTGCGCTTGTTAAAGCCGGAGATGTTGATTTTAATGATTCAAGGGCATCCCAGATGGAGTTTCTTAAAGAACAGGGCTTTGATGTTGTCGAATATCACAGGGTCAACAGGGATAATATACTTGACAGGATAAACTACTATGCGGAAGCCATCGTTAATAATGAGATACCGTCGGACGGGCTGGTGCTTATATATGATGATATCGAATATGGAAGGTCTCTCGGAAGGACGGCGAAGTTCCCGAGGGATGCCATAGCGTTTAAATGGCAGGATGAGATAAAGGAAACAAAGCTTATAAAGATCGAATGGAGTCCTAGCAGGACCGGGCTCATAAATCCGGTTGCTGTTTTTGAACCGGTCGAGCTGGAGGGCACCACGGTGAAACGCGCGAGCGTTCATAACGTGAGCATAGTAAAGGAACTTGAACTGGGGATCGGCGACACGCTGACCGTATATAAAGCGAATATGATAATCCCCCAGATAGCAGACAACCTTACGAGAAGCGGCAGTGCGGAGATTCCCGGAACATGTCCCGCTTGTCATGGAAAGACTGAGATAAGAAGGCTTAATGATACCGAAGCACTGTACTGTGTCAATCCGGATTGTCCCGCCAAAAAGATAAAGCAGTTCTCCCTGTTTGTGAGCCGTGATGCGATGAAGATCGACGGTTTTTCCGAGGCAACTCTTGAGAAGTTTATTGATGAAGGATATATTCATGAATTTGCTGACATTTTCAGGCTGTCAAAATACAGGGAAGAGTTATGTAAACTAGATGGTTTCGGCGAGAAGTCGTATGATAATCTTATGAAGTCCATAGATGCGGCAAGGACGGTTCAGCTTCCCAGGCTGATCTACAGTCTTGGCATACTGAACGTGGGACTTTCAAATGCAAAGATCATATGCCGTGAATTTGACTATGATATCGAAAAGTTAAGGCATGCTGACGTTGAGCAGCTAAGCAGCATAGATAAGGTTGGCGAAGTCATTGCGAGAAGCTTTGTAGATTACTTTGCGGATGAGAATCATAACCGTGAGCTTGATGAACTCTTGAAGGAATTGACGATCGAAGCTTCCGAGATCGATTCTTCCAATGAAGAGATAAACGGTAAGACTTTTGTCATTACGGGATCACTTGAACATTTTGAAAACCGGAATGCGTTAAAGGAGCTTATCGAATCCAAGGGAGGCAAGGTCTCGGGTTCGGTCAGCGCAAAGACGGATTACCTAATTAACAACGATATCACATCCAATTCATCAAAGAATAAGAAAGCGAAGGAACTGGGTATCAGGATAATAACGGAGACGGATTTTGAAACGCTGCTCAATGCTGAATAAGTTTTAAAAGTCTCTGAGAACTAAAGGAGAGAAGAAATGCCGATCAAGGTTATGAGCGATCTTCCCGCACAGAAGATCCTTGAGGAAGAGAATATTTTCGTTATGGATGAGAACAGGGCTATGCATCAGGACATACGTCCTCTTAAGATGCTCATACTAAATCTCATGCCGAATAAGGAAGTGACGGAAACCCAGCTTTTAAGAAAGCTGAGTAATTCCCCGCTGCAGGTGGATGTTGAACTTCTCCAGACGGCAAGTTACACGCCCACTCATGTGGATACGCATCACCTGGATTCATTCTATATCACCTTTGACAAGATAAAAGACAGGAAGTTTGACGGGATGATAATAACAGGGGCGCCGCTTGAACGTGTGAAGTTTGAGGATGTCGCTTATTGGGATGAACTGTGCATGATCATGGACTGGGCAAAGAAGCATGTGCACTGTACCTATTTCCTGTGCTGGGGAGCTCTGGCCGGACTGTATCATCATTTCGGCATAAAATTCGAGTACTATGAGAATAAGCTTTCAGGGATCTTTCCTCACAGGATGATACGGCCGAAGGCACCGCTTTTCAGGGGTTTTGATGACATATTCTATGTACCCCATTCAAGAGAAGCATACATAAAAAAAGAAGATATCGATGCAGTTCCCGAACTTGAGCTCATGGCATATTCGGATGAGGCAGGAGTCACGATCGTAAAGACAGAAGATTCACATATGTTCTTTGTCCTGTGCCATGCGGAGTATGACTCTACCACACTTAAGGATGAGTATTACCGCGATCTTAATAAGGGCCTTGATCCGAAACTGCCCGAACACTATTTTCCTGATGATGATCCCGAAAAGCCACCGGTTGTAAACTGGCGCTCGGCAGGTCAGCTGCTATATACGAACTGGCTGAATTATTACGTATATCAGTCCACGCCATATGATCTTAACAAGATCCAGGCGGAATAGAGGATAT
>JAEEGL014575516.1_pt1 | contig 11227 bp, 8 predicted proteins | sample 9134231 | NCBI WGS metagenome assembly JAEEGL01 (sample SAMN16246548, study PRJNA631951) | gut metagenome | biome: gut microbiome; feature: rumen; material: fiber-attached | host: Bos | place: Iran: Karaj | collected 2018-10
GGTGACCAGCGCGGTCAGCGTTTCGGCCGTGGCCGGCGCGCTGGCCAGCCCCGGGGACTCGATGCCCGCCGCGTCGAAGAAGCCTGGCGCGCCGTCGGCCTCTTCCAGAATGAAGTCGCCCCGGTCGCCCACGGCGCGAACGCCGGCGAAGGTGCGGATGGTGAGCCCGAAGGGCAGCGGGACCCGCAGATAGCGCGAGACCGTGGCCCGGACGACGGCCAGAGCGCCGGCCTCCGTGGCGGTGTCGGTGGGATCCGCCGTGAGCTCGCTGTCGGGCCCCAGCATGACGCGCCCGTGGATCTCGGGGAAGATCAGCATGCCCTTGCCCTTTTCCGTGGGACAGGGGAACAGGACGTTCCGCACCAGTCCCGCCGCGCCGCGGTCGAGGACGAAGTACTGGCCCCGGCGGCCGGTGATGCGGAAGCTGGGCGCGGCCACCATGGCGTGGAGCTCGGCGCAGCGGACGCCGGAGGCGTTGACCACCGCGTCGGCCCGGACGGAAAAGTCGCCGTCCCGCCGGCGGGCGGTGAGGCGATAACCGGTCTGCGCGGGCTCGACGGCGACGACGGGGCTGCCCAGATAGACGTCCGCGCCGTTGTCCGCGGCGTTCTCCGCGGCGGCCACGGCCACGGTCCACGGCTCGACGATGGCCGACGGGGCGCGCAGGGCGCCGACGGCGTCGTCGCTGACGTTGGGCTCGGCCTCGCGCAGAGCGGCGGCGTCCAGCTTTTCCAGACCGGGCACGCCGTTTTGCCGGCCGCGGTCCAGCAGCGCTTCCACCGTGGTCAGCTCCGCCTCGGAGCGGGCGGCCACCAGCGTCGGGATCGGCTGATAGGGAACGTCCAGCGCCTTGACCAGCGCCGGGTACAGCGCCGCGCCGCGGACGTTGAGCCGGGCCTTGAGCGTGCCCGGAAGGGGGTCGAAGCCGGCGTGGATGATGGCGCTGTTGGCGCGGGACGCGCCGCTGGCCAGGTCGTTCCCCGCCTCGAACAGACAGCAGCGAAGCCCCCGCGAGACCAGCTCGCGCAGGGTGAGGGCGCCGGTGACTCCGCCGCCGACGACGGCGACGTCGTATTCCTTCATGCAAAAACACCTCGATCCGTGCGGACGTGAAAAAAGAACGCAGAAAACAGCCGCCCGGGCCGGACCGAAGCCGCGCCGCGGAGCTGTTTTGCGTTCTCAACACTCAGCCGCAGATGTTTCCTTTTCTGCCTGTTATTGTACAGGATTTCCGGCGGTCTGTCAAGGCGCGGGACGCAAAAAAAACAAATTTTTTTGCGGGTCCGTATGGCCGCGCCGCTTCGGGGGCACGATAGAAGGAGAAAAGAACGAAAGGTCGTGGAACGCTGTGATACACAAGGACACGGTGCGCCTGCTGCGGGAGTGCGGCTCCGGCGCGAAGATGGGCGTGGAGAGCATCGGAGAAGTGCTGCCGTCGGTGGAGGATAGGCGGCTGAAGGAACTGCTGGACGAGAGCCGCCGCCGCCACCGCGCGCTGGGGGACGAGACGGACCGCCTGCTGGCGGCGTACGGCGACAGCGGCGGCGAGCCCGGCGCAGTGGCGCTGGGGATGTCGCGGGTCAAGAACGGGATGACGCTGATGATGCACGCCGGCCGGAAGGACGCGGCGGCGGCAGAGCTGGTGACCGACGGCTGCAACATGGGCGTGAAGTCCCTGTCCCGCTATCTGAACGAGTACGCCGCGGCGGACGAGCCGTCCAAAGAGGTGGCCAAAAAGCTGATCCGGCTGGAGGAACAGCTCTCCAGGGATCTGCGCGACTGGCTGTGAGGAGAAGACGAAAAACGGCATGGCCCGCCCGCGGCCATGCCGTTTTGTGCGGCGGGGAAGGGGTCAATCCGTTTCCGGGTCCGCGTCCATCGAGGAAATGAGTCCCAGCGAGCGGATCATCTCCTGTCCGTCCTGGAGCTGCAGCCACCGGACGATCCGGCGGGCGGGAGCGTCGGCCGGCAGGTCGCGGCGGACCACCGCGTAATAGCCGTCGCCCAGGAGATAGGTCCCGTTCCGGATGGTCTTTTCGGACGGCATGACGCCCTCGTAAGAGAGGATCTTGAGCTGATTGCCGATCCAGTCCTGATTGAAGTCGTCCATGAAATAGGAGTAAAGCGTATAGCCCAGAGCGTAATCCTCCGACGGCGGGAACAGATGGGTCAGACCGCCGCGGTGATAGCAGGCCACCTGCGCCAGCATCCCGTCCATGGTCAGCTCCACATAGTTCTGTTTGATGGTCGGGTGCATGGGCTGGCCGTCCAGGATCAGGTTGTCCATCTGCGACTGGCTGCCGCTGTCGTCGTTGCGGCAGATGGGGACCACTTTCCCGGGGCCGCCGCCGAGCTGGTCCCAGGTGGTGGGCGCATTGTCCAGATAGAGGCTCCGCACCTGTTCGCGGGTGATGCTCTCGGCCGGGTTTTCCCGGGAGGTGATGAAGATCAGCGCCTCTCCCGCGATCTTGCGGAATTCCAGTTCCACGCCCGCGGCGGCGGCCTCTTCCAGCACTGCGGGGGAGGCGTAAGGGACGAAGATCAGATCCGCGTCCCCGGCGATCAGCAGCCGGTAGGACGGGACGGTCCTGGAGGCGCTCTCGGGGAAGAGAGCGGCGAAGTCCTCCGTGTCCGGCAGGAACATGGCCCGGAAAAGCCCCTGTACGATGGGCAGCGTCGAGGTGGAGCCGTCGATGCGGGGGTAGTTCTCCGGCGAGAGCTTCAGGAGAGAGGCGGCAGGCGTCATGACCCCCTCCGCGGCGGTCTCGTCGGCGGACGTTCCGGTGGTCCAGACGGCGGTGTCGGCGGCGGAGGCTCCGGTGTCGGCGGTTTCTGCGGAGACCGCCGGCTCGGCGCCGCGGCAGGCGGACAGTGCGGCCGCCGCCAGCAAAAACAGCAGAGTGGCCGCCGCGCGGCGGATGGACGGGGAACGCACGGGGCAAACCTCCTTTTTCGGTGAGGATGTCGTCGGGCGGGGCGCTTCGCCCCGCCGTCATGATATACCGGACCCGTATCCGGGCGGCATCCCCAAAAGGCGGATCGGAGAAAAAACTGCACAGGGATCCTGCTCCGGATCGGTGAAACGCGCACAGCGTCCGGACCGCGCCGCAGCCCGGACGAAAAGGCCGCCGCCCCGGAGCGCGGGGCGGCGGAGGGAGATCAGAAGCATCGCTGCGAGCGCGCCCGCCGGCAGGATTCGATCCGGTCGCAGCGGTAGCACAGCTCGTTGTCGGGCTGTCCGTCGCGGAAGAAGGACAGCAGGTTGGCCACGGTGGTCTCGGCGATGTTGTTCAGCGCCTCATTGGTCAGAAAGGCCTGATGCGAGGTGACGATGACGTTGGGCATGGAGATCAGCCGTGCCAGCACGTCATCGCCCATGATGTGGCCGCTGAAGTCGTGGAAGAACACGTCGGACTCTTCCTCATAGACGTCCAGACAGGCCGCGCCGATCCGGCGGGACTTGATGCCGTCGATGAGGGCCTCGGCGTCGATGAGCGCCCCGCGGGAGGTGTTGATCAGCACCACGCCCTTTTTCAGCTTGTCCAGCGAGTCCCGGCCGATCAGATGGCGGGTCTCGTCCGTCAGGGGACAGTGCAGCGAGATCACGTCGCTCTCGGCCAGGAGACGGTCCAGCGGGACGTATTCCAGCCCGCTGTCTGCGGCGGGGAACTTGTCGAAGGCCAGCACTTTCATGCCGAACCCGCGGCAGATGTCCGCGAAGATGCGGCCGATGCGGCCGGTGCCCACCACGCCGACAGTCTTGCCGTACAGGTCGAAGCCCGTCAGGCCGTCGAGGCTGAAGTTGAAGTCCCGCGTCCGGATATAGGCCTTGTGGATGCGCCGGATCGAGGTCAACAGCAGGGCCATGGCGTGCTCCGCCACGGCGTGGGGCGAATAGGCCGGCACGTGGACCACGTGGACCCGGCCGAAGGCGTGGCGCACGTCCACGTTGTTGTACCCCGCGCAGCGCAGGGCGACGATGCGGACGCCGAACCCGGCCAGCCGGTCGAGGACGGCGGCGTTCACGTCGTCGTTGACGAAGACGCAGACCCCGTCGCAGCCCCGGGCCAGCTCGACCGTGTCAACGGAGAGTCGGGTCTCGAAAAAACGGAACGAGAGCCCGGCCGCCGCGCCGTGTGCCTCGAAGGCGGGGCGGTCGTAAGGCTTGGCGTCGAAAAAAGCGATCTGGTACATACAGGGATCCTTTCCGGGCGCGGCCGTCCGCTCAGCGGGCCAGTCGGGCGGCGAAGTCGCTCATGACCGAGGGGATGTCGATCTGCTGGGGGCAGACCGCGGCGCAGCTTCCGCAGGACAGACAGGCCGAGGGCCGGTTCTCCTCCGGAACGGCCATCAACGCCATGGGCGCCAGAAAACCGCCGCCGGAGAAGCGGTGCTCGTTGTACAGGGCGATCATCTTCGGGATGTCGATGCCCATGGGGCAGTGGTCCACACAGTAGTGACAGGCGGTGCAGGGGACGCCCGCGGTCATGCCGCGGGCCAGACCGGTCAGGAGCTCGGTCTCGGCGGGGGACAGGGGCGCCTCGGTCCGGAAAATCGACAGGTTGTCGCGGAGCTGTTCCTCCGATGACATCCCCGACAGGATCACGGTGACGCCGGGAACGCCCTCCAAAAAGCGGAAGGCCCACTCGGTGGGAGAGCGGCCGGGCGCGGCGGCCTCCAGCGCGGCGGTCTCGGCCCCGGACAGGCGGCAGAGCCGCCCGCCGCGCAGCGGCTCCATGACCCAGACGGGAAGCCCGCGGGCGGCCAGCAGCCCGACCTTGGCCCGGGCGTCCTGAAACTCCCAGTCCAGCCAGTTCAGCTGGATCTGACAGAACTCCATGTGCGCGCCGTACGCGTCGAGGAAGCGTTCCATGACGGGAAGGGCCCCGTGGGCGGAAAAGCCCAGATGGCGGATGCGGCCCGCGGCCTTTTGCCGCAGCAGATAGTCCAGGATCCCGTGCTTCGGGTCCAGATAGGCGTCGACGTTCATCTCGCAGACGTTGTGGAACAGGTAAAAGTCGAAGTACCCCGCGCCGGTCTTTTCCAGCTGGCGCTCGAAGATGGTCTCGGCCTTGTCCATGTTGGACAGGTCGTATCCCGGGAACTTGTCGGCCAGATAATAGCTCTCCCGGGGGTGGGACGCCAGCGCGCGGCCCAAGACCGTTTCGGAGTTTCCCCCGTGATAGCCCCAGGCCGTGTCGAAGTAGTTGACGCCGTTGGCCAGCGCCTCGTCCACCATGCGGGCCGCGGCCGCCTCGTCGGGGCGGGCGTCCGCGCCGTCCGTCACGGGGAGACGCATGCAGCCCATGCCGAGAGCGGAGAGAGAAAGCCCCTGGAAATCGCGATAGAACATTGCAAAAGCTCCTTTTTCAAGTATCGGCAGCCGGGCGCGGCGTTATGCGCCCGGCCGGAAAACGGGAGAAAGGGGAGGGGTCAGCGGCGGTGATAGCGGTCCGTCCAGATGTTGTAGCGGAAGCCGTACTTCTCCTTGTCGGCGAAGAAGCGCTCGGCGGCGGCCTCGTAGTCGGCGCGCTGGTCTTCGGTCATCTCCTCGCGCAGGTGGGGCGTGCAGAAGAGCTTGAAGTAGATCAGCGACAGGCGGCTGCGGTCGATATGCATCCGCTGCAGGTCCGTCTGCGCCTGGGCCTCCGCGCTGTCCCAGAGGGCGATGGCCTCGTCGATCCGCGGGACCAGTCCGGCCAGGAAAAAGTCGGACAGCGCCGGCTGGTAGGGCTTGGGCAGGTATTCGCCGGCGAGGAACTCGCCGATGGAGGGCAGATCTCCCGTAAAGGCCGCGGACATGTCCGGCTTTTCGAAGCAGTTCATCTTCCTGTCGGCGGTCACCTCGTGCTCCAGCGCGAGATAGCGGCGCACCTCGCGCCAGCCGGGGCCGTAAAAGACCTGAAGGAACTCGTCGACGTGGGCCTGATAGGTCTCTTCGCTCATATAGGGATCCCAGAGCAGGCGGCCGATGAGATAGGCCTTCAGATCGCCCCAGACGCCGCTGGCAGGCTGGGGCGAGTCCTCCTCGAAGATGTGGATCGCGCGGCACCGGGCGAAGAAAGCGGCGTTCTCCCGCAGGACGGCCAGATTGGGGAACGGCGTGATGTAGCCCATGTAGTTGGTGACGTAGTCCCAGATGGAGAGCTGGTCGGCCTTGTCCTGCCATTCGGTCAGCTCGCGGCGGAAGGTGCCCGCGTTCAGCGGGCAGTCCGGATCGGAAAGCGGGTGGCGGAAGCACGCCTCGATGGTGCAGTAGCGGATCAGGACGTTGTGCCGCGCGCGGGTGAGCTTCGGGGCCTGACGCGTGTGCGAATAGGCAAAGGTCCGCACCAGCACGTCGGGGAACTCCTTTTCCACGGCCTCGGCCACGGCGTTGACGAAGCGGATCAGGGTGCCGGCGTGGCTGCCCTCCTCCGCGTCCACCGAAGCGCAGCGCTCGCACTGGCAATAGCGGGCGTTGTCGTTCTGGGACACCTCGACCAGACGCGCGCCGGGAGCGGCGCGCAGCTTTTTCAGCACGTTGTTCGTAACGATGCGCAGCACGTCGGGGTTGGTGAGACAGAGCTGGCCGACCACGGCCCCCTGTTCGTTGGAGCCCGGGATGCGCTTTCCCTCCCACAGCGAATAGTATTCGGGGTGGGAGGCGAAATAGGTCTTCGGCGGGCAGAGGTCCTCAAAGGTGTGACAGCCGTCGAAGACGGTCAGCGAGCCGCCCAGCGACTCGTCCGCGCGGATGCAGTCGTTGATGCGCGAGCGGACGGCGAACAGCGGGTTTTTGGCGAAGTTGAAGTGGTCGCAGCAGCGGGCCTCAAAGCCGGGCTCTTCCACCAGATCCAGTCCGGCGGCGACCTCCGCGGCGCCGTCCGTGGGCAGGACCTCCGTGTCCGGAGCGAAGCAGCGCCAGCCGAGATACCGCTCGGCGAAGGCATAGGCGGCGTAGAGCGTGCCGCGGGGAACGGCGCCGTCCAGATAGACGCAGGCGTCGTCGGAGGCGAGGCGGAACCCGTCCCACTTCACCCGGCCGCTCTGGGGCCGGGTGCCGAGGCAGACGGCATGGGCCGCAGGCCCGTCGGTGACGGGCAGCGAGACGCCGGTGCAGGCCGCGGCGACGCGCTGCAGGAACTCGGCGGCGGTCCGCTCGGCGGGAGCGGGGCGGTCGGAAAGGCGGATGCAGAATTCGGAGACGTCGGCTCCGCAGATGGTGAGACGTCGCATGACAGGCAGCTCCTTTTTCTTTGATTTGTCCCGCGCCCGGCGGGACGGAGGCGTGTTCAGGGGGGCGGAAGGGGGCGGCTCAGAGGCCGAAGAGGTCCATGGTCTCCGCCTCGTCCACCCACGAGGCGTCGGACCGGATCCCCGCCATCTTCGCGCCGCAGCGGGGACAGAAGAGATAGGGCCGGTCCGCCGCGGCGCGGCAGACCGAGCACTCGTACTCGTCGTCGTCGAACAGGTGGGTGTGCTGGATCCAGTGCGGCGATCGCCGTCTCATGGCGGGTCCCTCCTTTGAAAAAAGTCCTTCAGCGGCCGCAGAAGGCGGACACGACCTCCCGCTCGAACTCGCGGGAGGTGACGGCGCCCGAGCCGAGGCCGCCGGCGACGTTCTTGAACAGCACGGCGGAAAGCCGCCGCTCCGGGTCGGCGAAAAAGTGGGTCTCATAGGCGCCGCTCCATCCGAAGGCCCCGGGCAGCAGCGGCTGGTCCGGCCAGCTTTGCCGGCGGATGACGCGGACGGACAGGCCCCACGTCTCGCATCCCCCCTGCAGCGCGGGCGGCAGCGACGGCGCCGCCATGAGCCGGACGGACTCCGGCGCGAGCACGCGGACGCCGCGCCAGCTTCCGCCGCCGCAGAGCATGGCGGCAAAGCGGGTATAGTCGGGCAGGGTGGAGTACAGCTGGGTCCCGCCGGCGCGGAACGTGACCGGCACGTTGGACAGGATCAGGTCCGTGGGCTTGGCGGGAACGGGATCCCCGCCGGAGCAGAAGTACATGACGGCCAGCCGGGAGAGCTGTTCCTCCGAGGGGGCGTAGGTGGTGTCCCGCATCCCCAGCGGGTCAAAGATCCGCTCCCGCAGGAACCGCTCGTATTCGGTGTCCGTGACCATCTCCACGATGCGGCAGGCCACGTCGAAGGACTGGGTGGCGCTGTAGGCCGCGGCCGATCCGGGCTCGAAGTCCAGCAGCTGTTCGGCGTAGAGCGGGACGACGGAGGCCAGCGTCGCCTCCGGGCCGGCTTCGGCCAGCGCGGGGCAGGGCACCCGGCCCATGCCGAGGCCGCTGGAGTGGTTCAGAAGCATTTTGACGGTGATGGGCGTTTCGGCCGGATGCGACCCGACGACGCGCCCCTCGCCGTCGAACTCCGCCACGCGCATACGGGCAAAGCCCGGCAGATAGCGGGAGACCTCGTCGTCCAGAGACAAAAGTCCCATCTCGCGGGCGAGCATCACCGCGGCCCCGGTCACGGGCTTGGTCATGGAGGCCAGCCGCATGACGGCGTTCCGGTCCAGCGGCCGCCCGGCGGCCACGTCCGCCAGGCCCAGCGCGTTTTCGCACACGATCTCGCCGTCCAGACTGACGGTGTAGGACGCGCACGTCATCTCCCGCGCGGCGATGTGATCGTTCAGGATCCTGTCGAAGCCGGAAAGCACGTTCATGGAAAGACCTCCTTCGAAAGCCCGTTTTGTGGTCCGACACCACTATAACATACCCCGCGCGGGTTTGTCAAGAAGGGCTTTTCCTTGACAAAGCGTCCGGCCCGCCGTATAATTAAAACGCGGCGGGCCGGGCCGGAGACGGGCGGCGCGCGGCGAGCTTCGGGTGAGGGGAGGCGAGCGCATGGGCGCCAAGGGCGACGCGGCCCGGAGCCGGATCCTGACGGCGGCGGAGGAGCTGTTCGCCACCAGAGGGTATTCCGGCGTCACCATGAAGGACGTCTGCGGGGCTGCGGGGCTGTCCCGGGGCGGCCTGTACCGCTATTACGCCTCGACGGAGGACATTTTCGCCGCGCTGATCGAGCGGGAACAGGCCCACGCCTTCGACATGCTCGCCCGGGCGGTCTCCAGCGAGATCGGGCCGGACAGCATGCTGTTCATGTTCCTGCGGCGGCGGGCGGTCAAGCTGTTGGACCGGGAGAACAGCTTTGAGAACGCCATCTCCGAGTTCGCCGCCAACAGCGAGCGCGGACGGGAGCTGTTGGCCGTCCGCGCGAAGAACGCCGTGGCCGTGACGGCGGAGATGATCCGGCTGGGCTGTGAGGCCGGAAAGTTCTCGTGCGCCGATCCGGAGACCATGGCGCTGCACTTCATGTGGCTCATGGAGGGGATGGCCAAGCACGACGCGCTGATCCCCGTCGCCGAGGCGGACGTGGACGCGCTCTTCGAGCGCTTCCGCGAGATGCTGAACTGTTCGGACGACAGCCCCGCGGCCACGCGCCCGTCCCGCGAGGCCATGGAGGCCTTTCGCGCGTGGCAGGCGGAGTCCGCCGCCGCGCCGGGCGAGAGCGCGGCGGACACGGTCCGCTGATCCGTCCCCAAAAGAAAAAACGTCCGCCGCGGGCGGCCGATCCTCGGCCGCCCGCGGCGTTTTTTGCGGTCCGGACTTTTTTAAAAACGGCGGGACAGATAAGAATATTAAAAAAAGCTGCGTTCGCTATTGAAAAAACGCGGCAGACTGTGTTATAATCGAAGAAGAAAACCGGGCCGGAAGGCCGGAAGGAAAGAGAAAAGGAGAAAGGCGACGTGAATACGAAAACGGAGAAAAACCGGCATTTCTTTGCGGCGGCCGCAGCGATCCTGGCCGCGGCGCTGCTGCTGGGTCTGCTGCCGCTGCTCGGAGCGGGCGCGCACGCGGAGACCAGCGGCGTGTATACCTATGAGGTGTCCGACGGCAAGGCCACGATCACCAGATGCGACACGGCGGTGTCCGGCGCGCTGACGATCCCCGCCAAGCTGGGCGGATACCCGGTGACGGCGATCGGCGACGAGGCGTTTTGGCAGTGCTATGATCTGACGAAGGTGACGATCCCGTCCGGCGTGACCGAGATCGGCACCGCCGCGTTCGGCCGGTGCAACGCGCTGACGGAGGTCGTCCTTCCCGCCGGGCTGGTCAGGCTGGGCACCAGAGCGTTCTTCGACTGCTACAGCCTGACGGCGATCACGCTGCCGGAGAGCCTGAAGATCATCGAGGACGGCGCGTTCCGGGCCTGCACCGCGCTGACGGCGCTGGCGATCCCGAAAAACGTGGAGGCCATCGGGATGGGCGCCTTCTGGAGCTGTATCGCCCTGAACGATCTGACGGTCGACCCGGCCAACGGGGAATTCGTGATGCAGGACGGCGTGCTCTACGACAAGGCGAAGACGACGCTGGTCGCCGCGCCCGCGGCGGCGAGCGTTTCGATCCCCTCCACCGTCACGACTATCCAGGACTTTGCCTTCGCCGGGAATTACGCGATGACCAGCGTGACGATCCCGGCCAGTGTGACGAAGGTCGCTTACGGCCAGTTTGAGGACTGCGTCAACCTGACGTCGGTCTCGCTGCCTGCCGGAACGACGGAGATCGGGGACTATTCGTTTTACGGGTGTAGAGCGCTGCGGCAGATCGCGATCCCGGACGGCGTGACGTATATCGGGTTCTGCTCGTTCCAGCTCAGCGGTCTGACCGACGTCACGATCCCGGCGTCGGTGTTCGTTCTCGACACGGACGCCTTCAAGCTCTGTCCGGATCTGAAGACGGTGCGGATCGCCAAGGGCGTGGACACGATCGGACACGAGGTGTTCGGCTGGTGCCCCGCGCTGACGGAGATCTGGTGCGGCGCGGCCGAAAAGCCGCTCAACTGGTGCGACGACTGGCTCGGCGAGAACGACCCGGCGCCAACGGTCCACTGGGGCGAGCTTGCGCCTCCGTCCAACGTGACGGCCAAGGGGTTGACCGCGGGCGGGATCAAGGTGAGCTGGGGCCTGTCGGAAGGCGCCACGAAGTACAACGTGTACCGCAAGATCTCCGGCGGCAGCTGGGCCAACATCGGCTATTCCCGCACGAACAGCTATACCGACACCACCGCCGAGGCGGGAACGCTCTACTATTACCGCGTGCGCGCCCAGGTGAGCAAGACGACCAGCGCGTATTCTGCCAACGCCTCGGCCCGGTGGCTGGCGGCTCCCGCCGCGCCGACGCTGACCAACTACACCAGCGGCATCAAGGCCGTGTGGGGCGAAGTCAAGGGCGCGAC